>Ga0214919_10003452_pt1 | contig 23859 bp, 21 predicted proteins | sample LL1503_MetaG_FD_177994 | JGI IMG/M metagenome (GOLD analysis project Ga0214919, IMG submission 177994) | Freshwater microbial communities from Lake Lanier, Atlanta, Georgia, United States - LL-1503 | ecosystem: Environmental > Aquatic > Freshwater > Lake | place: USA: Georgia | collected... | reverse complement strand
TAAAATTCTTAATTCTTACTCTTCGCTCAAATCCCTGCTTCTTCCATTCCTTAACTTCTCTTCTAAAACTACCACGCCCAAAAAATCAGTTTTCCGTATCCCAGAAAAAAAATATGAAATTCTAAAAAAACATTTCCAAAAATCAAAAATCAAAAATCAAAAATCCAAAAATTCCAAAAATTCAAAAACCCATTTCCAACTGAAATAAATTATAACCCAAAATATCAAAATTTCAACCCAAATAAAACACGCCCAATTTTCCCATAAACAAGGGAGCCCTCGCAACCGAAACTCATAACTAATTTTTATATATTTCAATTTCATTTATTGAACTCCTACACATAGGACAAGTATTATGATTTTTTAACCATTCACCAATACAACCACTGCAAAAATTATGATTACAATTTAACTTATTATTTGTTTTATTTAAATAACATATATCACATTCAAAACATTCATATTTATTATTTGTAGTTGTATATTTAATATTCTTATTTTTTTCTTTTTCAATTTGTTCTTGTGCTTCTTCTTCTGTACTAAGAGCAATGTTATAATTCTCATCAACAAATATCTTATATTCATTATAAACTCCATCTCTAATAGATTCGTTAGCGAAATCACAAATTAATTCTTCAATTTTATTTTGTTTTTCTTCTTCATTATTTAAAATATTAGCAAAATTCTTTATACGATATTTTAAACCTATTGTAATATTAAATAACAACATCTTTTTTTCATTTACAGTTAAAGACATTTTTAAGTTTTGTATATCTCTAATTACAAGTATAATAATAAAACTTTTACAAAAATAAAAATTCAATTTTTTGTTTTGATATATTTTGTTATTTTAAATATGGTCTTTTTTATGACATTTAAATTAATCTCATTCTATTCAAATCATATTCATTCTTATCTTTCAAAATTACTTCATTACAAAAGTTCATTCCTTTCAATCTACTAATTACAGTATAACAACATCTATTATCTAAATAATCAAAATCTTCATCTGGGTAATAAAAATCAGGCATGCTCTCACCTTGAACTCCGTATACTGTTCTTGCATAACCTAAACTAATATAATCCTTGTTATTATCTTTTTTATCACAAAGTTTTTTATCGACCCAAATATCACCATCTAAACAAATCTGTTCTTCAGTAGAATCAATAACAGTAAATACAAATTTATTATAAATATTCAAATTTCTCATTTCATTAGTGTTAACAATAACTTTAGCACCAATACTAAATTTATCTTTAATGCCTAATTTTTCAGCTATAATTTTATTATATTTATCACAAGTTTTATTTTTATAACATATTACATTATTACTATCAATAGTCCTATATTTTTTTATCATTGCAATATTATCACAATTGCCATCAATTATAGAATCATAGAATTCTTTAGTAAAATTATTTCTATAATTGGTTATTAATTCATCTACATTCTTAAAACAGAAATTCTTAAATATTTCAGTATTCAATTCATTAACTTCGCCAACTGGTAATAATTGTTTAAAATCACCATATGCAATAATATTAAATCCTAACAACATCCATTTAGCAATTAAATGAATTGCTTTACGACTACATAATCCAATCTCATCAATTATAATATTTTTATATTTAGGTGTTTCATTATTGAATTCATAATATTGAATTACATTACAATTAAAATTTTGATTCTTATATTCAATTAATGATGAATGACTTGGAGTTAATACAATATAATCATTATTAAGTTTAGGAATATATTCATTAATAATTTTATATGATTTACCAGCACCAGCATAACAAAGACCTATTGTATTATCATTTAATTCACTTTTATTAATAAATGTTAGATCTTCAATATTATAAATTTCATTACTTTTAATTTCTTTATAATCTATATATTTCCATTGTCCTAAACCATTACCTAATAATTTATGCTTTTTTAATTTATCACCAATATAACAAATAGCATCAGTATTAATACTCTTTAAATTAGTATCATCTAATTTCAACATATTCACCATTTCATATAATTGTTTTCGTGATTCATCTTTAAGTTGAATAGCAATAGGTTTCTTATTAAATATATTAACTGATTCATTAGCATCAGTAATCATATTTAAATTATCATTTATTTTTACTGGAAAATATTTTTCATCAACTGTTTTTAATTCATCATCATTACAAAATTTAATAAAATGATTTTTAACATTATAAATATCTTTTTCAAATTTACCAATTAATACATTGATAATCATTTTAAAATCGATACTATTTAATTTATTATATAAATCATCAATCATAAATTTATAATGATTATCAATTTTATTACATTTTATATATTCCGATATTTCAAATTCTAAACCTTCATTTTTGCAATATTTCAAAAATGCTCCTGAATAACAATTATTTGTAGGTAATAAAATAGAACTTTGTTTTACTTTTACTATATATAAATAATTATCTTGAATGATATCTTTATCAGTAAATATTTTACAATCATCTACTGCCATATCACAAGTAATTAAATAATCTAAATTTTTTAGACAAGATGGATAAAATTTGTTAGCATCAATAGTTTGAAATTTATCACTTTGTAAATTATCATTATTGTATACATATGCTGATTTAGTAAATTTATGATGATTTACAAAAAATGAACTATCGCTATTAGTAATATATAATTGTGATAATATAGAACCTAAATTCATAATACGTATATTATCATATATTTTATCACTTAACCCGAATTTTTCTAAAATTGATTTACAATAATTATATTCATCATTATCAATATATTTAATATAATCAGATAAGTAATATGTTCTAAAAGAAATAATTTTAGAACCTGATATTTTAACATCACTAACATAATTGCCAGATTGTAAAATTTGTAAAATTAAAGCTTCTGCATTATTAGTAATATCGTATTTATTATTAATAACATTTGTCTTATTTAAATATTGACTTTTCATAGGATACAAATGATTATTGTATGCAACAAAAAATAAATTAGGATATTTGCTTTTAGATACTGTAGTAGGATAATTAGATGCAATACAATTACCATTAATATCATAAGCAATCATCTTAATACCTTTTGATTTACAAAATTCATAAATATCATTAGTTGTATTTAAATTTAAAAATGCCTTTTTTCCAAATATGTTTTTATATTTATTTGCCATAAAATCATGTATACAGTGTTCCCATTTTTCACCTTCTATTATATTACTATATATATTACTAATACTTGGAGGGCTATCATCTCGTAATATCATATCTCTAATATTCATTAATTGACCTCCTCTATTGTTTCTATGAACTATAATATCCATTACTTTCATTTTTGGAACTCCTATATATTCATAATGACCGTCATTAAAAATAATATTATTGTAATCAGATAAATCCCATTTATCTAATATTTTTTCCAATATGTATTTTTCTAATTCTAATCCAGTTTTTAATGTTGCTATTATATCTATTTTACGAATTGGTGAATCTTCACTAAATGTTACTCTATATTTAGCTTCAATAAAAACATTGATATTAATATTACTTGGTAATTCTCCTGAATAACTTTTGATTTTTATATTATTTCTTTTGATGACATTAGTTGATTTGATTAGTTCTTCATTTGCAATTCTCTTAACTCCGAAATCTCTTAATAGTAAAGTTTTTTTTTGTTTTAAATTAATTTGAATATTTTCGCCATCTGGTTTAATTAATGTTCTTGTTGTATTTCCTGCTCTGAGTTGCTTGAGTTCCTCAGTCTTTACACCTAATAGTTTAGCTACTTGTGTAATGTTCTTGTATTGTTTATTTTTACCAATACTATAAGTTTTGCCTAAATAAGTAATATCTGACATTTTTGTATGATCTCTAATATTTAAAAAGTTTTTAATTTGGAAGTTGAGTATATATTAGATTTATATAATATCTAATCTTTAAATAGAAATAAATTACAATTAATTAATTACAATTTAATAAAAAAAAAATAAAAAACGCATTTAAAAATATAAACTTTCTCATTTGAATTTAAAAAACACGATAGCTAACTATCGATAATTTTAAACTTTTATAAATTATTTGTTTCTTCTAATTTTTTTAAATGTTTAAAAGTTCTACAATGATTCTCTACTTGGTATTTATTATAAAATCCATTACACACATCACATATAGAACTAATATAATGCTTGAATTTTCTAATATCTTTATTCTTACGATTATATTCTCTATAGTAATATTTCATTTGATCTGGAGTTTTACCAATTGCACTATTTTTATTACAACATAAATCACCATAACCAGCCATTAAACAAGCTTCTAATACTTTCATTTGTTTTCTAGTTTCACAACCAAACTCTTGAAGCAATTCAATTTTTACTTCAGCACCATTTTCAAATAATACTTTACTACTACATGGTTTAGAACAATGTAATGCTTGATGTTTATGAATTGAAAGCCTTGTAGATAATGATAAAGTAGTTGAACCAATATAAATTTTTTCAGTTTTATTAGAAACTAATTTATAAACTTTAGCTTGATTAAAGTCTTCGTTATTGTATCTATGTTGATAAAGTAAACCGATTGGCATCTTGGATATTATATAATATACAAATAAAATAAAAATGAAAAATTAAACAATTAAAAAATTATTCTTGAATTTGTTGTTGTTGTAATAAAATTCTTTTTTGTTTCATAGCTTGATAATATTGCTTTTTATATTCAGCAGTTTTAATTTTTAGTTCTTGTAAAGCTTCTTCATCTAGAGAAGCTAATTTTCTTTGAGTATAATTTTTTACAGCTTTTCGAATATAGCTTGGTGTTTTGTATTCTCTTTCCATTTTCAATATTATATAATATCTATTACTATATACTTAGAAATAAATTTTATCTTTAAATTAAAAATTAAAATGAAAATAATTAAAGTCTTGCAATTGCATCTTTTAATCTTTGGTCCAATTCTTTATGATAGTCTATATATGCTTGACGTCTTTCTAACCACTTCTGACCGTATGGTCTTTCATCTTTTGGAATTTCCTTTTCTTTTGGTTGCTTTCTTGACTTTAACTGTTTGCTTTCTACTGGTAAAATATTTTGCTTCATTTTGCGCATGGGATTTTCTAAATCCTGTTTCGATAGCTTGGATGAGTTTTTTAGGGTCTTTAGTTGCATATGCATATATTCTTGTGGCATCATCTTTTGCAACCACTTTGTAAGTGCCATTGTCATTTTTAGTAATTTTATAAGGCATATAATATATTACTGTATACTTAGAAATTAATTATCTTCTGGCTCTTGGATATATATATTAAATGTCATGTTATTGCAAACTAAAAAACTATTCACGTCTATAGGGTCATATACTCTAAAAGTTAGACTTTCTATATTACGAATATCTTTATTATTAGTAGCAACAAAGTTCATGGTTTTAGCTTCAAATGAATACTGAGTTCCTGTAGTTGTAATTCTTTGTGGTGTAAAATAACATAAAATATTTCGTCTACCACCTGTATTTCTACTTGATAAAGATATATATGATTCTAAAGGCAAATTAGTCACGTCCAAACATAGATTATAGTATTGCGAGAAATTAACAGTAATAGAACCAACAATAGCACCTGAAATACCAGATGGTAATGTATATAAATTTGTATCTAAACCAAGACCAACACGTAATGTTTGACTTATTGAAAAGTCATATTGTACTACTCTTGTTGGTGTATCACCAAAATTTGCCAATGTAGTTAAATATTGTCTATTATCCAAAAGTTCAGGATCAAAATACCAACCTACATTATTCTGAGCTGATGCTGGTTGATAAATTAAACTAATTTGACCTATCATATCACCTCTATTTACAGCATCTATAGCAGTGTATGAATTACGAAATCCAAGAAAGTAATTAGTATTAAAATTAAAGCCATTAAAAGCATTTATATCACTTGTAAAATATACAACACTAAAATCAGCACTTGCAATTTGATATTGTAATTTACCATTATTTACATAAAACTGATGAGTATATAATATATTTCTAAATGGTGTTATATTAGTTATTTGTGTTTCAAGAGAATCATTTACAATATATAAAGTATTATCTGCTTTAATTCTAAAACCATATAATAATGTAGGAAAAGCTACTGTTAAATTATCAGTTAAACCCCATTCAGTAACATTATTACCATTAAATTCTAAAGATAATTTAAATCTACAATCTAATGCACCTTGTATCAAAGGTGATTCAAAAACAACATAACTATCAGTAGTAGCACCTATTGCGGGTTGTGTTGGTTGATAAAAATTACTGGCATCTACTGTAACATTTTTAGAATTAGGTGTTGTTGTATCATCTAAAGAACCACAAGTAAAATAAATAGTAGCTTTATTATCTTTACTTAAACTTGTAATAAATGATAAACCATTATCTGGAATTTTTCCATTTTGTTGTATTGTCATAGATGATTGTAAAATACTATTAAATGCTTGTTGAATTGCTGATAATAAAACTGTTACATTTTCAAATGTTCCACCTTGAATAACTGCTCCCCTTGGAGGTGTTGAATTACGACTATTATTTCCTGTTTGATAAGCTGTTCTTATCAATACTGTCTGAGTATCTAAAACGAAATTACTACTAGAACCACTGTTAACTGACATACTGAATTTATCCATTGCAATTTTAGAGCCAGGCGCAATCATTACAGGCTCATAGAATTTTGCAGTAACTAGCCCTGTTGAACTATTATAGTCATCTACGACTACTTTGAGTTGTTTCATTTTTTAGAATTAGTATATTAATATATTGAGAGATTTTTATCTGTATTATATTTAATATATAAATTAAAAAAATAAAAATGACAGAGATCTCAAAATTTAATAATATATCTCAACAACTACAAGCAAACAATGGTATTTTTATTGGTAGAATAGAATCATCAAAATTAAATTCAATTACTGCAAATTTAACTGCATCACAAAATTGCACTATATCCATATATCAATATCCAACATCTCAATCACCATTATCTGCATATTCGAATGTATACACAAAAAATATAACAACAAATGCACCTTTGACATTTCAATGTGCTGTAGTTGATAAATGGTGCCATGTTGTAGTTAATAATACATCATCATCTGTAAATAATATAACCTTGAATACATACTTTCAAAATCAAAATGCAACATCATTAATTGAAGCATTACAAATTTTATAAAGTAAAATAAAATCTATCATATATTTAATATAAGAAAATTTAAAAATCTAGAATGACAGAAATTTCTAAATATAATAACATAAGTGCCCAATTACCTGTAGGTGGTGGTTTTATTGGTCGTATAGAATCAACTGGTGTTTATAATGCTATTACAGTGAATATATTAATATCACAACCATCAATAGTAACAGTTTATCAATTTCCAACATCTCAATCACCATTATCTAGTTATTCTAATATTTTCGAACAATCTGTTACTGAAAACGAACAAACTACTTTTCAAGTTCCTGTAGTTTCGCCATGGTTTAATTTGGTAGTAAGAAATATTTCTGGTGTTGCAGTTAACATTACTGCTAATAGTTATTTACAAGAACAAACAGCTACTTGTGTTATTGATGCTATTCAGGCAGGAGGTGGTGGATATGTTTTACCCACAGCATCAGAAACTGTATTAGGAGGAGTTAAAATAGATGGAACAAGTATTACTATTGCCGATGGTGTTATTTCAGCTACTGGTGGCGGTGGTGATGCATCTCAATGGGCTACATTTCCCAGTGTTTCTAATGTGGATATGGATAGTCATAAAATTATTGGTATTACTGAGCTCACAGGTGTAGGAACATATAGCGACCCTATAATTGTAAATAATGACCTTCAATTTACTGGAACTGGTCTTGGAATTGGTGGGAGAATAACCGATGTAGATTATATTGATGGAACTACAACTGGAGGCGGAATGTCTATAACTAATGTTGGAAATATTGCTGGAGCAGACGGACAACTTTTACTTAATGCTGATAGAGTTATAATATCAAGATTATTAAGATTTAATGATAATGGCACAGAGCAAACAGAAGCATACAATAATCCATTCCAAGTTGATTTAGATATGAATAATCATGCTTTAATGAATGTAAATGGAATTGGAGCAATTGCAAATAAAGGTCAAACACTAACAGCAGACAAAACAGTTTATATAGCAAGTAATCTTGAAAGCGTATTATTATCCAGTAAAACCTCAATCATATCAGCAATACCTCCCTCAGTCGTTCAGTTTCCACCCTTACCCACCAAATCATTAACATATGATGTTAATGGGGATTTAACATTTGATGAAGGAACACAAAATATAAACAATCCATTAGGAACAACAACATCAAAAAATTTCACATTAACAGCAGGAGGAGCAGGTAAAATCGTATTCAGTGATTTGACTGAAATGACTACAGCAAGTGGTGGAGGGGGTGGTTTTGTAAATCCAGCAATTGTTGATTTGGATATGAATACCCATAAAATTATTGGTATTACTGAACTGACAGGCGTAGGAACATATAATGACCCAATAATTGTAAATAATAATATTGAATTCGCTGGTAGTCCAGAATTTGGAAGTGGTACACAAATAGAAAATTTAGAATATCTTGTTGGAAATGTGGTTAATGGACTTACTTTAACTAATGTAGCTGAAATTAGAAGCGAACCTTATAATAATGAACTTATAATAAATGTTGCAAAAACAACATTAGGTGGAAATTTAAAATTTAATCAAGACGCTACAGAACAAACCACAGCCTACCAAAATCCATTTCTAGTTAATTTAGACATGAATGGTAATAAAATTATAAATACTACTGAATTAAATAGTGGAACATATAATGCTTTAGTAATAGATAGTAGTCCAATTACTAATGATGGAACAATACTAATTCAAAATAATTATCAAGTAGGAGGAGCAAATACAACACCAGCAAGTATATTTTATATGTCTGCTGATGGAATAACATTACAAAATTATGCAAATGGTAGAAGTGGAGGTTTTAAATCAGTAAATTTTGAAATGGATGGGACATTTCGTGCGCCACAATTTAAAACAATAGGGTTAGTATCAGGTGTTGGTTTAGATTTAACTGATTCTTCTATATCAGGTGCTTCGTCTATAAAATTCGCTGACCTATCAGTTCAGGATACAGCCTATACAGGTGATGATGTAAAAACGATTACCAGCACAGATGGATCAGTTACTATAACAACACCATCAGCAAATACAGTAAATTTATCAGTACCAACACCGCAAGTCATTACATCAAATACATTTTATATTAACGATAATGTAGGACCTCAAATAAATGATGTTCTACCATTAATGGCTAATGGCGATATAGCGATAATGTCTGCGGGTTCATTCGGTCAAGCAACTGATATTACATGGAATAAAGCACAGACGGGATTGAGCGGAAGCGTTGCCCCAATCCCACTCACATTTCTCACAACCGCCAATGCCAGTAGATTTACAGTAACAGCATCACAAGTTAGAGTAGCAAATATTAAATTTCAATTACCTGTATTTCTTTCTGGAAATAGTTGTACTGTTGATAATTGTGATTTTGATAGTGCTCTAACTATAGGAACAGGAGTATCTTCATATATTACAATTAACAACTGTGAATTTGCTGGAACACAAACAATTACAGTAGCATCAACTTTTACAAATGTTTGTTACTTTATCAATTGTAATTTTGCTAGTTCAACATTCTCATTACTCAATCCATCTTCATCTCAAGTTATATTTAATAACTGTGCTGGATTCACTACATATCCTGCAAATGCTACTTATGTTGGTATTAATGTATTATCTGCAGGTTCTGCACAATTAAGCACAAATGATTTAAAAAGTGTAAGCGGAACATTACGATTAACAAGTGGATTAAATGTAAATGGTCAAGCCTTTACAAATGTAAATAGTATGGCTCCAGCAACAAGCGGACAAATTAGTTTTACGAATGGTTTGAATATTCCCAGTGGTAGTTTGAATATGCGATTTAATAATATTTTTAATGCGGGAACTATAACTTGGACTACTGGACTAACCACAATAGCATCAGCATCAGCAACAAGAAATTTATATACATTAAGCATTCCTGCTTTTGTGAGTGGAGCAAATGCGAATTTTGTATTTAATGACTTGGGAACTCTATCACTGAAAAACGCCACACTAACAACGGGAGGCGTGATTACTTACCCAGATACAACAACTTCAAACAGTGGTTTAGTAAAAGGTTCTGGAACATTAGTTGCTGGTTTATTAACTATCCTCGATGCAAGAGTAACAACTGGAGCAATCTGTGTAGCAACTTATGCTGACAGTTCGCCAGTTGGTGGTGTGCTGTGTGCGAAAGTAACAGCAGGACAGATTGTAATAGAAAGCAAACTAATAACTGATGTTTCACCAGTATTTTATATGTACTTTATCTAAAGTTTTTTCCATTTAATAACCTCACCTTTTTTTTTAATTTTAATAGCTTTTTTAATTTGTTCTTTAGAATATGAACTTGCTAATGATGGTGTAGCCTTACTTACTTTAACACTAGGACGGCATACACTAGGCAAATTTAATTCTTTCTGTTTTTTACCTTTATTTCCACAAGCTAATGTTTTAGCATCAGTTATTCTAGCAGTTAGATTAATCCATTTTTCATTGCCCCATCGAATCAAATCTCTAGTTTCCTGTGGTGTAGTTTTATTACCTTTTAATTTCATACTAGAATAAGCAGAATGTTTTTGCGAGGGCTTCAGCCCCTCGAGCTCCCTTGTTTTTTTTGACATGTTATTTATTAATATGTTACAATATTACAATATTACAATATTTTAAATCTCTGATAATAATAATAAACAATTCTAAAAGCCGTGCCAAAACTAATGGATAAAAAAGGTTATCATAAATCAAGGGAGCTCGAGGGGCTGAAGCCCTCGGTAACAGAGAATCGAAAAAAAGCTAAATTGCATGAAGCTAAAATGTCAGCATTGAAAAAGACTGGAGTATCTGGAAAAATGATACATCAAAGACCAGATCTAAAACACGAATCAATACGTGAACGTGAGAAGATAACAAGATTATCATCTCAAAGTAAAAATCCTAAAATGGCTAATAAGGATTTCTTTGAATTACACAAAGAAAAAGAAAAACAGCATTATTTAAAAGGTAAAGAAGAGGAAAAAGAAAGACACCTCAAAAGAGCTTATGGTATCGCATAAAAGCTGTTTATTCAACATTATCATTTTCATTTTTTTCAAGCATATATATTTCCTTAAGTGTTTCCTTAAGTTCTGCAGTAGTAAATGGAATAATATCATTTTCTATTATAGGAGAAGGAGGACAAGAACTTTTTTTTCTACAGTCACTATCCAAGCATAAAAGATGGCATTTTTGTATATGTAATTCTCTAAATAATACTACTAAACTACCAACAACACTTATAATAATACTACTAATTGCTATTGCATCTGCCATTCAAATTTTTTATATATATTAAATATAGTAAAGATATAAATCAATATGGATTTAAGAATCTTAAAAGTTAAAACAGAAAAAGAAAATATTCTACCAATAGAAAAAGAATTACATCCACATTTACCAAGACATGCATTTTTAGAATTAATCATTTCCCCGCCCAAAAACGGGAAATCGACCCTGATTTCTAATAAATTGGCAAATCATAATTATTATAATAAATACGATTCTAAAAAAGATGAATTTTATTTTCAGACAATCTACTATATTTCACCTACCCAAGAATTCGATAAAACAACTAAAACCTATTTGAAAAAATTAGAAACCGAAGTAATACAAATATCAGACCCAGAAGATATCAAACAAATCGAACACGTTCTTAAAGATATAATGAAAGGTCAAATGAAATTACACGAAGAAGAAGAACCAATGAAACGTATACTTATTGTATTAGATGATTGTATTGGGTATTTTGATGATTCTCTTGCTACTTTATGTAGCCGTTATAGGCATTATAATTTAAGTATAATAATAACATCACAGCAGTATCGTAAAATTCCATTACTCATACGTAATTGCGCAGGACACATTATAGTAATGAAATTAAATAACTCAAAGGAAATTGAAAAAATCACTGATGAATGGGGTGAAGCATATTGTAAACCAGAACAATTTGAATCTATTCTTAGACATGCAACAGAAAAGAAATATGATTTTCTTTATATGAATAATGAAGAACTAAAGTTATATCAAAATTATGAAACTTTGATTCTTGACGCATCGTAAATAATATATATCATAATAATAATACAACTATTACAACTATCAACTATGCCAGTCAAAACAGCTTTTAGAAAAAGCCGTGCCAAAAACCCAATGAAAAGTCCTAAGACAGCTTTTAGAAAAAGCCGTGCCAAAACAAGGGAGCTCGAGGGGCTGAAGCCCTCGTCAGTTGATATGCCATTGAAAGCACTTATTAAAGAACATGAAAAATTAATTCATGTATTGAAAAATGGTTCTGAAAAAGAAATGAAAAAAGAACTTAAAGACCAAACCAAGGAATTACTCAAATACAAAAAATACAAATAAATTTCTTAGATTATAGTAATAATCATTTTAACTTTTTCATTATGTCTAAATACTATTCAGATAGTGCATATCAAACTTATTTAAATAATGCATTAAATGCAGTGTCTACTATTACCAGTGAAAATTTGAATTCACGTGAATCTACTGCAAATATAGATGAAGAAATTGACATGGCTAAACAAGCACAAAAAGCATCAGGAGTGGAAGAGTTGCTAATAGGATTGCCTACAGGTCTCAAAGGTGTTACTCAACTACCCGATGCATATAGAAAATTCAAAGCTACTACTGCAGAACTAGCTGATAAATGGGAACAACTAAAAGCTAAAGGAACTCAACTAAAAGAAATCATTCAAAAAGCACCTCAAGATTTAGAAGATTTAAAAAATTTAGGAAAAACTACTTTTGGAAAATTAACTGATATTGGTAAAACTGGTATTTCTAAAATATCTAAAACTGTTACTGAAACAACTAAAGATTTAAAAAGTCATATTGCATTATCTGGTGAAGATTTAAAAAATAGATTAACTGATTTAAAAAGCCAATCAGCAGAAGAATTTGGTAAAATAAAAAGTGGAGCTTTATCTAGTGTAGAAGATTTAGATACATTAAAAAATTCTTTTTTAGATAATATAAAACAAAGATATAATATTAGTTCTAATACTATTGAAAATAATATTAATGATGCTAAAAGTAAAATAAGTGATTTACAAAGCACAGTAGAAGGTAATTTAAATGAACCATTTATTAGGCAAAAAATATCAGATCTATCTAATAATGTAACTAAATTAGAAAATTTGAAATCTCAAGGTGAAGCAGAAGTTTCTAAATATAGTAAGGTATTTGATGACTTAAAAAGCAAAGTTGCACCACTACAAGCTAAAGCATCTGAAATACAGGCAACTGCAGAAGAACATGTTAATAATTTAAAATCTGCAGGTGAACACCTAACAGCAATAGAAGGAGAAGGAACTAAATCAATGAGTTTATTAGAAAGATTTCATAAAGGTTTAGAAGATGTTGGTTTAAAAACTAAGAAACCTATTGAAATGCAAGATTTGCAAGGAGGACAACAAATGGCACCTATTCCAATACAAGAAACCAGTTTAGGTGCAACACCAGTAACAGTTGAATCAGTAAGACCTGCAACACGTATTAATTTTGAACCACAAGGAAAAACCAGTCAAATGTTTGAAGAAGATTTTAACATGGATCCAGAAGCATTTAGCAGTGATGTTAGAAGAACTGCAACAGTTCAAGTTGCTAAAGAAGTGCCTATATATAGTGAATTAAGCAAATTAGAACCAGAAACAGAAGGTATTCTAAGTAAACTAAAAACAGGTTATTCTAATTTTAAATCATCATTATCTGAAAGTAGTTTAGGTAAAGCAGTATCAGCAGTAACAGAATCAAGTATTGGTAAAGGATTAGGTAGTGCTGTTGGTTATGGTTTAGAAGCTGGTAATGTATTAGGAGGTGCATTAAGTGCAGAACAACTTATTACAGGTGAAGCTAAAACAGGAGGACAAAAAGCTATAGCATCTTTGCAAACAGAATCGGCAGTTCGTTCTTTACCATCATTCATAGAAGAAACAGGTAGCGCATTAAAATCTGGTGTATCATCTATATCTGCATCAGCAGGTGAATCATTAGGTAGATTAGGAGATTCATTTAAATCTACATTATCACAAGGAATAGAATCTGCAAAATCTGCTATTGGTATTGGAAAATCTGGTGCAACTGAAGCACTAAGTGCTGGTAGTGAAGCTTTGGAAGCTGGTGGATTAGTTGCTAAAGAAGCAGGAGAATCGGCATTAAAAATTGTTGGCGAGGGAATTTTACAAAGTTTGCCCGTAATCGGGGAAATTTCAGATATTGCAATGGGTGGCTATGCTTTGTTTGAAGGATTAAAAGATTTATTTCATAAATCATCTCCAGTTGTTACAGCTCCTGTAGTTTCTCAAGGCATTCAGTTTCAGCATCAAGCCGGCGTTTATTAGAAAACAGCTTTTAGGAAAAGCCGTACCAAAACTTGTTTATTAAAAATGGTTTTTTTGATAACTTAACAAAATGAAAATCTTAAAAGATTAATTTATTTTTACCATTTTTAAAATCTATTATATATATAATAAATAATCATAATTACAAGTATATTATAAATCCTAAATAATTTTCTAGAATGCTCTCAACTCGTAAAGTTCGTTCTCTTGTAGACGCACAGTATAGCAAAAATTATACTCGTATTACATATGAAATTCATCCTGTTGCTGGTATGACTACTGATTTGAGTAAATCATATTTAGCATTACGTATGTATATTGTTAACGATGCTAATATTACCGAACTATTAACTAAAGCTGATTTTTCTGCTTTATTGTCTCAAGGTCTTATGATTTCTTTTGGGCAAAACGGTCAATCTTATACTCCTGCTTGTCTTTTCAAGGTAGCACGTCTATACAGTGGGAATAATGTCATTTTAGAAGAAGTTCTATTTCAGAATGTTCTACGTGCAACCCTAGCCCAAATTTGTGGTGATATTGAAACTGTTAGCGGAAATACACTTGCATCCTCAACTGGTATTAGTATGAATCCTAATGGCTCTCTTGCATCTCAAATTACTAATTTGTTACTTAATCCAACTGCAGGAGGAACTGATATGCAACCTCTAGAAGTCCATATTGAATTACACGAGCTTTTTGGCGTTTGCCGTAATACTAATTATCATCTTGAAGTAACTAATGGTTTGACTGTGGAGCTTGAACTCGAAGATCGTGCTAGTTTACTTGAAGTTGTACCTGTTGGAAATCCAATTACAATACCACCATCCAAAACAGGTCAATTTAAATATTCTCCTGAAATGAATCCTTGGAATGTTCTACCTGTAGGACAAGGTGATATGGGTCAACAATCTTATAAGTATGCTAATGCAGTAATGGGCGGAAATGGATTGCATTTTGATTCTTCTAATCTTATTGCAGGACAATGGCTTACTACAGCAAATTTTAATACAGTAACACTAAAAGGACTTTATGCTTCTAATGCTGAATTGAATGCTGTTAATATTACTATTGGTAATATGGTTAAATTTAATATGTTGTGGACTGATCCTAATACTTCTAATCCAACACAACAAGATAAAGTAGTTTCTGTATGGTCTCAAATTACAAATATAGCTTTTGGAGGTCTTGATGCCTCTACATTTACAATAGCTGATAAAATACAACAACCTGCTCCAGTATATGGAGCAACCTCAAATATGGTTCTTGATTCATTTGATGTATATGTATCTGATGTTTATCAAACACCAGTAAATTCATCATTATGTGAAGCGTTGTATTTAACACCAAATGCAAGTTCTGGATCTTTTATTACTGATGCTATATGGTCTACTTTTACTAATAATTCTCAATTAACTGTTACAACTGCTGTAGTTCAACAATTAGCAACTATGGGAATTGTTAATGCTATTGATACTGGTAGTGGAACTGTAAGATATATTGCTGGAACTGTTCCATTTGATTTAGTAATTACTAAATCTATCAATCAAATTCCTATTACTCCATGGGTAGACCAATTTGTTGGTGCTGATTCTCCTACACAACGTTCTTTATATGCAAGTCAAAGCAAAACAATACCTATACAAGGAGGAGGTGCACAAATAGCATCAGTAGTAGGACCTGCAGGTGGAAATTATATTATTACATTCACAAATTTAGGACTTGCAAATAATAACAGTATTCAAAATGGCACTATATGGAAAACTAATACTGGATATAATGGTTTAATAATTAATAATGGAACTCTTGTTAATAACATTCCTGCAGAAATAAATACATCATATTTAATTGCTAAACATCGTAATGGAGTTTCTCCTGCTTTTCCTATAATGAATGGTGCTGGAAATAGTAATCTTGTTGTAGGTCAACAATATTTAATAGCAAATAGAGATGGAACAGCTGATGCTATGTGGCAAAGTTTAGGATTAACTCCTAAAGCTCCAGCTCAAGCTACAGTAGCTCAAGCAGGTATGTTATTTACTGTTCCTCTTGGTGCTCCTACAACTGCTTTAGGAACTGGCACTGTATTTCAGTATTCTAAATATACAACTCAACCACTTTCTTTTATGATTGATAAATGTGAATTGGTACTAGTAGAATCGCAAATTGACCCTGCTTTACCCATGAGTATGGTTTATTCAACATATAAATGCGAAGTTGCAACTATTGAAACATCTAGTTTAGAAGTTTATAATCGGCAGTTTATTGTTACTGAACCTAATGTTATGAATTGCTACCTTATTTGCCCTCAGTATAATGCAAGTGCAGATGGAAAACTTCCTGAATCTTTAATTGGATATTCTCGTAATGTTAACCAATACAGGTTTTCGGTAAATAACATTCATCAGACAAATCGTAATGTTGTGGTTCAATCCAATACTAGTAAATACCCATCATCCCTTCATATTGCTATGCTTATGGATACTTTTGAAAATTCAGAGTTAACTGAAAAAAGTATTTCTGGTCTTCTTACTGTTCCACGTGGTGTAAATCCTCCCGTTTTGTTCCCCTTGAGAGTATACCAAGGGGTCGATGAGATGAACCATTACATGAAGCCTACTGGTTTTACAGCCCAGATTGAATTTTATGGTGATGCTATCCATAGTCAAAATATTATTCAAGGTAACATTTTCTTTTTTAAGGAAATGCTAAAAGTTTTACCCGTTTCTCAGCGTATGTAAATTACGAGGGTTTCAACCCTTGAAAAATAAGCGTAAATATAATAAAATTGGGCGTAAAATATGTTTTGTGTTTGTAGTTTTCTTTTAATTTGTTTTAAATTCTTTTATTCTGTTTTAATATCTCAACTTATAGTAATAATATTCAAATATTTTACAAATCCAAATTATTTTTTTAATTATAATTATTTCAAATGCCACCTAAAAAGGTTCAAGAGTCGCCAGTTTCCCAAATATCCAAGGAGGATTTAATTAAGTTATTAGGTCAAAGCATTGAGAAACCTAAGAAACCAAGGGCAAAACGTGAAATCACTGAAGATAAAAAAGAAGAAATGTTAGTTCGATTAGCTAAGATGCGAGAAACTGCATTGAAAAACCGCCAACTTGCAGTAGCAAAGAAAAAGGCAGATGCTGATTTAGATGTTCCAGTAAAACGTCAACCACTAGTAAAGGAAGAACGAACACAATCAAGGGAACATTACGATATGCCTAAATCCTCGTCATTTAATACTGATTTATTTGAAAAAAAATTTGATTCTAATTTTGATAAAATGGCTGATGTATTAGGGAGATTAGACGGTCATCTATCAGATATCAAGGAAATGAAAAAACAAAAAAGAGAATCAAAAAAATTAGAATTAGAAAAACAGGATTTAGAAAAAGTTGTACCAAATCAAGAAGTTAAAATCGAAACTATTCAACCTCAAGTAGAAACCATTAAACCTATAGTATCTGAAATTAAAAAAAATGTTCTACCTGCTGGAATTGTTTCATATCCTAATTATCGTAAAATGAATTTTAAAAAATCATTCTATTAGTATTTTAAAAATCTAAAAATATTATATTGATTATATATAATATACACAACTAAATTTATAATATTATTTAAATAATCAACATGAGTCTTTTTTATGGAATTTCACAACCGTTGAATATAAATTCTTCGTATGGACCCTACAGCCAGTTAGATTTCAACGTGAAAAGCTTCCCAGGTCGTCAAATACAAGCAAATAGTTTTCGTATTTCTGGAAGAGTTAAAGTTGAAAAAACAATATTTTCTGCTCCAGCTAATTTTGTTGCAGTTACTCCAGCTGATAGTATTATGTTTGATCCTTTTGCAGGTGTTGCATGTTGTTGGAAAAATATTTCTACATCTGTTAATGATCGCATTATTGAAAATGTCACTAATATTGGTCGTCTTACTAGTATGAGAAATCAAGCTCAGTATACATTAGAACAGATTACTGCTTCTAGTCATTCAGCTACTGAATTAAAAGGTCTTGGTAATGGTGTTTTTTTAGCTTCAGCTGGTGCTGATAATGCAACTGCTCCTGGAGCACCATTTTCTTTCAAGCCTATGATTAGTATTAATAATTCTGATACTGATTTACCTCAATCTAAATTCAGTATTATTAAGATTATGACAACTCTTGGTTCACCTCTAGAAGCTTTGTATTGTTCTGCACTACAACCACCTATTGTTAATAATGTTAATGATCCTAATCTTATTACAGGATTAAACTTTACATTATATGACGTTCAGCTTAATTGGTATGAAACCATGGAAGTTGTTCCTATCCCTCGAACTGTATTTAAAACTAACTTTCTTACAACTCAAACTCTTAATGTACTATCTGCAACTCTTTCTGTATCTACATCAACTCCTTATTCTGCATTGTATGCAAGTTTTATTAAACAAGCTGATAGAAATAAAATATACAGAAATGATAATCATTGTGACTATGTTCCAGACCTTACTAGATTAGAATTTACAACTAATGGTGTATCTGATCCTATCAAATATGCTATTGGTGCTGGTAATAGCAGTGTGTATCAAGACTGTGCTCTCAATTACTGGAATGCTCTTGAAGGTGAAGCTAAAAATTCTGTTATGAATAAATTTTTGAGTGAATCTTTAACTTTTGGTATTGGTTGTAAATTTGAAGCAAGTATTAATGACAGGTTAAGTATCAACTTGCAAATTAATCAAAATACACTTCATAATCCAAACGTAAATCCCAGTGACGTTTTTATTTACACTTCTGGATTCGTGGAAGTTTAACAGCTTTTTAAAAAGCCGTGCCAAAACTTATTTATAAAAAAATAAAAACTTAAAATTAATTAATTTTTCATAATTTTTAAATCTCTTATATATATAATAAATACAATCAACTAATATAGATTAAATTATAATTTCAAGATGGAACATAAATGTCTTTTAATTGATCCTCTCAATTCTTCAGCATCGCGCACTGTTTTTCGTATTCCTCAAGGCACACCTTACTATGCTAAAAAAATACGTATAGTTAATTTTGGAATCAGTAATAATAGCGGAAATGCTATATATTTCAATCATAATGGAGTATACAGTCTATTGTCTCGTCTTTCAATCTTTTCTCGAAATGGAACAGAAATAGATTTTCTTGGAAATATGGATGCCATGGGAATTAAGCTTTTACATATGGAAAACTCTAGTCAATTTAACTTAGGACGTCAGCTTAGTATGTCTATGTGTAACAGTGTTGTTGCACCTAGTTTATCTCAACTTAGTTTAACTGAAGAAGGTCAGAAAGATGATGCCAGTTTAATGGGTGATTCGTTGTTTATAGATGTATCTCTAATGTTAAACTATTTACAAGCATCTCATATTCTCGACCACGAGCTCACTATTATTTGCGAATGGGCTGACAGCAGTGTTCTTGGGTATTCGTATAGCTTTACTAGGTTCCCAGTTCTATCTATATGCGAACCTTTAGTTGAAAAAGCGGATCTTAATCCTAATGTTAATTATCTTACTTATATCAATGATAGACTTGTGCTTACAAGTTCTGAAGGTAATCGTGCAAGTTCTATTAGTCAGAGATTGAATAGTTACTTCAACCAATATATCCATAATTTCTGGTATTACAATATTTTGAATCGCGAAGAGAATTTATTAGGTTTACCTTCTGCAAAACTAAATGAAAGTTGTAACTTACAAATCAACGGTTTTAAATTATTGCCTCTTTTGGGTAATAACTCCGATGCTCGTGCTCTTGCACTTGCTGATGATATGAGTGGTTCCATGAATATTTGCAACATGAGTTCTTATGCTTATCAAGCTTCTATAAATAATACAACTTATGGTTTATACAACCCCAATCTTGGTATTAAATATGCAGGTGTTTTTGGTTATAAATGTATACGGCTTGACCGCCAGATTTTGATGGATCTTACTATTGAATATTCATTTGATGCAAATGATGCACCTCCTGCTGGAAAATCTAATACTGTTGTTACTCTTGCAGAAGTTCTACGTAGCTATAATAAAGATACTCAAACTGTTTCTTTTGTTCGAGCTTAAAGAAAATAACCATTGGTTCCTTTTTTTAATTCTGTTTTTCTTTTGTTTTTTATGTATTTAAAATATCGGTATTTAATAGTAAATACTAAAAAATGTCTAATTCTGTTGTGATTCAATTACCAAGTTATAATAGTATAGTAAATGGTGTCAAAAAAAATCCAAATATAAATAATATTTCAAATGGTGAATGGGAAGTAAATCTAGCTCAACCGTTAACAGTAAATCAAGGCGATAATATTACAGTAAAGCAAGCATTTTTAGATACACGTCAAACTAATAGTGGTAGTATTGTAATTGATGAAGACACACCAATTAGTTTAGAGTTTTATTTTTATTTAATGGTTCCTCCTGATATGTATAGTGAAGTTCCTGCTACAAATAATCAAATAATACCCAGTTTATATTTTAATAATTATAATAGTATGCTAACAACTAATTTTGGTCCAGATATTGTATATAACTTAGATCCTGCAAACATTTACAATACTGCTATTAATAATCAGAATGGAACAAATCAGACATTGAGCTTTGAAATTCCAATGATAGCAGTGAGTCCTACAGTAGCTGGAACAACAACTGATTTTAAAACACAATCAAAATTAGTAACTGGAACTTGGAATTATACACTTAAAGCTGGTAGTTATGCATATACTGAACTGGCTCTTGTTCTTACTAAAGCAATGTCCGAATTAAAAATAGTTCCTTCTTATGAAGAACCTCCAAGAACTATTAATGGTATTCAAAGCTTTAATCCTTTTGTGTATGCTGGTAGTAATGAAGTATGTTTTGCTGATTTTTTACAAGATACTCCATTTCGTCAGTTTTTATTCGAATCAGGTTATTGTACTAAAACAACAAGCGATGGTAATCCAATTACACTCATGCCTCAATTTATGGCAAGTGGTTCTGGTGGTGCAAGTGGTTCAAGTAGTGTTAGCCAAACTGTAGGAGCTACTGCTGTTAGTTTAATTTACAATGCTGATAGTGGTAAATTTGAATGGGAATATTTACATACACCTTTACAAAATCCAGCTTCATTAGTTCAACAAACACAACCACCACAAGATGGAGGTCCTCCTATAGAATCAGTTATATTAGCATGTTCTCTCAATAATGGAACATCTGTAGTTAATATTTCTAAATATACACGTCATTCTGGTATTATATTTAAAAAGATGGAACCTATTAGTTTCTGGGATGGTATAATGGGCTTTGATGTTGCTAATATTACTGTTAACGATGAAATGATTTATAATATGCAAATATCATCTTTTAAATTTAATAACATAACAACTCAAGGATACATGGGAAATAATGATATGTATGATTTTAGTAATCCTACATTTCATCCACCTGAATCTGATAGTTATCCTTATACAAAAGCTACAACACCAGCATCAACTACTGCTGGAGGTTCAGGAGTTGCATCAGATGTTAATATATCTCAATTTATGTCATTATTAAGAATATCAAATCGTAGCACAACATTAATTTATTATCCATTTGTATTTTCTAGTATAGCAACTCTACCATTACAAGCAAAAAGAAGTCCAGTTGCATCAATAGATCAAACAGGACATACACTTATTGAAATTCTTGGATATAATGGCGATTTTGTAAATCATGATAATAATTTTCAAATTAAAGCAGTTGTTAGTAATTACTACCAAACTACAGGAGCATTTACAAGTTTAGTATTTGAAGACTCTTATAGATACGTTCATATAGGTGAAAGTATGAATATACAATTTTTAAAATGTCGTGTAATTGATCCGTTTACCATGGAAACATTACAAGGTATAGGAAGAAATAATTGCGTGTATCTAATTGTTGATAAATCATTATCTGTAGTTCAACAAAAGCAAGTTACTATGTAATAAGTTTTTGCGAAAACTTAACTAAAAGAAAATCTATGTATATAATAAAAATGTTTGAATTTAAAGATTTGAAAGTTAGTAAAGATGGTATACATAAATATCAAGTAGAATTATTGAATACGAAAACTGATAGGATTAAGACTGTAAAATTTGGTGCTAAAGGTTATACTGATTTTACAAAGAATAAAGATGAGAAAATAAAAGATAGATATATAGCAAGACATAAGACTCGAGAAGACTGGACTAAATCTGGTATTGATACTGCTGGTTTCTGGTCTAAGAACATTCTCTGGAATAAGCCAACTATTGAAGCCAGTTTGAAAGATGTCAAGGCAAAATATTTTAAGTAATTTAAAAGTAAATTTATATCTAAGTATATTGTAGTATATTATTAAAATGCCTAATCCCGAAGTAATTCAAAATGACGATATAATTGTCATAAGATTTAAAAATTATTTTTTAGATTTATCTGAAACAACTGTATTTCAATTATTTAATTTAGGGTGGAAAACACCTTTTATTAAATGTGATGAAATAAAAAATTATGATTTTATTTTATGTAAAAAGCTAAAAGTTTTAAAAGATATAAAAATATATAATGATGATACTTTTAATGAATATTGGACTTATAACATATTTGAAGAAGATAAAATATATACTACTGATGATATTGAAAGATTTATTGGTTTATTTCATCAATCATATGAGTGCTTTGTTATAACTCCAACATTAGGAGATACTATTAATTTTATAAATATAAATAAAGAACAATATTGGAAATGGCAACGGGAAAATTATTATAATAATTATTCTATAAATCTTATGAAAAGAATAGATGAAATTGAAAAAAATAAAGAATTTAATTTAAGGAGATTGGAATATCAAAAAATCGAAATTAAAATGGATTTAAGTTATTCAAGACGTGCATTTTTAAAATCAAAATCAAAATATTTAAAATCATTAAACCTTCTTTGTATTGATCGATACAATGAAAATTCATACCAAAAATTTAAAAAAGCAAACGCTGAATATGAAAAAGATAAAGATATTTTCGAATTTGATAAAAAAAGGCTTGAAGTTGCTAAAAAAAGGATTAAAGAACATCCTATGACATAAACGGGAAAATTGGGCGTGTTTTATTTGGGTTGAAATTTTGATATTTTGGGTTATAATTTATTTCAGTTGGAAATGGGTTTTTGAATTTTTGGAATTTTTGGATTTTTGATTTTTGATTTTTGATTTTTGATTTTTGGAAATGTTTTTTTAGAATTTCATATTTTTTTTCTGGGATACGGAAAACTGATTTT
>Ga0214919_10003451_pt1 | contig 23860 bp, 24 predicted proteins | sample LL1503_MetaG_FD_177994 | JGI IMG/M metagenome (GOLD analysis project Ga0214919, IMG submission 177994) | Freshwater microbial communities from Lake Lanier, Atlanta, Georgia, United States - LL-1503 | ecosystem: Environmental > Aquatic > Freshwater > Lake | place: USA: Georgia | collected... | reverse complement strand
CTTCTCTGCTGGTGGCCGAAAAGACCAATACTGGAAAAGTCTCACTGGGTGCCTTCTATGCTCGACGCGCTCGACGCATTTTGCCTGTCTCTGCGCTTGTTGCATGTTCAACACTTGTCGCGTCGTGGATCTGGCTTGAGCCTTTGCGGCTGCGGTCGCTTACTAATGATGTCTTTGCGGTTGCAGCATTCTCGTCAAACTTTGTTTTCGCTCATCGAGGTGCGGACTATTTGCAGTCTGCTTTGCCACCATCACCGTTGCAGCACTACTGGAGTCTTGCCGTAGAAGAACAGTTCTATATTGTTTGGCCGGCATTGGTGATGCTTGTGTGTATCGGAGTTGGTGCATCGTCTAAATATTCAGCACGCCTGCGTGTCGGAATAACGGCAGTATGCGTATCAGTCGGATCTTTTGTTGCATGCATGTTGCTCATGAACACCTCACAACCATGGGCGTTTTTCTCTCCGCACACTCGCGCGTTTGAACTTGCAATTGGTGCTCTTGCAGCCGCAGTGCCGATTGGTCAATCTGCAAAGACACGTAAAGTCAACGCGCTCATTGCATGGTGTGGTCTTGCCGGAATTGTTGCAACAGTGATCACGTTTTCAGATACAACCACGTTCCCAGGTCCATGGGCTCTGCTTCCGGTACTAGCAACCGCATTCTTATTGCGAGGAGGCAACGCCACATCATGGTCACCTGACGTTCTTCTTCGATTATCACCGTTGCAATGGCTGGGCTCTCGTTCGTATTCGGCGTATTTATGGCATTGGCCAGTACTGATAGTTACTGCATCTGCATTAGAGAAGAAATTGTCAGTGTTTGAAGGTCTTGTGTGCCTGATGATCTCTTTGGCTCTCTCTGAATTGTCGTACCGCTTCATTGAAAATCCTGTGCGCAAAAACCACAAGATTGTTGGGCCGCGAGCACTTGTACTAGCTGTATCGCTGGCAGCAATTGTGGGTGGCAGTGCTGTGCTGGCGCAAAATAATCAACCTGCGTTGTCAGGAGGAGTTGAAGCCACAACCCCCACATTGGTTGCAGATTCAACAACAACAGTCGACCCGAATGTTTCGACTTCTACAGTGCCTACAGAACCGCAACTCCCTGGTCCATCCACATCGATTGATGCAATTGTTCAAGCAATGGCAGCCACCGGTTTGCCGTCAAATCTCACGCCGTCAATCCGGGGTGCTTCGACTGATATGCCGACGATCTATAGCAACAATTGTCATGCGGGTTTTTCTACAACGCGACCAAAGAAATGCATCTATGGCGATAAGGAATCATCAGTCGTAATTGGTTTGTATGGCGACTCGCATGCTGCACAATGGTTTCCCTCATTCGAGAAAATCGCCAAAGAGCGTCATTGGAAGTTCATTACCTACACAAAACGTGGTTGTCCGCCTGCTGATATTCCTACATATAGCAAGGTGTTGGGGAAGGTGTACAAAGAATGTGCTCCGTGGCGTGAGAACGTGATGAAGCAAATGAAACTTGATGGTGTGCAGACTGTATTTATTGCTCACTTTGATCGATTGTTGTCTGCAACGACACGTGTTCCGATGTGGCAGAAGGAATGGCGTGTAGGCATTCAGGCCACGGTTAACAAATTAGAGAAACTCGGAATTACACCAGTGGTTATGGAAGACACGCCGTATCCGGGCCAAGATGTGCCGACATGTCTTAGTCGCCATTACACGAATGTCCAGTTATGTACTCCTAACATCAGTTCGGCTTTTCGTGATGACATGCATCAGATGTTGCAAGATTTTGATGATGCAGGTGTACACGTCTTGTGGACTCGCCAATGGTTTTGCACCGATATGGGTTGTCCAACCGTGGTGGGCAATATCTTGGTGTACCGAGACGACAACCACATGACAGTGACCTTTTCGTCATTCATTTCAACTCTTTTAGGTGGAGCCATCAACGACTTAGTGAACTGGGCATCAACCCACCCGTCATAAGTGCAACACTGAAGATATGGAACAACGCAAATCTCAAAGTGAAATTCTTCAGAAACTTGTTTCAGATGGTCACCTAACAACAGACCAAGCCTCTGAAATAGCTGATGCACCGGTCCTTGCATTCAGAGTGCGTGAGTTAGTGACGTATTTGGCTTCAATCTTGATAGCAATCGGTGCAATTTTCATGGTGTCTGGTCTCCTCGCCGACGTATCCAAAGCAGGAATAGCGGCTCTGTTGTACTTAGTAACTGTGGCGCTCGGCTACTTCTCTCGAAAACTTTCTGTTTCAACAAATGAAAAAAAGCGTGCAGGCGAAGTTCTTGAAGTTGCTGCGGTACTTGCCGCTGCTGTAGCTAGTGGAATTCTGTTGGACATGACCAGTATGCGTTCTGAGTTATCCGCGTGCATGCTGGCAATCGTCGCTGGAACATGGGGAGCATTACGTGCTGCGCGGTCACAGTTTGCTGGTTCGCTATTGATGACTGCTTCGGTGCCGATTGTCATTATGACTTCTACTTCAATCATGAACCTGAATGGCAACAACAATCAATTAGTAATTGGACTGATGCTGATTGTTGGCGGTATCGGCCTGATAGCTATCGGTATGCGTCAGATCGGGTTTGCATATCTTCCGCGGTTTATGGGCTCTGTGCTGATTGTCATCGGTTCAATCACAATGGCCAACGTTTTCTCCCTAGGTATCGGTGGGCTCATCCCAGTTGGAGTCGGAGCAATGTTGTTCGCACTTGGTTCGCGCGAACTCGCACCTGAAAATCTTGTTGCGGGATCAATTGGTATCGTCGTTGGATTGATAATGACAGTTGTGTACTGGATTCCAGGAAATGTGTTTCAAGGGTTAGCGATCATCGCATGTGGTGTAGCGATGCTCATTGTTCTACGAACGCAATTGGCGAGGGCTAGTCAACTAAAGCCTGGTGCACCAACTGCTTAAGTTGTGGGCGTAACGGCCAGGTGCTTGAAGGCATGAGCTGGGTCATGATCATGTACACAAGTTCTTCTTTCGGATCAACAGTGAAGTTGGTGCTTGCAGCGCCACCCCAGCCATAATCGCCAGCACTACCCGGAACTTTTGCCTTCACGGGGTCAAGCGTGACGCTCACACCAAGACCAAAACCCACGCCATCGAATGCAGTTTCTGAGAACAGTGGTCGACCAAACGTTGTGAGATCTGCATTGTTCGGTAAATGGTTTGAGGCCATGAACGAAACAGTGCGATTCGACAAAATACGCGTGCCGTTGTATTCGCCACCACCACGCAACATTTCTGCAAATTTCAAGTAATCACTAGTGGTGGAGACGAGACCGCCTCCACCAAGATCTGCCTTCGGTTCAACCAGTGCGCCAGCGGCGGCTATATCGCTTCGCAGAATCTTTTTGTCCGCAGGGTTTGGCACATAGAGAGCCGCAAGACGGTCTGCTTTGTCCTCGGAACAATGAAATGCGGTGTCGGTCATGCCAAGGGGATCAAAGATGCGCTTCTTCATGAATTCACCAAGGGTCATTCCGGAAAGGAGCTCTACAACTCGTCCGAGAATGTCAATCGACATTGAATATGCCCATTCAGTTCCGGGCTGGAACATAAGGGGAAGCTCAGCGAGCATGTCGCACAGTTCGGCAAGTGAGGAATGTGGTGGAAGACCCCATTCAAAACCTGCATTGCGATACATCTGATCAACTGGGTTCGAATAGATAAACCCATATGTCATTCCGGAGGTGTGTGAAAACAGATGCCACATTTCCATTGGATCAGTTACTGGCTCATAGCGAGGCGCAGTCAATGTTCCGGAGCGGAATACCTTTTGATTCGCGAAAGATGGAATAAACCAATTCACTTGGTCATGCATTTCAAACAGACCCTCTTCCCACAAAATGAGAGCAGCAACTGCACAAATTGGTTTAGTCATGGAATATGCGCGGTAGATGGTGTCGCTAGCTATGGGCTTTTTATTTTCAACATCGGCGTAGCCGTACATATCGCTGTATGCCAACTTGCCTGCGCGTGACACTGTGATGTGATACCCAGGTAATTTGCCGCTGTCGACGTACTTGGCAAAGTGTGTACGGATACGCGATAGGCGAGTGGGGTCAAGCCCTACTTCAGATGGATCAATACTTACTTCGACATTCGACATAACTGAATCGTAGGACTAGTGAGCCGACTATGGAGTATCCGAAGAAGTGAGTTACTCCGCCTTTGGCGAAAAATCCCGAAATGCGGATAAAGCTCGCGGGCCATAGACAGTGCCAGGGCCACCGCTCATTGCAATCGCAACGCCAATTGTTTCAGCAACTTCAGCCTCGGTTGCTTTATTCAACGCAGCCCCACGTGCGTGACTTGCGATGCAACCATCACAACGAACTGCAATCGCAATTGCAAGGGCAAGTAGTTCTTTCGCCTTTTTGTCAAGTGCACCTTCTGCAAATGCAGCACTGTGCAATTGTGCAAAACCGTCGTATACACCTGGAATGAGTGCCTTCAGCTCGCGACCTTCGGGCGCTAATTGGGACAGCACCCCACGGCCGTGATCATGAGTGTGTTCGGTCACGAAATCACTTTCAATGCGTCATTGTCGGCGACGCAATACAGCGCACGCAACAACATGTCTTGCAAGAGTTGCTGACCACGTTCGTTCTGTTCAGCGAATCCGCCGAAAGTTGTTACTCCGTAGGTCACACAGAAACAAATTGCCACCAGGTATTGACGCCACATTTCAGCGCGATCAATTGTGATTCCGTGCGTCTCTAAGCGGTCAAGGTACGTGTCAACAAGTTCCTGGTCATGACCGCGACGAACTTCAGTTGAAATTGACTGGCTAATGAAGTATCCGACGTCGTACATACCAGAACCAACACCTATGAGTTGGAAATCGATGACTGCAGGGTCTTTACCATCGAACATGATGTTGTCTGCTCGGTAGTCACCATGACACAGGGTGGCAGGCGCCATGAGGTTGCCAAGCATCCACGAAACTTTTCCGCCCCAAATGTCACCGATGCCACGAACGCTGTCAGGAAGAAGGTGACCTGCATATTGTTCGACATTTGGCCAACCCTGTGCCCACAACATCGGAAGCACTGCTTCATAGGTTGGATTTAACAGTGGTTGAAACACATCCTGCATGCCCGACAACTTTGGACTGTTCCACCACATGGCGTGATAATCGGCAAGTGTCTCAAGAAGATTCTTTGACTCAGCAAGACTCACGCCCTCAATCTGATTGAGACCACGGAAATGACCGATGTCTTCCATTGCAATTGTGAAATTGGTGTTGTCTCCTTCCATCGCTTGCCCGTAGCACTTTGCAGTTTTGAATGGCGCAGAAGTTGCACAGTCGCGATAAAAGATAAGTTCACGAATGTAGAGAACAAGTGCATCTGCCGTGAATCGCTGAGTGGCATCGTCAGTTGGGTATTTCACAACAAATGTTGTCGGAGCTTTTGTGGCACCGGAATATGTAGGAATAACGCGTTGCAAAATACTGAGGATGCCGACACCTTCACCAATGCGCTCCGTTGATACCGCAGTGACTGTGACGCCATCTTCCAAGTTGCCGCTTCCGCGCATGACGCCTTCGACCCACTGTGGAGTGATGTCTGATTCAGATGCCAGAAGACCAAGTCCGGTCCCTAAGAGATCAACGATTGCCATGGAAATACCCCCTGATAATTGCTCCCCCTGGAACAACAAACCAAAACACTAGTTGTCTTTACGATGAACGCAAACTGGAGAGGCGTAGCCTTTCTCCCATGTCAGAACTGCGCGTCGGCGTTATTGGTACAGGGATGATGGGGTGCGAGCATCTGCGTAATCTCATGGGCATTCCTGAAGCTGTCGTTACCGCCATCAGCGATCCGCATGACGAACAACATGGGTGGGCTCGTCGTACCTTGGGTGACCATGCTGCATCGGTGAGGGAGTTCACTGACCATCGCGATCTTCTTAATAGTGGGCTGGTTGACGCAGTTCTTGTTGCATCGCCGAACTTCACGCACAAAGTTTTGTTAGATGACATCTTTGACACTGACATCCCGGTCCTGGTGGAAAAACCAATGTGCACAACTGTTGAGGATTGTGTATCGATTGTGAATGCACAGTCACGACGGAAAGCCATGACATGGGTTGGTCTTGAATACCGATACATGGCTCCGATTGCCGGACTATTACGTGAGCTACGCAGCGGAATTATTGGTGACATGAAGATGATGTCTATCCGCGAACATCGTTTCCCATTTCTTGTCAAGGTTGACAACTGGAATCGCTTCTCACAAAACACAGGGGGCACTTTGGTAGAAAAGTGTTGTCACTTCTTTGACCTTATGAATGTTGCTGTTGGCTCACAACCTGTGCGCGTCATTGCTAGTGGCGGGCAAGACGTAAATCATCTTGACGAGGTGTACGACGGAAAGCGCAGTGACATTCTTGATAACGCGTATGTGATTGTGGAATACGCAAACGGTGTTCGCACCATGCTTGACCTCTCAATGTTCGCCGAAGGTGGTCAGCATGAACAAGAAATCACTGTGGTGGGGGACAAGGGGAAACTTGAAGCCTTCATTCCGGGTAACGGAAAGATTTTCATAGGTGATCGTTCATCACGGTCAGTGCGTGAAATTGATGTACCGACAGACCCAGATATTGCACATATGGGATTTCATTTCGGTGCCAGCTTTATTGAGTGCAAACGATTTGTTGACGCTGTGCTGAATAACACACAACCAGAAGTTTCTGTTGTCGATGGACTCTGGTCAGTAGTCATTGGTGCCGCTGCTCATAAATCAATTGATGAACAACGGCCCGTACTAATTTCAGAATACGGACTCTGACATGGATGATGTAGTACTAACAGTGCATCTGGTGTCGGCCTGCATCATGGTGGGTGTCATTTGGTTTGTGCAGTTAGTGCATTACCCGTTACTAGCAGTGGTGCCGATAGAGAGTGCCAGAGAAGTTGCTGAAAAACATCAGCGATGGACTGGGATTGTTGTTGGTCCACCAATGTTTGTTGAAGGTATCTCCACACTAATTTTGTGGGCCAAGACTCCATCCGGAGTGTGGTGGTGGCTGACATGGGTAAACGGCGCGTGTTTAGCCGTCGCGCTTCTGTGCACCATATTTCTTTCTGTTCCGCGACACGCGCGCATGGTAGAGGCACCTGATGCGCAGGTGGGACGCGAACTCGTGCAAACAAATTGGCCGCGCACAATTGCGTGGACCATGTGTGGATTTCTCGCAGCAATAATGCTTTTACAAGGAATGTAGATAATGAGTGATTTTTTTAGTTCGTTACTGGACACTGCAATTGTCCCCGGATTTTCTCGCATAGGTTTTCTTGTGCGTTCCCGCATTAATCACTGGGATCAAGTATCTGCCTATGACCTAACAGGCAAAGTTGTGGTTATCACTGGGCCAACATCAGGCCTAGGAAAAGAATGTGTACGCATTCTCGCTCCCACAGGAGCACAGTTAGTTCTTGTCGCGCGTAACAAAGAAAAGTGCGAGGACGTTATTTCGTCTGTGCGCAGTATCTGCACTGGGCCAGAGCCAGTGTGTGTTGTTGCAGAAATGGGAGATCTGCAATCTGTAGCGGACGCAGGTCATCGAATTGCGATTCAGTTTCCTAAGGTGTTTTCCTTGGTTCATAATGCAGGTGCTCTTCTCAATTCACGTGAAGTGTCGGCTCAAGGCATAGAACAAACAGTTGGATCCCATGTTGTGGGCCCGCATCTCTTAACAACAATTTTGCTTCCTAACCTGATTGCTGCTCAAGGTCGCGTGGTCACCGTTTCTTCTGGCGGTATGTATTCAGCTGAACTACCAAACGTCGATGGGAAACGCACTTTAGAAATGCGTGTTGATAGCTATAACGGTTCTAAGCAATATGCAATTGCGAAACGCGCGCAGGTCACGCTCAATGAAATATGGGCAACTAAAGAACGTTCTGTTCATTTTGATTCAATGCATCCTGGCTGGGCAGATACTCCCGGAGTGCAGGAATCAATTCCAGCGTTTCGCCGAATTACGAAACCAATTTTGCGTTCACCGAAACAAGGGGCTGACACCATTGCATGGCTGGCAGCGGTTCAACCAATTCCAGGTGCCAGTGGTTCGTTCTGGTCTGATCGCGAAGTACGCAGTATTCACAAACTTCCTGCGACACGACGCAGCGATACCGCTGAGGCGCGAACTAATTTGTGGAACTGGTGCAATCAAGCAATCGCACCGTACGTATCTGAATAGCTCGGCGAGAACCTAAATACACCGGTTAGTGGTGGTGCCAATTCCATCAATGGTCGAAACCAGAACATCGCCCGGCTTCAAGAACACTGCTGGCTTGCGAGAAACACCAACACCACCTGGTGTTCCAGTAAAGATCACATCGCCGGGAAGCAATTCAACAATTCCCGATACGTATTCCACAATGTCGCCAACATTGAAGACAAGGTCATCGGTCAATGTGTTTTGTACTTCCTCACCGTTCAGCGTGCAAGTCATATGCATCACATCACGATTCGGAACGTCTGCTGCATCGACAAGCCATGGACCAAATGGTCCAAAATTCTTTTTGCTCTTACCGAGGTCAAAGTGTGGAGGCTGAGCAGCAAACTGCAATGCACGATCTGAGATGTCTTGTCCAACGCTGATTCCAGCAATGTGGTTCCAAGCGTCTGCCTTCGCAATGTTGCGACCACCGCTGCTGATGACAACCACGAGTTCAACTTCCCAGTCGACCATCGGCGCATCAATCGGAATGTCAGCATTCGGTCCAGCAATACACGACGTGAATTTTGTAAATGTAAGTGGAACAGCAGGAAGTCCCATTCCACTTTCTTCGGCATGCGAGCGATAGTTCAAACCGATTGCAAACACTTGCAACGGCCATGGAGATGGTGCATCAAGCTCATCTGGGTTGGCGGGTGATCCACCTTCAGTCACGGTTGCAGCAAATGCACGTAGTTCAGCCCAACGCGGAAAAGCCTTGATCGGGTCTGAATCAAATTTCCCGCCACTCACCTCTGCCAGGTCGACAAGGTTGTTGTTGGGGCCGACTACTAATTGAGCCCGGCCGTTTTTGGAAGCGAATCGCAAAGTCATGGGGAAAGTGTAGTCATGGTCGGGAAAATCTCTATAAATGAAAGGAAGAAAATTTTGCGACTAATCTCGCTTCGTATGTCTGATCAGACTCCGCACTTTGAAGTGAAACCATTGACAAAGGAAAAGCACGATTGCATGTCGTGTGGTTCGCCACTTGCTACAGCGTGGAGTACATCTGAGGGAACTGCATGGTTGTGCAGAGAATGCGCCAACCTGAACGATTTGGGTTGCCCCTAGGCAAGAACCTTTCGTAGGCCGCGCGTTGCTACTGCGCCCACTTTGTCAAAAACCCTGCCGAGCACGATATTCATTGGCCACACAATGAGGTTCGCGGTCAGAACTGCATCGTAGGTGACGTCGCAACCAGTTGCAGTGGGGGTGATAGTGACACGATCAACCGACGTGAAAATCAAATTCTTACCCTTGATCAACACATTGGTGGGCGAGTCATATTCAAGTGTGGTGTAGCGCAGGACAGAATTTTGTCCGGCAAACCCCTTAACTGTGATGTCAAAGACATTGCCAAGCCCAGCGCCGTCTCCGACAACTTGAACGACTTTGATTATCCCTTTATCCCACTGGGCGAAATTGCGAACGTCTGACATGTAGGCAAACGCTTCTTCCGGAGTTTTGGACGAAGGAATGGTTGTTGCGTAATGAGCCATAGGGATATCAACCTAGGTGACTGATGCCCCATTCCCGAATCCGCAAATGATTCGTAAGGTAGAGGCGTGCAAGATTTCTGCCCAACGCCAGTACGACGACCAATCATGAAGCAACAGTGGAAAGAGCTTGCCTATATTCACTGGCGTTACGACGCATCAGTTGTGCAAGCCTTACTGCCCAAAGGACTTGAAGTCGATACGTTCGACGGTTCTGCCTGGGTGGGTCTCATCCCATTCGCAATGCGCAATATTTCTTTTCCTGGTACTCCGGCGATTCCGTATTTGGGTTCGTTTCCCGAAGTGAATGTGCGCACATATGTAAAGAAGGACGGAATCCCCGGGGTGTGGTTTTTCTCACTCGATGTGAATCGCCTGCTTCCAGCACTTGCGGCTCGTGCGTCGTATTTCTTGCCGTACTGCTGGGGGAGCGCGTCACATACGGTGACGTCTGAATCTCTGACCACCACTGTGAAACGTCGTTGGCCGAAAAAAGCGTCCACACAAATCAAGATTGCTATCGGAGATCGCATCGAACAACCTGATGAGTTGTCAGTGTTCTTATCTGCACGATGGGGTTTGTACTCAAAAGGGTTTGGGAAAGGTCTGCGGTATGCACCTGTTGATCACGAGACATGGATTCTTCACAGTGCGACACTTGAGCATCTTGAAGACACATTGGTCGTAGCTGCTGGCTTGCCTGCACCTACGGGGAATGCACATGTTCTGTATTCGCCTGGCGTGTCAGTGCGAATTGGTTTACCGCACTCGGTTTAGCGGCGGCGAGGCCGAGCTGCTGGCATCCAGTTTTCGCCGGCTGTCTCATTGATCTGTTGCACGTATCGTTCGCCAACAGGTTCGAGAATGGAAAGCAACTCGAGGGTGTTCTTTTCGCCAAAATGGCGCCACGGGATTTCGCACAACACATCAGTGCGGCGCTCAAGCTCTACTCGGTATGCGACGCCTTCGTCGTTCACGACGCCATCAGTAACAAATCCGCGTGACGACAAATTGTCGAGAGCGGCAATGATTTCTGCATCATCTGCACCTCGGCTGCGGGGAATCCATTCTTTGGGGTAACCCATCCACGCATCATGCAGAAGACCTGCTTCAACAACTCCGATGTTGTCGTTCACGAGAATTCCAAAGTGTGTGTCACCGCGCCATTCACGAATGCAGTTCAAAGCGTTCCACGCAGACATCAATGGGTCTGATGGGCGTGGCCATGACTTATGTGCAGCAAACAACACGCGACCACTTGCAGGAATTGCATCAACTGTTTTCCACAGATCATCAGCAAGCGCTCCGAACGGCGCAATGATTTGTGGTGTCATTTCTTCAAGACCAGCGCGTACCGCCGCATCACGTGCAACAGTAACCTCGTGCCAATCAGTGATGTATGTTGTCGCGTTATTCAATGCTAAGTGAACAAATTCTCTTTTGATTGTGTAGAACGCAGCGAATAAGGCTTCTGCACCAGCTGGTGCTAATGGTGCTCCACGGTTCACGATGTAGTGACCAAGACCATCAGGAACACCAAGTGCTGCGAGGTTGTCCTTCGCACGTGAATCCCAGAAGATCCAACCCAATAGTTGGTGCGACGCAAATGATGCGCGACGAGTGAGATCTTGCCAATCAGCCATTCCTTAACCGTAGCGGCAAGGTTTGACTACATCTATGAGTGCAGTGTGCTCGCAATGCCAACGAGGGCTGTCAACGCACTATTCATTGCTGAAGAACCATGCGATGGCACGTCGTTAAAACGGCCAATGTAGGTAATAGCGACTTCTCCATTTTCAACTGCGCCACCATCTGAATCTGGCGGCATCTGCACTTGTGTTCCGTAATTCATACGAACATAAAAAGCGCCGTCGTGTCCTTCTTTAGCTTCAAGGTCGGCGCTCGCCATAGCGACGGGAACAATGTGCCCGACACCTGTACGACGCCAGCCTTTCATTTCAGAAACGGGGCAGTTCGGAACATTGACATTGATAACAACTGGTTCACTTGGTCGATCCGCAATCCAACCTTCAACAACACTCTGTGCAACAGTGGCTGCCGAATCCCACATCTGACCCTTCAGTGCATCGTCCCACCCTTGGCCTTCAGCTCCGAATCCGGTGACGGCTTGACTGATTGCAATACCACTAACTCCACCATTGCGAGCGGTGACCGCAGCACCAACAGTTCCCGAGTGGTACACAGCGCGACCAACATTTGCACCGGGGTTAATGCCAGACACAACTAAATCAAACGGTGCGCCATAAACACCAAAGCGAGAAAAAAAGACACACAGTGCGGGCGGGCCAGTGACTGCCCAGGCAGTATCGATACCTTCTATATGTCGTCGCTGAATTTCAGGCTGAATGATGTGAAGAGCGCCAATAGCTGCGCCTGCACCGGAATACTCCTGGTCGGGTGCTGCAACTACTACTTCTCCGTAGGGCCGCATTGCGCGGGCAAGGACATGAAGTCCAACGGAATCAATACCATCGTCGTTTGTTACAAGAATTCTCATAATTGTTCGTTTCTATAATTGTTCGAAATGGGAGTGGAGTAGTCGGCGAAATTCATCAAGTGAAGAATGATCTTGAGAAGTGTCTTTGCCAAAGTCATCCCAGCGCCGAAGAGAAATGGCGTCTTCGAATTGAGGCATGGCCATAAATCGCTCCGCCTCTTTTTCAGACATTGGTCCACCCTGCAATGCAAGGCTGGCAACAGATGCCGCACTCAACGATTCAAAGTAACCGTCTTCGCGGGCGCACAGCCATCGTTTTGCGTCAACGTGCATTGCAATTGGCGCTGTCACAGCTGGCGGAAAAATCGAAGCGAGTGCGCGTGAACCAGTTGCTTCGTGTGTGGTGTCAAAATCATGAACTTCTTTTCCATCAAGATCTTCAAGATCCATGAGGTGGCCGACGTCATGTAACAGTGCAGCAAGCACAAGTGCGCTTGACGCTTTTTCGCGTTCTGCAAGTTGGGCGCACTGCACAGCGTGCGCGGTCTGAGAAACCATTTCGCTATAAAATTGTTCGCCCCATTTTTGAAACAGTGTGTCTATGTCAGAGATTGTTGTGAACCTGTTCATACTGGTCGTCCTTCGAAATCATTGATGAGCGAAATGCGTACATTGTCGGCACCGTGTTCCGTGTCACGGAAAATTCGAAGCTTTTCTTCGTAGTAGTCAGAACGAAGGTCGCCTTGACTCGCGGCGTTAAAGGTTGGGTAGATGGCACGACGGTCACGTTGTGAGTTGTTGGTGCCACTGCGGTGCGGCGTGTGTGAATGAAAGAACAAGACATCACCTGCTTCCATCTCGACCGAATGCCACTCGTGTGTTTCCACCCAATCGTTTATGATGCATCCACGATCGTTCATGGGAAGCAATTCGTGGTGTTGTCCATCGACAACTTCTAAACAACCATTTGAAGTGGTGCTTTGGTCAATTGCAATCATGCATGAGATTGATGTTTCAATAAACGGATACGCCGGCGCATCTTGATGAGGAAGGAATCCTGCTCCACCCACCAACTTGTAGTTGATCTTTTCTTTGTACAGAACTGCTTGTTCACCCATCAGGGCAGAAACAATTGTCAAGATTGCACCGGTAGTCAGAATCTCTCTAAGTGATGCGTGGAATGGCACAAAGTTTTCCGTGCGACATAGCTTTGGCCCAGTGTCGGTCATTTCGCGGTAATGCAACCAGTCGCCGTCTTCTGGCCATTGCTGAACTTCATCTACCCAGTGCTGGATGTCGCGAATTTCCCCGCCCACAAACGGACGACACAAAAGCCAGCCATTACGTCGATATGAATCGATCTGGGGGGTAGTGATGTGCACAGGTTCATCGTATTGAATAGAGCCCAATTGGGCATAGCCCTGACCCAAGTGTTTACCTCTGTGTCACCGCCTGTATGGGTGGTACCGTTTCTCACAGTTCGAGGGATAGGGGCCCACATGACATATGCAGGCGACCGCGTTTTATACGACGCTGATACGCACATTATGGAACTTCCGGACTTCCTCAAGAAGTTTGCTGACCCAGACGTGCGGGACTTACTTCCTGAAGTTGATTACGGCCGTTCGCTTGTTACTGACGAAGAAGTGGCCATCATCGTGGGCAATGGTTCGCAGCACTCAGATGCGCACAAAGAGTCACTTATCGCACTTGGCGACAAAATGATTACTGAGGTCAAAGAAATTCAGGCACTCGGTGCCTTCGACAAACATGACCGTGTTATTGCAAATGACATGTTGGGATTCAAAAAGCAATTGGTGTTCCCAACACACAGTTTGCATATGCCATTTTCACCAAGCAGCAAAATTGCTGACAAGGTTCGCTATGGCGGGGCGCGAGCACACAACCGTCACATGTCGGATTTTTGTTCTATTGATGATCGCCTCATGGGTGTTGCAGCAATTCCACTTGAGAATCCAGCACTTGCATTAGAAGAGGTGCAGTGGAGCCTTGACAATGGATTAGAGGCAATGTGGGTACCGCACCGTTTGGCAGGCGAGCGTTCGCCAACGCATATTGACTTCAATCCGATCTGGTCGTTGTTGCAAGAAGCACAAGTTCCTGTGGTCTTTCATGTTGGTGGTAATCCACTGCAGTTGCGTCCCGAGTGGAGCAACACCGGACGTGGAGTTACGAAAGACTGGATGGGCGGCGGAGAAAATGTTCGCGCACGTGACGCAGCTGTTTTACATCAGGGCATCGAAACATTCATTTCTATGTTGATTCTTGACGGCGTTCTCGAAGAGTTCCCGAACTTAAAGTTTGCATCAGTTGAACTAGGGGCCGGTTGGGTTCCCGAGATGATCGTTCGTCTTGATCAAATTCATAAAGCGTATTCACGAGTAGATGAGCGTCTCCGCGGTTTCAAGCGTGCACCATCAGAGCAGATTCGTGAGCAGTTCGGGTTCACCCCGTTCGTGTTTGAAGATGTTTCTCGCCTTATTGAACAGTCAAACGATGACTTGTTCCTCTTCTCTAGCGATTACCCGCACACTGAGGGCGGTCGTGACCCGATCGCTCGTTTTGAGTCCTGCATGACCCAGGTGCCCCAAGCATCTGTCGACAAGTTCAACTCTGGCAACTTCTTGCGGGTGTTCCCACGCGCACGCGTAACAGCCAATAACTGACCTGCGCTTCGTCATTCCGAGGGCCGAGACATAGTCTTGAGACATGAGCCAGACATCTACTGACGACCTGGGGTTCGACCCCGATGAACTACGCCAGCGGTATCGCGATGAACGCGATAAGCGAGTGCGCGCAGAAGCAAACGAGCAGTACACAGAAGTAGCAGGGGAGTTTGCGCATTACCTCGATGACCCGTACATCGCCTTTGAAGAACGCGCACCAATTATCAAAGAAGTGCAGGTGGCAATTGTCGGCGGTGGCTTCGGCGGCATGTTGGTAGCGGCGCGGCTTCACGAAGCAGGCGTTCATGATTTCACTGTGATTGAAAAGGGTGGCGACTTTGGCGGCACGTGGTACTGGAACAGGTATCCCGGCGCTGCATGCGACGTTGAGTCATACATCTATTTGCCGTTGTTAGAAGAGACAGGTTTCATTCCTGCATCAAAGTACACACCAGCTCCGGAAATTTTGGCGCATTGCCATCGCATTGCAGAACACTTCAAATTGTATTCGCGTGCAATGTTGCAAACAGAAGTGACCGACGTGCGTTGGGATGAATCATCACGCCGATGGGTTATTCGTACAAACCGTGGTGACGAAGTGCGTGCGCGTTACATCAGCATGGCTAACGGACCGTTGCATCGCCCTAAGTTGCCAGGTATCGAAGGTGTTGGCACATTTGCGGGCCATTCATTTCACACCAGCCGTTGGGATTACGAATACACCGGCGGAACCAGCAAGGGAAATCTCGCTGGACTGAAAGACAAAGTGGTCGGAATTATTGGTACAGGTGCAACTGCTGTGCAAGCAGTGCCTCACCTTGGTGCTGGTGCAAAACAATTGTTTGTGTTCCAGCGCACGCCATCATCAATTGATGTTCGTAATGACACACCAACTGATGAAAACTGGGCTAATTCATTAGAGCCTGGTTGGCAGCGTCGTCGTAATGAAAACTTTACGAATCTCACGTCTGGTGTATTTGATACTGAAGATCTAGTGAACGACGGTTGGACCGAAATTGTTGGCAACCTCATGTTGCGTGCACGCAAAGAAGGCGGTCTTGGTACAAGTCTTGAACAGATCGGCACCATTGTTGAAAATGCAGACTTCGAAAAAATGAATCAAGTGCGCTCTCGCGTTGATGAAATTGTGAAAGACCCTGCAACGGCTGAAGCATTGAAGCCCTGGTACCGCCAGTTTTGTAAGCGCCCATGCTTCCATGACGACTACTTGCCAACATTCAACAGACCCAACGTGACACTCGTCGATACAGGTGGACACGGAGTCGAGCTCATCACACCAGATGGCGTTGTAGCTAACGGCGTCGAGTACAAACTTGATTGCCTTATATATGCAACTGGTTTTGAAGTCGGAACTGATTATGCACGTCGTTCCGGTTATGAAACCACCGGCTCAGACAATCTCACACTCACTAGCAAGTGGGCCGACGGGGCCGAAACTTTCCATGGTTTCTTCTCACGCGGATTTCCGAACTGCTTCATTGTGTCAACTGCGCAGTCTGGTTTTTCTGTGAACTTTCCGCACATGTTGAATGAGCAAGCTATTCACATTGCACACATCGTGAAACATGCAACTGAAGATGGCATCACCCGAATAGAGGCCAGTGCAGAGGCAGAGCATGAGTGGGTGGAAAATATCAAGGCAAATTCGACTATGAACTTGAAGTTCCTCGAAGCCTGCACGCCTGGCTACTACAACAATGAAGGCAAGCCAGCGGAACGTGCCGCCCAAAACGGTAGTTACGGCAAGGGCCCTGTTGCTTTTGTGCGGCTACTTGAGGCATGGCGTGAAGCCGGCGATTTCGCTGGGCTTGAGATGTCCAAATAGCCGTAATTGCTGGCTCGGATACTAAGCCTGTCCGCAGCCATAACTAGGGTAGGAACATGGATTTTGTTTACCCTCCCCAGGCCGATACGTACCGCACAAAGGTGCGCGCTTTTCTTGATGCCAACCTTCCGAAAGATTGGAAGGGTATTGGCGCTCTGAATCACAAAGACGCAGCTGTGTGGACTGAAGAGTGGCGTGAGAAATTGTCGAAGAATGATTTCCTTGCCATCACATGGCCAAAGGAATATGGCGGCGCAGGACTCACCGCGATCGAGTCGTTAGTTCTTGCAGAAGAATTTGCTCTCTCGGGTGTTCCAGGCGGCGGACCAAATGATGGTTTCGGAATTGGCATGTTGGGTAACACCATCATCGCTGTTGGTACTGAAGAGCAAAAGAAGCACTATCTTCCTCGCGTACTTTCTGGTGAAGATCGTTGGTGCCAGGGTTATAGCGAGCCATCAGCCGGTAGCGACCTTGGAAACTTGGGATGTCGCGCCGTTCTTGACGGCGATGAGTGGGTTATCAATGGTCAGAAGATTTGGACATCAGCTGGTCACCTTGCAAACCATATTTTCGTTCTTGCTCGTACATCACCAGATGATGTGAAGCATCGCGGTATTACGTTCCTTCTTGTTGACATGCGTCAAAAAGGCGTTGAAGTACGCCCCATCAAGATGATGTCAGGCGATTCTGAATTCAACGAAGTGTTCTTTACAGATGCACGTTGTCCAAAAGAAAACGTTGTCGGGGAAATCAACGGCGGCTGGATGGTCGCAATGACACTTCTCGGTAACGAGCGTGGCGCTGGTGCAGTTGTTTCCGGTATCTCATTCCGTGGCGAACTCGACAAGCTCACTCGTTTGGCAACAGACAAGGGACTCACAAAGAACCCTCATATTCGCCAACGTCTTGCCCAAGCACACATCAAAGTGGAGATCATGCGTTTCCTCGGATACCGCGCACTCACTGCATTCCTTAATGGCAATCAGCCAGGGCCAGAAGCGTCAATTGGCAAATTGTGGTGGAGCGAATATCACAAGGAAGCAACAGAACTTGCTGTCGACATCCTTGGTGCAGACGCGTTGGTGCCAGTTGGTCAAACCCCGCACACAGCGTTCACCACTGACTCACCAGGCTCACCAAACGACAGTGCAAACTGGATTGGCGTGTTCTTGAATGCCCGTGCCGGAACTATTTACGCCGGAACAAGCCAAGTACAACGCGGCATTGTTGGCGAACAAGTTCTCGGACTTCCGAAAGAGCCTCGCTCTGACGGTGGACCATGGAAGAACATTCCTGGCCACGGCTGATTTTGATACACCAGCGATGCTGGGCAGTAAAAGCTATTTTACGATGACTTGCAATGTGCGAGTAGTAATCGGTGACGTTGCATTCGACTTGTATTTGAGCGACAGTGTCACTGTATTTTTCTTCGCAAATCGATAATTCTTACCAAGCTTCGAAATACCCTTTTTCTTACTGGTCCCTACAGTGATCGGCCCAAATTTCTTTGCTTGGGAAAGACCAGCTGCCTTTATCAGTGTTGTAGCAGAGACCTTCGCGCCCTTTTTCACCGTGAGCACACGAGACATTGAGATGGTGGGAACAGAAAAACCAATTCCCGTTGTATCGATTCGAACACCACCTTCAACTGGTGTGTATGTCGTATTGGGAATTGTTGAACTCTCGGTTGTTGTTCGGCGCACGGGAAGTGTTGTGGCATTCACTTGACCAGGTGTAAGACCAAACGAATTCATCAAGTATGCAGATGGAATGAATGCTCGAAACATTGAGAGGTTCAATATTGGCTCTGTGTTTTTCACAATTGTGTTGACGGTGTAACCCCACTCTCCGGTCCGGCTTCCGCAAATGCTTGGAATATTCGGACATGGATTAGCGGTGCGTGAAACTTCTTCTGTCTGATCCAACTGAAAGTGAGGCCCAGCAATCTTCAACTGAGCAGCACCAGTAAGGCGATCTGTGGAAGAGAGTCCAAAAATTGATGCATCTGTATCCATCCAACCGCCCAAGCTTGACGGGTCAAATATGTTGACGACGCAACTATTTGCGAGGTCTTTTACACAACCATCGACTAATTCATCGGGTGGAACTATTGAGTTACGAAAACCAGGTAAGAGAAACACCACAACTTGGTTAGCGTTGGCAGAGTTAGCTTTTTCTGGGATATCACAAAGATCAATTGCTGGTGCCCATCCCTGACAACTTGCGCCGATTCCTCTTCCGTTGTATGTCATGGTGGGAGCAACAACAATTGTTGCGACATCACGTAGTCCCGGTGCTGCAGGAGTAAATGACTTCACTGCACCGTTCGAAATCAATGCACCTACGCGTGCCGTTGGATCATCTCCCGGTTGCCGACGGAAATTGATTGTGACTTCACTAATCACTTGAGCACCAGTTGGAGCCGCAATAGGTCCACCGCGTGGGTACACCATCATGTACGGGGCTTCACAAGACGTGGTAGTTGTTTCCAAGAATCGACACGGTGTGGAATACACGCCACCTCCAACAAAGTAATCAGATGTTGCATAGTTTGTACTTGGGGTAAGTGCATTTCCATCAATCGAAATGGAGTCAATGCATCCTTTGGTGTTGGTTTCTCCACAAAAGGTCAAACCCTTGTTGGTGGAATAAGGGGTGTTGCCAACGTAAATGGTCTTAGCCACTGCCTTAACCGGGGAATTTGTACTGAAGACAAATGAAACTGTTAGGAGACCAATGAGTGAGAGCAAAGAAATACGGCGCATGTGTTGATTATACGCATCTCTAGTAAGCCGCAATTCAGGTCATCAGCCAGAATGTCAGGCAGGGGCGTCCAGTCGGGACCCAAAAATGCAGTGGATTATGGCTCGATGACGGAGATTTGCACCCAACGCCCTAGCGTTTCATAAGAGAAAAGGAATACTCATGGCTGATAATCAGAACTCCCCAACAGATTTCGAAACAGTGGTGCATGAGCGCCGCAGTATCCGTGGATACAAGAAGCAACCGGTACCACGTGCACTTCTTGAAGAAGTAATTGAACTTGCCAAGCGAGCTCCATCTTCTATGAATACTCAGCCGTGGCATTACCACGTAGTTACTGGTGAACCGCTCGAGCACATTCGCAAAGGAAACACCGAGCGCATGATGTCTGGTTCAAAGGTTGATCGTGAAATCAAAATGAACCACGGCTATGAAGGCCCACATCGTGATCGTCAAGTTGAAATTGCAATTCAGCTTTTCGAAGCAATGGGAATCGAGCGCGATGACAAAGCTCGTCGTCAAGATTGGGTGATGCGTGGCTTCCGTCAGTTTGATGCGCCGGTCTCAATCGTGATCACACTTGATAAGGCTCTTGAAAACGACACCATCGCACACTTCGACTGTGGTGCAGCGACATACGGTCTTGTTCTTGCCGCATGGTCAAAGGGTCTTGGCTCTGTCATCAACGGCCAGGGAATTATGCAGTCACAGGTTGTTCGCGAACACGCCAACATTCCTGAAGATCAAGTAATCATGACCTGTGTTGCAATGGGCTTTCCCGACGAAGAATTCGTTGCAAACGACGTGCGTTCACGTCGCGCACCAAATGACGCAATGGCATCATTTGTCGGTTTCGACTAGTTGCTTTTTACTTAGAGCGAAGAAATGTTCTGGTTCAGTTGAATCAGTAGAACGATGATGGCGGCTGACACCGTGAGCACGCCGCCAATGATGACTTTCAAGGTGCCGTTGATGCGGGTGAGATCCTTGCGAATTTCGTCGATGTCTTGTTTGCGGGCGACGTCTGACCAGCCAGAGGGTGGCAGGTGTTCCATAAGTATGTTAGCCACGTAGTCTCCTAGGTGTGATCGCAGTCCGAGCTGCATGTCGAATCGTTGTGCTTCGCTGATTGTCATAGTAAATCCTTTTGTATGGCTTTGTACAGCGATGTGTGCAATACGTATTGGAAAAGGAAATATCTTTGCCTGGTGTGGTGAGGCACAGTCTCCTAGGTGAGGTAGTTGGTTATCCACTCAGCAAAGTCTGAGGTACGACCGTGGAAACGCTCGAGTTCATCTTTGGTCAGGATGACTTTCAACCCGTCGGCAGTGCGTTGCAAGACAGCAGGAAATTCACCGGCAAGTGCAAGGAGGACATCGTCCGGTGCGTCATCGCGATGAAATAGGCGAAAGGGAACAGCGAGCGAATCAGCACATTGCTTCCATTCGGACTTCTTAGTAAAGAGACCATGAGTCAGTTCGCATAACGAACAATGAGCGGTGCCAAGACGGGCACCCACCCAGTAAGAGATCTCGCCCAACAATGTGGAGTCAGCGTCATAGACCCCTATTAATTCTGTGATGTTAGATGTCATAGATACACAGATCCCCAAGTGCGTAGATAAAAAAACAGAGTCGGTAAGAGAATTCTCTTACCGACTCTATTCGTTAGTTGTTATCTACAGTGACGAAACATCAATTGATGCAGGTACAAGAACTGCATCAATGACGTGGATGACTCCGTTTGATGCTGGCACATCGGTTGCGGTCACATTCGCTGTGTTCACTTTGACGCCGCCCTCGGTTGCGATTGTAAAGGTTGATCCTTCAAGTGTGGTGATATCACCGGCAGCTACATCAGCAGCCATTACTTTTCCTGCCACGACGTGGTACTTCAGAATCTGCGCGAGGACTTCTTTGTTCTCTGGAAGCAGAAGCTTGTCGAGAAGTCCAGCTGGCAAAGCTTCAAACGCTGCATTTGTTGGGGCGAAAACCGTGAATGGTCCTTCACCTGAAAGCGCATCACCAAGGCCTGCTGCTGTTATAGCGGCAACCAAAGTGGAGAAGTCTTCGTTGCCCTGAGCAACTGCAACGATGTTGCCTACCTCGGTAGACATCTGTTCGTCAGCTGCAGCGACAGTGGTGTCAGAAGTTGACCCATCTGATCCGCAAGCAGATAGCAACAGGACTGATGCCGCAGCTATAGCAATAATTGTTTTTTCATGTTTTCACTCCTGTGAATCTGACTAACTAGTCGTCTAATTAGTCTTCACAAATTAATTGATGGTTCGGAGGAATTTTCGGCACCCGAGCATTTATGAGGGATATCTCGATGTGACTTCTGACGAAGGGTCAGCAGAAGATGGGCGTTTCCCAGAGGGTCTCCGGGCAGGGGATGAAAGAGGGGTTGTTCATGGGGGAAATAGGACAATTCGGAACGGTCTGAAGGTATTTGGTTCAGGCGAACTAGTATGGAAAACGGATGTATTCGGCGTCTGGGGCGAGTTTCGCTCCGAATTCCGTTCCTTCCGCGCCTTTAGCTCAGTTGGTAGAGCAACGGACTTTTAATCCGCAGGTCCTGGGTTCGAGCCCCAGAGGGCGCACCAATTGGTTGCCATATATATGGTGACCATGGAGGTTTGTTATGGACCAAAAAGTTCGAGTATCGCGTGAGGCTGACATTGTCACCGTCACGCTATGTAACCCAGCCAAACGCAATGCGTTATCGCTAGATGTTCTGAAGGAACTCACCGCTGCCTTTGAAGAGATTTCTGTCTCTGATGCCGTGGGGGTTGTGTTGGCGGCTGAGGGTCCGGTTTTTTCTGCAGGGCATAATTTTGGCGAGATGGCCGGTACGTCACGTGATGACGCGTTCGAGCTTTTTACCGTGTGTTCGAACTTGATGCAATTGATGCATCGCATTCCACAAGTTGTTATTGCACGGGTGCATGCACTTGCAACGGCTGCTGGGTGTCAGCTTGTAGCCACGTGTGATCTTGCGGTTGCTGCAGAGTCTGCAGGGTTTGCGATTCCGGGTGGCAAGGGCGGATTATTTTGCCACACGCCGCTAGTTGCGGTTGCGCGCAACCTGACACCAAAGCGTGCGCTAGAGATGGCCATGACTGGCGATGTAATTTCTGCAGCAATTGCTTTGGAGTGGGGCTTTGTGAATGCAGTTGTTGCCGATGATGAACTTGATGCTGCAATCAGTGAACTGATGGCACGTGCAACACGAGGTTCACGTGAATCGAAAGGCATTGGTAAGCGTGCCTACTACGACCAAATTGTTTTGCCAGAAGATCAGGCCTATGAATTTGCTTCTGCTGTTATGGCTGATGCAGTGGTATCAGATGTTGCACAAGAAGGAATTGATGCATTTCTTGCGAAGCGCTCGCCTGATTTCGGTGGTAGGTAATAGGTATGAGTGTTGTGTTACCCCCCGCTTCCATCATTGAAGTAGAACTTGCAGTTCAAGGAATGACTTGCGGTGCGTGTGCTGCCAAAATTCAGAAAGAACTCAACGAAATTCCGGGTATTGAAGCCGCGGTCAACTACGCAACAGAAACTGCCATGGTGGCTTTCGATGGAGATTCGGTTTCCGAGGCCGCTGTTATCAAGGCAATCGAACATGCCGGATATTCAGCGCGCGTGATGGATGATCAGCCGTTCGATGACGATCTTGATGCACGGTTGCGCGCGGCGTCTATTCGATTGGGCATTTCGGTTGTATTCACAGTTCCAGTGGTTCTGTTGTCAATGGTCATGGCGTGGCAGTTTCACAACTGGCAATGGTGGGCGATGGGTTTGTCGGCACCTGTTGTTACATGGGGAGCGTGGCCATTCCATAAAGCAGCTGTTCGCAATGCGCTGCATGGAACATCAACCATGGACACACTGATCAGTGTGGGTGTTATTGCCGCAACTGCATGGAGCATTTGGGCGATTGTCTGGGGCGATGCGATTGAGTCAGCCTCACATGCAGGAATGACTATGGCGCAATCCAGCTCATCGCATGTGTATTTCGAAGTGGGCGCAACTGTTACGTCGTTCATTTTGGTGGGTCGCTTTTTGGAAATGCGAGCAAAGAATTCAGCCGGTGATGCATTGCGCTCGTTATTGGCGTTAGGTGCCAAGTACGCAACTGTGTTGCGCGATGGGGTAGAGGTTTCGATACCAGCATCTGTTGTGCGTGAAGGCGACATGATTGTTGTACGCCCAGGAGAAAAACTTGCAGCAGACGGAGTAGTTGCCGAAGGTGCTTCCAGCATTGACATGAGCATGGTGACAGGCGAGAGCGTGCCGGTTGATGTGGTGGTGGGCGATTCTGTGACTTCAGCAACCGTGAACATGAATGGTCG
>Ga0214919_10003450_pt1 | contig 23860 bp, 17 predicted proteins | sample LL1503_MetaG_FD_177994 | JGI IMG/M metagenome (GOLD analysis project Ga0214919, IMG submission 177994) | Freshwater microbial communities from Lake Lanier, Atlanta, Georgia, United States - LL-1503 | ecosystem: Environmental > Aquatic > Freshwater > Lake | place: USA: Georgia | collected... | reverse complement strand
GTGGACGCCGGGGGTGGCGTTGCTGTAGGCGCGCTGGGTGGCGATGTAGGTGTTGGCGGGCAGACCGGCGACATCGGCCACCGAGAGGGTGACTGAGCCGCCGAGGCGGGCGCCATCGACGATGAATTGGGCGCCGACGATCAGCGCGCCGGCGTCGGGCGAGATGGTGGCTTGCAGGTCGAAGCGTTGGCCAGGGAGGAAGCGGGCGATGATGGGTGGCTTCGCATCACCGTAGGTGAAGAGCGCGCTGGGCGGGGTGAGGCGGGAGACTTTCGGGGCCGCAAAAGCACTGGTGGCGAGCAGGCCGCTAAGCGCGACGAGCGAGAGGAGGTGTGTTTTTAATTTCATGGTTGGGAGGAAAGTTGTGGGCTGGAGGAGAGAGTGGTAGTAGTGGCGGCGGTACGGGCCGCCACGAGCGGGGTGAGCGCGGGCGTGTTGGGCCGAATCCGCAGGAAGGAATTGCGCCCGTCGGGTTCGGATTGTTGTCCGACTTCAAGAGTGCCGGTGAGCAGGAGCGGGCCAGGGGTGAGGGGTACTTGAGTTCCAACCGGCAGAGGCATGAAGACGCGCACGATCTGGGGCGGCAGGTCGTCGCAGGCACCGTATTCAACTTCGTCGACTTGGACGGGTTGGGGGGCGAGTAAGAGGACGCCGGGAGTGGGGAGAGATTGGCGGACCATAAAGCCGACAAGGCGGACTTGTTGGCCTGCGAGGGCACGGACCTTGGCGGTCAGTTCAGGGCCGCGGTCGCCGATGACTGCGCCGTAAAAATCGGTAAATTCGAGATCGGTCACGCCTGCGGGTGCTGGGGGGCGCTCTGGCAGAAAATTACGGGCATCGCGGTTCAATTTATCCCATCGCATGGTCGCGCGAGACCAAGCGATCTCAGCGGGGGTGGGTGGGGTCTGGCGGGCGTGGGCGAGTAGGCGAGGGAGGCCGAGTGTGGCGAGGGCAAGCGCGACCAAAAAAAGCGATACGAAACGCATTCCGACAATCTAGCGCGGCGATGTTTCAGCGAGATGACGAACGTGCGACGAGTGTGTGACGAAATGTGGAGCGCGCGCTAAAAAGTGAGTTTTTACAAAAATATAGCCGATCTCAGAATAGAGTTTCCCGCCGCAGCGAAGACGGTTTGCTCGGTCTGTGTGAATGCGCTTCGACCCCAACTTCAAAAAACAGCCGGTAGGCGGTGGATTTTTCTTATCGGGCTGGTCCTGGTGACAGCGGTGGCGCTCGTTTATGGGGCGAGCCTGCGGGTGCCGTTAATTTTCGATGATCATCCGGCGATTGAGCGCAATGCCACGATCCGCCAGCTGTGGCCGCTCACGCCCGTTTTGCTTACTCCGGTCTCGGCGGCGGGTGCGACGGGCCGTCCGCTGGTGAATCTTTCGCTCGCACTCAATTACGCATGGGGGGGGCTCGAGGTGGCGAGTTATCACGTTTTTAATCTTACCGTCCATGCGCTGGCGGGGTTGGCGCTATGGGGACTTTTAAGACGAACGTTACGGCGGTGCGGGCCAGAAAGCGTGGCGCAGCGGTACGCTGAAAAAATCGCTGCGGCGGTAGCGTTATTGTGGCTGGTGCATCCGTTGCAATCGGAGTCGGTGATTTGCATTGTGCAGCGCAACGAGCTGTTGGCGGGGCTTTTTTACCTACTTATTTTTTATGCGTTTGAGCGCTCGATGGATTCGCGGAGCTCGGGGTGGTGGCGCGGTGTGGCGGTGGCGGCGTGTGGCGCGGGTGTCATGAGTAAGGAGCTTGTGGCGACGGCGCCGCTCTTAGTTTTTTTATATGACCGAACGTTCATCGCAGGCACCTTGGGTGCGGCGTGGCGGGCGCGTTGGAAATTTTATGCGAGCCTCGCTTTGACTTGGATTCCACTCGGGCTGTTGATGGCGAGTAGCGAGGGGCGCGCGGGTACGGTGGGGTTTGGGCTCGGGATGAGTGGATGGACGTATCTACTCACGCAATGTCGAGCGCTCGGCATTTATCTGCAATTAGCGGTGTGGCCCTATCCCCTAGTACTCGATTATGGAACGAATGTAGTGCGCGGTGTGGGCGAAGTCTGGGTGCAGGGAATTTTGATTTTGGGGTTATTGGTGGCGACGGGGTGGGCGTTGTGGCGGCGACCGGTTTTTGGTTTTTTAGGTGCGTGGTTTTTTGTGATTTTGGCGCCGAGCTCGAGTTTTGTGCCGCTAACGACGCAGACGATTGCGGAGCATCGGATGTACCTGCCGCTCATTGCGCTCATGACTTTGGGGGTGGTTGGGTTGGCGCGACTCGGCCGAGATTTTATTTTTGGCGCAGGCGTGGGTGTGGTGGCGCTGGCGTTGGGTCTAGGGACGTATGGGCGAACGCAGGATTACCGGACGGAGGAATCGATTTGGTTGGATACGTTAAAAAAAATACCGGGTAACGCGCGGGCGCACGCGAGTATGGGGCAAGTGCGCGTGCGGGAGGCGCGCTGGGCGGAGGCGGCGGAATTTTATGCAACGGCGGTGCGGTTGCAGCCGGATTACGCGGATGCGCACAATGATTATGCGAATGTGTTGGATCAGCTGGGTCGGAGGGTTGAAGGCCTGGAGCATCATGGAATCGCGACGCGTTTAAAACCGGACGATGGCGATATTAGTTTTAATGGCGCGCGGGCTTCATTGGCGGCGGGTCGTGCGGCGGACGCGGTGGTGGGGTTTGAGCGGGTCGTGCGGCGGGAGCCCGAGCGGGTGGAGGCGTGGTTGGGTTTGAGCGATGCGTTTATCAGCGTGGGGCGATCGATCGATGCAGCGGGGGCGCTGGAGCGGGCGGTGCGCTTGCGCCCTGAGCTGGGGGAACTCCAATATAATTTGGGCAATATGTGGTTGGGTTTGGCGCGCGGGCCCGAGGCGGTGGCAGCGCTGTCTGAGGCGGTGCGGTTGCGGCCGGACTGGGCGGCGGCGCAGAATAATTTAGCTTTGGCCTTGGTGAGTGCCGGGCGGGTGGCCGAGGCAGTTCCTTCTTATCAGGAAGCCCTGCGGTTACTGCCGGGGGTGGCGCAGGTGCATCACAATTTGGCGTTGGCCTTAGGGAAATTGGGGCGCGTGCCCGAGGCGATTGCACAGGATGAGGCGGCGTTACGCTTGGAGCCGAATAACCGCGAGGCGCGAGCGCATTTGGCGTGGTTACGCCGGCGTTGATTGGCGGGGGGCTTTTTTAAGCGGACACAAAAAAGGCGACTGCCCGAAGGCAGCCGCCTGTTACGATCGGTGGAACCGATTTTTAGAACTTGATGCGCATACCGGCTTGGATCTGCCAGCGGGACACCGGGGTGTCGTTGGCGACAACGGGGATACCGTCGAGGGTGCCACCGTTGAAGGTGTAGTTCCATTGGCCCGCGCCGCCGTTGGCGGTCGGGTTGAGGGTGGCTCCGGCAACGGCGCGGCGGTAAGAGAACGGCACTTCTTCGAGTTGGCCCCAGCCCTTGTGGATCAGGCCGCCGAAGTTGAGGAAGTTAGCAAAGAGCTCGGCGCGGACCGTGCGGAAGACCGGGATGACCTGGGTGAGCTTGAGATCGAGGCTTTGGGTCCAGGGCGAGGTCTGGCTGTTGCGGGGGGCGTGCGAGCCGGCGTAATTCATGAGGCCGTTGGCGTCAGCGAAGGCGAAGAACGCATCACGCTCGGCGCTGCTAGCCCAAGCGACTTTGGAGTCAGAGGGGCCGGTGGGCACGTAGAGCAGATCGTTGAAGGCGTAGCCGTCGCCGTTGGCGTCGCCACGGAACACCCAGGAATAGGGGTGGCCGGTGCGGCTTTGGTAGATCGCGGCGATGGTGGTCTTGGCGCCTTGGATGAACTCAAATTCGCGGGCGAGGGTGAGCACGAAACGGTCGCGGATGTTGGTGTTGGAGGTCGAGGCTTCGTCTTCGTTAGGATTGAAGACGGCGCGGTTCGAGTAGTTGGAGCTAGCCGTGGAGGAGGTGATCGGGCTGACCTCGGTGGCGTGAGCGCGGGTCCAGTCGAAGCCCCAAGCCCACTTGTTCTTCATGTTACGCTTGAGACCGATGGTGGCGCCGTTGCTGTAGCCTTTATCGGTGTTGGTGAGGTAGAGCACGTCGGCGAAGCCAGAGCCCACGGGGCCGCCGGTGGAGACGCGACGGCGACCGTTGACGCTGGTCGTCGTGGTATTGGTGATCGTGCCGTTATAGTGGAGACGGCCGTCGGGCATCGTGGTGGCGCCGTTGGCGGGCGTGGAGAGCAGATAGTTCAAGAACACCGTGTTGGGCATCTTGTCGTTTTTGGTGTAGTAGCCTTCGATGGTGAGCGTCGTGTCGAGGAACGGCAGCTTGTGGTCGAGGGCGAGATTGGCCTTCCAAATCGACGGCTGTTTGAAGTTAGGATCGGTGATATTGATGTTCGGGGCCGACAGCGTTCCGGTGGGAACGGGTTGGTTGTTCACGTCGGAACTGAAGGCGATGCCGGGAAGTTGCGCGGTGGTCGCAGTGACGTTGGCGACGGAGCCGGCGTTGGAGTAGGCGTTGGAGAGCCAAACGGCGGGGTTCTTGCCTTGGAAGAGGCCGACGCCACCACGCAGCTGGGTCTTGCGCTCGGTCTTGAATTGGTAGCTGAAACCGACGCGAGGAGCGAGGGTGGCGTTACCGCTGTTGGTGGTATTATTGGCGGTGACAGCGCGGCCGGTGTCGGTGACGAACCCAGCCGAGGAGAAGCCTGCGGCGACCGGAGGTTTCGCGGGAACGTAGGGGTAATCGTAGCGTAGACCAGCGAGGAACGTCAGCTGGGAGTTAGGTTTCCAGCTATCTTGGATGAAGCCGGCGTAGGCATCGTAGCGCCATTTGGCTACGGCATCGTTGACCGTGAAACCAGGATAAGGCTTAGCGAGTTGGTAGGCGCTCGGGGGCGTACCAGCGACCCAGCTGGCGATGTTGGCGAAGGTATAGTAGCCGTTGGTGTATTGAACGAAGGCGTTGGTATATTTGGTCGAAACGTCTTCGACGCCGAAGGTGATATTGTGATTACCCAGGGAGTATTCGCCGGAGACTTTGCCGTTGGTCTCTTTCGAGGTGATGGCATTTAGCTGGCGGGAGGATTCGGTGCCGAGGAAGATGGCGCCGTTGGTGATCGTGGCGCCGGTGTCGAGGCGCGTGCCGCTGAGGCTTTGGATTTGGACCTGTGGAAAGGCTTTGCCGTTATTGGCCGGAGAGCCGTCATATTCTGTGTAGGAGAGGCTGCCCTCGGTGCGGAAGTCGGGGGTCCATTGACTGAAGAGCTGGGCTGTGTAGCTGGCGGTATTGCGGGGCTGCGCGTACCAGTAGTTGCTGAGTGAGGTCGTCGTGGAGCTCGTGTAGTTGGGGAATGCGACGTCTTGGCCGTGCACGCGACGGTAGGTGAAAGTCAGACGGTGAGCGCCGGAGATATTCCAGTCGATCTTGGCGATCGCGGATTTCTGGAAGGCGATGTTGTTGGCGCTGAGATCACCGGCTTCGTAGCCGAGGGCTTTCGCGCGAGCGACTACGCTAGCCACATCGGCGGCGTTGGGAATGAAGTTGGCCTGGGGTGCAGCGGCTTCGCGGCGGAAGTCTTCGTACGCGAGAAAGAAGAACAGTTTGTCCTTCAAGATTGGGCCGCCGACGGTAGCGCCGTAGGTGCGCTCTTTGAAGGCTTCTTTGAGCTGGGTGACGGGGTTTTTGTCGCGCCAATCTTGGTCGGTGCGCTCGTAGTAGAGGCTGCCGTGTAATTTATTGGTGCCGGATTTGATGACGGCATTCAGGTAAGCGCCCGTGGCGCCCGCGCGGCGGACGTCGTAGGGAGCGAGGTCGACGCTGAAGCTTTGGATAGCGTCGAGCGGGATGGGACTACGCAGGGAGGAGAATCCGTTGCTGTTCAAACCGAAGGGATCGGTGGCTTGCACGCCGTCGACCGTGAAGGAGTTGAAGCGGAAGTTTTGGCCTTGAGCGCTGAGTTGGCCGCCTTGGTCAAGGGACATGAGAGCGAGACGCGAGTCGGTCGCGGCGATGTCTTGGACGTTGCGGCGGATGCTGGCGATGTTCTCGATTTCTTTGTCGCTCAACGTGGTGCTGGTGCCCATTTTGCCGCTGCCGAAGGTGGTGTCACGCTCGGCGCCGACGGTGAATTTCTCGAGTTGGATGATGTCAGATTTGAACGAGAAATCTTTCGAGGCGGTTTCGTTCAGATCGACGTAGACGTCTTTAGCGGTCTGAGTGGGCTTACCGGCGGAGGTGGCGGTGATCGTGTAAGGACCGCCGATACGCAGGTTAGAGAGATTGTATTGGCCGTTGGCGCGGGTCGTCGTGGTGGCGACGGTGCCGGAGGGCTCGTGGAGGGCGGAGATGGTCGCGCCGGCAAGGGCTTTGCCTGAGGCGTCAGTGACGGAGCCGTCAAGGCCACCGGTCGTGATGCCTTGTGCAAACGTGCTTGGAAGCACGGCAAGCGCCAAGGCGAGGGCGGCGAAACGCACAAGGTGCGCGCCGGTATTTCGCAGGAAGGAACGGATATTCATGGTTCTGTGTTTGGTTGGTCTAAAAATGACTCGAACGAGTGTGCATTATTTGGGTTTTACGCCGGTTAGGTCGAGTCCCGATTTGGTGCCGAATGTTACCTTCAGGTCACGTTGGGAAAATCGGCTAAAAAAACCGCTCAGCTGACCCTCGCGTGCGCGCAGATTAATTTCGCCTAAACTCTATTCTTTAACAGTTTGTGAATTCAGCGGCGCGGTTAACTGCGCCTGCGATAATCGCCGCGGCTGAAGTATTTTTCGAGCCACACATAGGCGCAGATGAAAAAATAGCGGCTGCCCATTTCTTTGATCTTTAACTTAGCTTCGCCGAACTTGCGATTGTACCAGGAAATCGGCGTGATCTTAAAGGTGTACCCGCGCGCGATTGCTTTTAAGGGAATCTCAACAGTGAGATTAAAATGTGGCGCTAGAAACGGTCGGCAACCGTCGATCACGGTGCGCCGATAAGCTTTAAACGCGTTGGTGGTGTCGTTGAGCGGGATGTTGAAGCCGATGCGGACTAGAAAATTAGCCAAGCGGTTTACAAACAATTTCACGCGCGGGTAATCGACGACCTTGCCGCCCGAAACGAAACGACTGCCGAAGGCGCAGTCGTAGCCTTGGCCGAGAAGTTTCCAGTATTTGACGGCGTCCGTGGGAGCGTCGGAGGCATCAGCCATCATGATGACGACGGCATCGCCTTTGGACTGGTCGAGGCCCCACACGACAGCGCGGCCGAAGCCGTGTTGGCCTAAGTTTTGGGTCGGGCAGAGTGTAGGGATCGTGGCGCGAAGTTCCTGGAGTACAGCCCAAGTCCGGTCTTTTGAACCGTCGTCTACGACGACGATTTCGTGAGGGATTTTTTCCGCGGCAAATGTCTCGTAGATTGCAGCTAGAGTGGACGGCAGAGATTCCTCTTCGTCCCGCGCGGGGATGACGACCGAAAATAGGGTGAGCGGAGCGAAGGGAGAAGCTGCAGCGGACATGAAAATGAAATAAAAGACGATGAACTTGAATCGAAGCTTAGAGGGGCGCCGAGAGCTCGAGCCATTCAGGGTACTCGAGTGCATGGGCGGCGATCTCTTCGAGAATGGCCACGGTTGGCGTCTGCGGTTGCCAAGACCAGAGGCGGGTGGCTTTGGCGCTGTCGAGCACGACCCAAGGCAGATCGAATGGGCGCGGGGCGGGATCTGAGCTGACCGTGTGCGCCCCGAATTTGGCGTCGCACCACGTGGTGAGTTGACGCAACGACATCGCGGAACGGGCGCCACCGGCGATGTTGGCTAGGCGATCCGCTGCGGCGAGTTTGGGCGCCGCGAATTGTTTGAGCAAGAGTGGCACGAGATCGCGCGGGTGCAGGCAATCGCGGACTTGGTGGCCGTGACCTCCGAATCCAATGTACTTGAGTGGACGTCGGCGTAGGTGCGCGTTGAGCCAGTAGGCGAAAATGCCTTGATCAGCGCGGCCAAATTGACCGGCGCCGGCAAGTACGCCGCAGCGATTCACAAAAACGGGCAAGTCGAAGGTCTCGCCGTATTCAAGGGCGAGTGCTTCGCTCGCGAGTTTGGTGGATCCGTAAAGCGAAACGGGGGCGCCGGTGGAAAATTCCTCGGCGATCCCGGCGGGGCCGACGCCTTTGGGCCGCGGGCCGGCGGCAGAAAGGCGAAATGCATTGGCATGGGCCTCGACCGGCAAGCTGGCGAGCGGCGGGATCGAATACACACGGCTTGTGCTTAATAAAATGAAGCCGGCGCGATGTGTTTTGCAGTATTCGAGTAAATTGATCGTGCCGCTGAGGTTGTGCTCCACTAATTGACGGGAGCTAGTCTTACCGTCGACACCGGCGAGGACGCTGGGATTGGCGGCGGCGTCGATGACCCAATCGACGCTCGGTAGCGACTCAAGATCGCTGGCGGAGCGGAGATCAGCGTGGAAAATTTTAATACCGAGTTTTTTGAGCTCGGCGCGGTTGGTCTCGCTGCCAGGACGGATGAAATTGTCGAAGCCGTACAATTCATGCCCTGCGCCGGAGGCCGCGATCGCGCGCGCGAGGGTACCGCCCACGAAGCCGCAGATGCCGGTGATGAGAATGCGCATTAAGTTAAGTTGAGGAAAAATCGTCGCGGGGGAAGATTTTTGCCGCGAAGTGAAGCGGTTTCTTGGCGGGCAGTGCGTGCATTAATTTCGCGATTGGGATAATCTTTCTTTCCCCCTTGGGATTCGCGGCTTTGATGCGAACACCCCGTTACCTCTTAGTTTTTAATATGCCGCCCACCCCGTCCTCGTCTCGCTGGAAGAAAATCATCACGCGTTTCATCGTGTTGCTGGTGCTTTTAGTGGGCATGAGTTGGGGTGGGAAAATTTTGTGGCAACGCATCAGCCCAGGATTATTTGGCAACAAGCGGGAGGAAAAAATTCCTACCTCGCGCGTTAAGACCTCGAGTATTGCTGAGGAGATTGTGGCTGTGGGGCGGTTGCGCGCGGTGTTTTCGACGGAGTTGCGCGCGGAAATCAGCGGTCGTATTACCAAAATCTCGGTCATCGATGGGCAACACGTGAAACGCGAGGAAGAGATTCTGCGGCTCGATCAACAGGATGTGCTCACGCAGTTGCAGGAATCCGACCGCAATATCGAGGCTGCGAAATTAAAAATGCAAAAAGCGCGGCGGGATTTTGAGCGCCAACAGGACTTGCAGAATCGCGGCTTGGTCGCGACGCGGGATTATGAAGAAGCGCGCACGGCGCTCGCGCTCGCAGAAAACGACTCCGCTGTCTTTATCGCGCGTGCGGCTAATCTCCGCGATAAATTAGCTAAGACGATTATCCGTGCGCCGCACGACGGCACGCTCTTGCTACGCGATTTGACGGAAGGTCAGTTAGTGACCAGTGCCGCCGCTCAAAATGGCGGTACACTGCTTGGCGAGGTAGCGGATTTGAGCGCACTTATGGTGCGCACCAACATCAATGAAATCGATGTGGCCCGACTCAAGGTTGCCGACGAGGCGCGCGTGCGAGTCGATTCATTGAAAAACATGATGATGAACGGCGAGATCAAGCGCATCGCGACGTTTGCGAGTGAGTCGCTGGGTGATCGCACGCGGGTGTTTCCTGTTGATGTAGTGCTCGATGAAACCGATCCGCGTCTGCGTCCTGGGATGTCGGCCACGGTGATGTTCACCTTAGCGCAGGTGCATGATGTGAACGCGGTGCCACTTTCGGCGGTCTTTTCCAATGCGGATTCGGTGCGCTATGTTTTCCTGCGCAAGGGCGAGGCTTTTGAAGTGCGTGGCATCGATATCGGAATCGCAGATACGCGGCGCGTGCACATTATATCGGGTCTCGAGGTCGGCGATGAAGTCGCGTTAATGCGGCCCACGGAATACGAAGGCGAAATACCTCTTTCTAAACCAGCGGCGCCGGCTAAGCCCAGGTCGCCCAAGCGCGGTAGTCCCTGAGGCTATTTATGCGCCAGATTTTAATGGGCATCGGCAGTGGTTGGAACGAGGTGCTGGCGCATAAACTGCGCTCGTTTCTGACACTTTTTGGGATCATGTTGGGAGCTGCGGCGCTTGTGGGCATGCTCGGCGTAGTGAAGGGACTTTTGCGCGGGATGGAGACGATGATTTACGAGACGGGCGGGATCGAGCGGATCAGTGTCATGTCGCGGCCCGCACCTGAGGCGCAGCGTGAGATTGCGGCACTTTCGCCGGGGCGTACCTTAAACGATGTGGATGCGATTTTGGCCGCGGTGCCGTTGGCGCAAAACGTCACGGCGGAGGTGACGATTCCGGGTGGCGGGCGCATTTCGTTTCAAGGACGTGCGACGTGGCAAAACGTGCGCGGGGTGTTGCCGGCTACGTTTGTGATGGATCGTTTTGATGTGCAGATGGGCCGGACGATCGGAGACCTAGATAATGAACTGCAGACGCAGGTGGTTGTGCTCGGATCAAATATCGTCGATCAACTTTTCCCGCGTGGGACGGATGCTTTGGATCGCGTCGTCACGATCAATGGCCAGCCGTTTACGGTGGTCGGAGTGTTGCGCGAATATCGTAGCGGAATGGGCGGGGGATTTAGTTCGAAAAATCAGGCGGTGTTTATTCCCCTGACGACGTTGCAGACGTTGTACCGGCTCGATGAAAACGTGGATGTGCTCAACGTGAAAGTCGCCGATGTGGCAGACATCCCGATCGTGTTGCAGCAGATCGCCAATGTGCTCACGCACACGCATCGCGGGATTCAGGATATCCGTTTCGAAACGCGTGAAGATTTACTCCAACGCTTTGAGGAGACGCGGCGGAGCTATGTGGTGTCGCTCGGTGGAGTGGCGGTGATCGGGTTGATCGTGGGCGGGATTGGGATTATGAATGTGATGCTAGCCTCGATCAACGAACGTGTACGTGAAATCGGGGTGCGGCGCGCACTTGGGGCTAAGCGCATGGATATTTTGATCCAAATTTTGGGTGAATCAATCGCGCTGGCGGCGGCGGGCGGAGTGATGGGGATGGTTGCGAGCGTGTTTTTGATTATGCTTCTACAAAAAATTGTGGTGGAAGCGAATCGTCCTGAGCTCTCGCCGGCGGCGTTGGCGATCGGGGTGTTGTTCAGTGGCCTGGTGGGCGTGGTCGCGGGGCTTTATCCGGCGATCCGAGCCTCCCGGTTGAGTCCGGTTGAGGCATTGCGCTCAGATTGACGGTGCGCCTCGCTTGACGTGATTGGCGGTGGGCGTTGGCTTCTTGGGCATGAGTCAACTGCGTGCGGATTATAAGGCGGTTTGGACGTCGCTTTCCACGACGAAGGAAGATGCTTACATGGTCGTGTCGGGTTATACCGATGAGGAAAAATTTCACGCGGACGCAGAGGATACTCTCGATATCCTGCGAGCGACGACGGGCATCAAGCCGGATGATATTTTTTTAGAGATCGGCTGTGGTGTCGGTCGGGTGGGCAGGGTCCTGGCGCCGCTCGTGCGTGAGTGGATCGGCTGCGATGTTTCACCAAACATGATCACCCTCGCGGGGCGGCGTTTGATTGGCCTATCTAACACGAGGCTACAGGAAATTTCGGGTTACGACTTGCAGCCTATTCCTGATGCTTCGGTTGATGTGGTTTATACGACGGTGGTGTTCATGCACCTCGAGGAATGGGATCGCTATACGTATGTTTTAGAGGCGATGCGCGTCTTGAAGCCGGGCGGGCGGTTTTATTGCGATAATGCGGATATCGCTTCTGACGCGGGTTGGGCGATGTTTGAGGCAAGTCGGAAAATCGCACCAGGTGCGCGGCCCTCGCATATTTCAAAATGTTCTTCGGTGCCGGAGATCGATGCGTTTCTTAGACGGGCGGGTTTTAAGGAGGTGAAGGTCGCGACGCGGCCCATGTGGGTTTACGGCTGCGGCGTGAAGCCGTAGGGCGTGACGGATTTGAAACAGCGCTGCCACAGGGCATGAAAAAAGCGCGTCCGGTGGGACGCGCTCGGTGCTGGGCGGGGGGGCCGACTCAGTTAGTGCCGTGCGTTTTAGGCGTTTCGATCTTTTTGGGATCGGCGGGCTTCTCGCTCACGGGTTCATCTTTGGACGCGTTCTTAAATTCTTTGATCGATTGGCCGAGGCCTTTAGCGAGGGACGGGAGTTTGGAGCCGCCGAAGAGTACGAGCAAAATTATGAGAATAACAATGAGCTCGGGGGCGCCGAGTCCAAGGACGCCAGCAAAGGTAATGGGAGCAGCGGTCATAGTGTTGGCAACGTAGGCTGGAGGACGGGGCTGTAAAGAGGGAAAGCGAGTTAGGCCGCGGGCGGCCAACTAGTCTACGGCAGGGTCGGAAACACAACTTCATCACCCACGGTTGGTTGGCCCGTGATGATTTGAACGCCTAGGGTGCGGCCGCGGAGCTGACGGCTGGTGCGAAGGTTTGCCGTTGAGCGCAGTTCATCGTTGCGCGCGAGCAGTACTATACCGGGTTGCAGCGCGATGGGTGGAGCGGAGGGGGTGAGCGCCACGAAGGCAAAGTGGCGCTCGAGGTCGATCGCTAGGATGCGGCCGACGTAAAGATTAGGGCTGGGCGCAAGTTCCGTCGTGGGGGTGCTGGCGGTTTTGGGCGCGGGCGCGGTACCGCACCCGGTAAGCAAAAAAAACACCGCCAGCGGCAAGAGCGCGCGGGCGGTGTGTGACATCGGTCGGGTAACTCCTTAAGAGGATTTCGGGCCGGGGATGGTGGGCAAGAAGCCGGGCATCGCTGGTCCGCCGGGCAAGCCGGGAAGGCGGGCGGTGGCGGCAACTTTGAGCAAGTTCTGAGCGTTGTCGATCTGCTCGGCGTCGAAGAAGCCGTGGAGTTGGCGAATGCGCGTGGGGTGGCGCATTTTGCGAAGGGCTTTAGCTTCGATTTGGCGGATGCGCTCGCGGGTGACTTTGAATTGTTTACCGACTTCTTCGAGGGTGCGGCTGTAACCATCGACTAGGCCGAAGCGCAGGGAGAGCACGCGGCGTTCGCGCTCGGTGAGAGTGTCTAGGACATCGATGATCTTTTCGCGCAGGAGCGAATAAGCGGTCATGTCGTAGGGATTCTCAGCGGATTTATCCTCGATGAAATCACCAAAAGAGGTGTCGTCGCCGTCACCGACGGGGGACTGCAGGGAGATGGGCTGTTGGGCCATCTTCATGATCTGCTGCACGCGTTCGACGGGCAGGTTCATCTCGTCGGCCACTTCTTCCGGGGTCGGCTCATGGCCGAATTCCTGGAGAAGTTGTTTTTGGACCTGCATGACCTTGTTCAGCGTCTCGATCATATGGACCGGGATGCGAATGGTGCGGGCTTGGTCGGCGATGGAGCGGGTGATGGCCTGACGGATCCACCAGGTGGCGTAGGTCGAGAATTTGTAACCGCGGCGGTATTCGAATTTCTCGACGGCCTTCATGAGGCCCATGTTACCTTCTTGAATGAGGTCGAGGAAGGAGAGACCTCGATTGGTGTATTTCTTCGCGATCGAGATCACCAGACGTAGATTGGCTTCGACCATCTCGGTCTTAGCTTGGTGGGCCTCGCGGATGTGGACGTTGCTTTGGGCGACGACTTTGAGGAGGTCGGCCGGTGCGATACGCTGAGCGGCTTCAACTTGTTTGAGACGGGCGTTGATGGCCTTGGTATCTAGGGCAGCGTCCTTCTTGGTCTTGGGGTGCTTCGCGCGGTCGAGCTGGGCGAGGAGCGTCTCAATTTCCTCGAGGGCGGGGCGCAATGCTTCGAGGTATTCCTCGTAGACTTTGAGTTTAAAGAAGTACTTGCCGAAGGTACCGCGCAGGATGTTTTCGCGTTTTTTGAACTTCGCGTGGATGCGTTTGCGGTCGGCTTCGGTGCGGGCTTTGACGTACTCGGCCCAGGCTTCGGCGGTGCCGGCTTCGGATTTTTGGGTAAGTTCGACGAGTTTTTCGAGGCCCTTGAAGTAGGCGTCGCGGGACTCGATTTTCTTGTCGATGACGATTCGATCGAAACGCTCCTCTCGGGTGATAAGCTTGGCGCCGAGGGTGCCGATGTGCGCGCCGACGGCGGAGGCGACGAAGAGGGCGTCCATGGCCTTAGCTTCGGCGTTTTCGATGCGCTTGGAAATTTCAACTTCTTGTTCGCGCGTCAGCAGGGGTACTTGGCCCATCTGCTTTAGGTACATGCGGACGGGGTCGTCCAAGATGTCGTTTTGTGAGGTGCGGGATTCTTCCTCTTCGGCTTCTTCCTGGCGGGCCTTAAAATCTTCGACCTGATCGGGCTCAAGAATTTCTATTTCGAGGTTCTGTAAAATGGAGAGGACGTTATCGATTTCCTCTTGGTTTTCGACGGACTCGGGGAGGGCCTCGTTGATGTCGTCGAAGGTGAGGTAGCCCTGTTCCTTGGAGTGGCGGATCAGTTGGCGGATTTTTTCGTTAATGCTGCCGGGCACGGCGGGAACGCCCTCGGTGGAATCGGCGGGGGCATTCGGCTGGCGGTTGAGGACGGCCTCAACGGCTTCGGATTGGGCGGAAACGGCGGACTTGGCTTTGCGCGGCATAAATAATGAATGTGCTGAAGTCTTAAAAAACGCAAAAAGACGCTCAACCGACGAGATTGAGCGTGATGGGCTGGCGTAACTGACGTTGAAGTTCTGAGCGTTCTTTCAAGAGTGAAATAGGGTCAAAATCACTGTCCGGTTGGGGGTTGGCCAAAGCAAGTTCTATTTGGCGGAGGCGGGGCTCGAGGGCGCGGGCACGTAATTGCTGTAAACCGGCGGCGGCGACCTTGGCGGGGTCGTCCAACTCGAGTGCGTTAAAGATGAGGGTAGCGACGAGAGTGCGTTCTTCGTGCGTTTCTAGCAGGGTATCGAGGTGTTCGCGGCCGGGCCAACTGTTCTGCTCGAATTCGGCGAGCACGCGGTTAAGTAGGGCGCCGGCGATGTGCCCGGTGTCGATCCAGTCGTGCGGGATGGCGGCTGCGAGGGCGCGGCCTAGTTGTTCGTGGTTAAGAGCTAATAAAAGAAGATGATGCTCTGCGGTATCGGTGACGGCGGCAGGGGCTTGCGTCGTAGTGGCGGCAGCGGGGCGGGCGTCGGCTTGGCGGTTTTGGCGCGCGAGGGCGGTCTGAAAATCGGCGGCGAGGGCTGGCAGGGGCACACGCAGGTGGATCGCGATTTCAGACAGAAATTGGGAGCGCGCGACCTGGCTTTCGGCCGCGGCAATAAGTTCGTAAAGTGCCTGGGCAGAGCGGGTTTTGTGTTCGGAGGTGGCGTTGGCGGGATCGGGCAAGGTGGCGCGACACGCAAACGCCATCGCACTCTGGGCGCCACGACGGACTTCTTCGTAGGCGGGTAGCCCGCGCTCTAGAAAAAGCAGATCAGGATCGAGTTTCGAGGCGCCGGCGAGCGTTAGGAAGCGTACTTCGAGGCCGGCTTTGAGGGCCATAGGCAGAAAACGCAGCGCGGCTTTTTGTCCCGCGCTGTCACTGTCGAAGAAACATTCGACCTGCGTGTGGTAGCGCCGCAACAAGACGAGTTGACCCTCAGTAATGGAGGTACCTTGAGGAGCGATGGCGGTTTTGAGGCCGACCGACCAGCAGCGGAGGGCATCGAGCTGCCCCTCGACGATCACAAACGGATGGCCCTCGCCGACGTGCGAGCGGGCGCGGTCGAGATTAAACAAGAGGTTACTCTTCGTGAAAATAGGAGTCTCGGGCGAATTGACGTACTTGGCTTCGTGGGCTGGATCGTCGGCAGGGGTCAGTTCCGTCTGACGCGCGGTGAAGGCGACGACGCGGCCTTGGTGATCGCGAATTGGTATCATCAAGCGCCCGCGGAAGCGCGGACGGAGCGCTGCGGCGGTCAGGAGCGCGTCGTCGTAAATAAAAAACAATCCGCACTGACGGAGCGCGGCTTCGGAGAATTTTTTCCGTAGCAACGCCGCGCCGAGACCACTGCCTGTGGCATCGGCTGCGCCGATCTTAAATTCGTCCGCTAGATCCAAAGGAAATTTGCGTTGTTCGTGCCAGAGTTTGCGCATGAATTCACCGGTCGCGTCCTGGGCTTTGAAGGCTTGGTGAAAATGTTCGGCGGCGTGCTCGTGCAGATCGTACAGTTCCTGGCGCAGGGAACGTTCTTCGCGGCTCGGCCCGCCTGAGCCCGCTTCGTATTCGATGGGAATATTAAAGCGTTGGCCGAGCGCCTCGACCGCCTCGGTGAAATTTAGCTGCTCGGTCTCGCGTACGAAGCTGATCGCGTCGCCGGCTTTGCCGCAACCGAAGCATTTGAAAAAACCTTTGTCGGTATCGACGTTGAAGGACGGGGTCTTTTCGTTGTGAAAGGGGCACAGGCCTTTAAGTCGGGCGCCGCCGGCCTTGCGCAACGTGACGACCCGCGAAACCACGTCGGCAAGATTGACGCGTAGTTTGAGGTCGCGAACACAGCTGGATTTGATGGCGGGCATGGACGTTTCAGTAAAAGAGCGAGGGGTACCCCTCTACACTAGGGCGCGAATCGCATCGAAGAATGCACTTTCAACCCGAGGGTGGCGCTGTCAAGTTTCGTGCTTTATTAAGGAAACATTGTCCGACGGCGGGCGACCTACTTTTTACTCATGCTGCGTTTTCCCCTCATCGCCTTGCTCCTTTTAAGCATCGTATCGACGAATTCCGTCGTGCGAGCCGCTGACGGTCCACCGTCTCCGGCCCCTGCGGCGGTGGCCAAAGCCCCGGCGGTTGCGGCTGCGCCGATCGCGCCGGTTTGGCAGGCTAAATTGCCGACCTTTGACGACTACGCCTACGAACAAAAAGTCGAAGCGCTGATCGCCACCTTCGAGCAATCCACGGGTAAAAAACTAGTCCCGGGAGAAAAAAAGAAAGTGGGCCTCAAGGTTTATACTGATTCCGGCGCGGGCATGGCTACACCCCTGCCGCTGGTGCGCGGCGTGATTCGCGCGCTTGTGAAACGTGGTTTCGCTAACACCGACATCTTTCTTGTGGGCTTGAATCAACTTCGTTTGCGCATGACGGGTTACCTGCCTTCACTGGTGACGGGGGAGACACCGTTTAAGGGTAACCTCATTTACGTGCTCGAGTCCGGCCGCTTCTATGATCCGGCGTGGTTCTATGACAGCCCGCTCCCGCAGCGCTTCGATCCGATTTTCGCCGAATCACAGACAAAAGATTTCGCGAACAACTCCTCTAAGGATGAAGATCGTAAGAGCTTCTTGGCCACGCCCCTTTTCTTCGATGCAGATTTCTGGATTAATCTGCCGGTTTACACCGATCATCCGATCCTAGGCATTAATGGCGCGCTGGTAAACGCCACACTCTGGAACGCCTCCAACACCGCTCGATTCTTCCGTTCGCCGGCCAACGCGCCGGCCGCCGTCGCAGAAATGAGCGCGATCCCCGAGCTGCGCCAGACATGGATGTTCACGATCACGAGCCTCGAGCATTACCAATATATCGGTGGGCCGTTCTTTAATTCGCTCTACAGTAAGACCGAGCCCTTGCTCTGGCTGAGCACTGACCCGGTTATGCTCGACTCGCTCATGCGAGCCAAGATCGACCGGGCACGGCGGCTGAATGGTTTTGAAAATGTTTCCGAAGAAATCCGCACCTTAGAATTTGCCGAGACTCTCGGAGTTGGTTCGACGAAGATCAAGAAGGCCAATATCATCGATATTAACTGACCCCAAGCGCGTTTTTCGCGCGGCTTTTTTTTTAATAAAACTTCCGGGCTTTCCCGGAAGTTTTATTATGCCTTTCGTGCGGCGAGCATGAGGGCGCTACCGTGAACATTGGGATGTTGTTCGATGCGGAAATCGGTAAAACCGAATTTCTCGAGGGCGCCGACGATTTCAGATTTTTCCATCCAATAGCTATAGATTTCGCCGCCGCCGCAGAAGCCTTTCCAGTCGAGCGAGGGGCCGTAGTTGAAACGATGGACGGTGTGTTTGTAGCCGGCGTGTTCCATGGGCAAGGCCTCGGAAAACTTGGCGCCGGGGACGGGATTTTTCGCGACGAACTCGGGGTCGTAAAAAACGGTCCACAGAAAGATTGCTTTGCTGCGCCGGCCGAGAAGTTCGAGTAGTTCGACCGGATTGGTGAGGTGGTAGAGAATGCCGCAGGCGATCGTGATGTCGAAGGTGAGCTCGTTCGTGTGCAGATAGGAAAGGACATCACCGAGCAGGAAGCGGGCGTGGGGTATCCCGAAGGTTTCCTTGGCGATGAGGCACTTTAAGTACGCTCGGGCGTTGGCTTCGACGGCGGTCACGCTTGAGGCACCGAGTTTGTCGATGAGGTACGTATGAGCGCCTTCGAGCGGCCCGAGTTCCAGGACGTCGCGGCCGGCGAAACCGCCGGTCAGGCCCATTTCGTTGAAGCGGTCGTGCGCCCATTGCATGCGCGGATCATCAAACAGCGGAGTCGCTCCGGCCTTTAAATCGGGACGGCTGGCGGGCGGTGATGACGACCATTCGCCGGCGAAGAGATCGAGGGCGTTTTGGTCCGAGGGTGGGACGCCAAAGAAGTGTTTGAAATCGGTCATGAACTGAAAATGCGGCTCAGGCGGCGTTGCGCTTTTTCCAAGACTCGACGATCTGGCGGATGGTTTCCTCGAGCGATTGGGTGATGTCCCACGTTGGATAGTGCGCGCGCATTTTGCGCAGATCGCTGTAGTAGCAGATGTGGTCGCCGGCCCGGTTCTCGTTCACGTAGGTGTGGACTTGCGCTTTACCAGTGAATTTTTCGGCGATCTTGAAGGCCTCGAGAATGGAGGTGCTGTTGGCTTTGCCGCCGCCGAGGTTGTAAACTTCGCCCGCGCGCGGTGCAGCGACGAAGGCGGCCATGAAGCGGGCGACGTCAAGGGAGTGGATGTTGTCGCGGACCTGTTTACCTTTGTAGCCGAAGACGCGGTATTCGCGGCCCTCGAGGTTGCATTTTACCAGGTAGCTGAGGAAGCCGTGGAGCTCGACGCCGGTGTGGTTGGGGCCGGTGAGGCAGCCGCCGCGGAGGGCGCAGGTGGGGAGATTAAAATAGCGGCCGTATTCTTGGACCATCACATCGGCGGCGACTTTACTCGCGCCGAAGAGCGAGTGTTTGGATTGGTCGATGGTAAAAGTTTCCGCGATACCGTGTTCATACGCGGTATCAGCGTAATCCCAGCGCGTGGGGAGCTCTTGGAGGGCGATGCGGTTAGGAGCGTCGCCGTAGACTTTGTTCGTCGACATATGGACGAACGGCGACTCGGGCGCGGCCTGGCGAGCAGCTTCAAGCAGGTTGAGCGTGCCAACGGCGTTGGTGTCGAAATCGTCGAAGGGAATGGCGGCAGCGCGATCGTGTGAGGGTTGGGCGGCGGTGTGAACGATGACAGAGGGTTTGACCGCTTTGACTAGGGCTTGGACGCCGGCGCGGTCGCGGATGTCGAGTTCGTGGTGGACGAAGCCTGGAAGCTCAGCGGCGAGGCGGCTTTGGTTCCAGCGGGTGTCACCAGACGGGCCGAAGAAGACGGCGCGTTGGTTATTATCGACGCCGTGGACGGTGTAGCCCAATTCGCGCGCAAAATAGACGCAGACTTCGGAGCCGATGAGGCCGGAGGAACCGGTGACGAGTAGAGTTTTGGCCATGACGACTGAGAAAAAACCGATGAAGCTTAAGCCTCAGAGTGGACCAAACCGGGCCTTGGCCCAGGCGACAATCCAAGTGAGTGGGTCGCGGAACATACGGATTTTTTTACCTTCTTTGAAGGAGCGCGATTGGTAACTGATGGGGATTTCAATGGGCCGGTGGCCGGCGCGGATGAGCTTAATTAGAATCTCCCAATCGAAGTCGAAGCGGTTGCACTTCAGCGTGAGGCCGTTGAGGGCATCGCGGCGGAAGACTTTATACATCGTGAAGGGGTCTTTCAGCCAGATTCCGAGGGAAATATCGATGAGCAGGGTAAACGTCCAATGAGCGGAATTGAGCAGAAAAGCGTGCAAGGGCTGGTCATCGAACTTGCGCATCGCAAAGCCTGCACCGGGGCCGTGGCGTGAGCCGAGGACGAAAGTCCTCTCGCCCGAGGCGAGCGGTACGAGGAGCTTCTCGTAGTCATTCAGATCGTATTCGAGATCTGCGTCTTGGATGAGAATAAAGTTGCCGGTGGCGCGGACGAGGGCGGCGCGGACGGCGTGGCCTTTGCCACGGGGTTTATCTTCGAGCAGAAGCGTGACCCGCGGATGGCTGCGGTAAGTCTCGACGATGGCGCGGGAGCCATCGGTGGAGTTACTCTCGATGAAAATTAATTCGATCTCCCAGCCGGCGATAGATTTAGCGACGATGGCATCGAGCGCGGTGCGGAGCGTCGCGGCCTCATTGAAAATGGGGACGATGACGGAGAGCGTGAGAGGTGTGGGCGGAAGAGCAGACACGCGCTGACGGTGGCGGGAGCGGGGGAGGGTTGGCTATCTCTTTTTTTCGGCGCGGCGGACGAACCAAGCGCTGAAGCCTAATAGACTTAGGCCGAGGGCGGCGAGATTGAGGGCTAGGGTGAAGCGTTTCGGGCGGTAGGTGAACTCGAGGTGATGTTGACCGGCGGTGGGGATAAATACGCCTTTGAAGGCGTGGTTTAGCCTTAGGTAATGGACGCGCTCGCCATTGAGGGTGACGCGGAACTCGTGGGGTAACCAAGCTTCACTGAGGGCGACGAGGCCGGGGCCGGAAGCGTCGATGTCAAAGGCGGTGCTGTTAGTCGTGAGGCGGTAATTGCGAGCGGGGGTGACGGTGCGCGTGGCGAGTGTAGCTGAAATATCCGTACGTAGCAGGGGGTCAACGGCCTGCATGGCGGCGAAGGGGCGGCCGTCGCCGGTGGCGATCAATTTGGCGAAGTCTTTAGGGGTGTCATAAGTCGCGAGGCGATCGGTAAAAAAGGCGCGGGGCCAGACGGACTCGCTGCGATAAACGTCGAGGTCGCCATCGAAAATCTTCGTGAAAAAATTGGAGAGGGAGGCTTCCCCACTGTGGTAGTCGAGATAATGACGGACGTTTAGAAAATCGTAGAAAGGGCGAAGTGGCGCGTAGGTGCCGATTTCTTGGTAGATGCGCCAATCCCAGATGCGCCTGAAGTCGCAGGCCTCGATTAGTTCTCGGTAGTGCGGGTTAATGAGAGCGTCCGGGCCGTTGAGGCCTTCTAGGCGGTAAACGTCGTTCCAGCCGGGAAACAAATTTCCTTGGAAACCGAATGCCCGCGAAGGCTCTTTTTTTTGATCGGCCCGTAGGGCGGCGATGGCGGGGGATTTGGCGTTGAAGTCGGCGCGTGCGGCTGGGGCCAGGACGCGTCCTTCAAAGCCCACGCCGGCATGCCAGCCGTGGCGCCAGAGCATCACGAGCATGCACGTGAGGGCAAAAATCAACGTGGCGGCAGTGGGGCCACGGGTGAGGATGCGGCGAGCGATCAGCATGAAGCCGACCGCGGCGAGGAGCAGCACGATGAGACTGCCCCACACAAACGAGCTGTAGGGCAACGTCTCCGGCCAGTGCAGGTAGGAATACGTGCTGCGTTGGATGGTTTGGCGAAAGGCGATGTAGGGGAAAACGAGGGCGAATAATAGCAAGCCGGCGACACCCAGATCAGCGCGGGATTCGGGGCGCTTGAGGCGCGTTGCGGCGGAAGCAAAGCCGACCCCTGCGAGTACGATGAAGAGCTGAATTAACCCGATGCCGAAGGAATTATCGATGTGGGCGACGTTGCCGAGGAAGGGGATTTTTATAATCCAGAGCGGCGGTACTAACCCAAAGACAATCGAGAGCGGCACCAGTGCGGCGAGGGCGAGGGCGAGCACGACACGGTTCAGTGTGACTGCGCGCAGATAAACCAAAAAGCCCAGTAATCCGGTGAGGAATAGGAAATTCGCTGAAGGGTTGTAGACCGTTTCGGCAGTCCAGAATGGTCGCAGGAGGATTTCGTCAAAGAAACCGAGGACGAGGCTGGGTTGGACTTGGTAGGCGGTGGCGGCGTTGTAGCTAGTGTAAGCCTCTTTTAGCGAGTCGAGAAAGGTGAGCCAGACGGGTGCGCCGAGGCACAGGAAAATAATTCCGGCCCAAGCCCCTAGGGCGAAACGAATCAGGCGCTCACGGCTGGAAAGCGGTGCAAGTAGAAGCGTACAGGCGCCGGCGAAGTTGAGTGTAAGCAGCAACATGTACGCCTCTTTGGCGGTACCGCTGTTCATTAGCATCCCGTTGGCGAGCATCAGGCCGGCGACCCAGCGGGCAGCGATCGTCCAGCGCGGGGCGGTGGAGATGCGAAGCCAGCAATAAAGCGCCCAAGGGGCGTAACAAAAACTGAAGAACGCGGGGTGATTGACGCGAAAGGGAAAGAAACCGACAAAATCTGCGGCGAAGCTGACGAGTAGTGCGGCAGGCAGATGGCTCGTCAGTCGCAAGACACACAGGCCGAGACCGCAGGCGAGGAGCCATTTGGCGATGAGGTATTTTAGGTCCCAGGCCCAGGTCGCGCCGTTGGCTAGGATGACGAGAAAGTGCAGGGGGTCGCCAAACATCGATTGGCCTTGGCCGAGTAGTACGGTGCCGGCGGAATTGTAGCGGTTCCAGAGGGGCAATTCGCCGTCACGCAGTAAGGCGTCGCGCTGGAGCATAGAGAGCGGGATGTGTTGCCACATGATCGCTCCGATATCGGCGCCGGCGACTTTGGCGGTGTCGCTGTCGCGGTAGCCGGGCAAGGTCGGAAAATCTTCGTAAAGCAGACTCGTACCGTTGTTAGGCGAGACGATGCTTTTGCCGAAAAAGAGTACGGGGTAACTGCTGGCGATTACCGCGAGTAAGGCCACCAGTGAGACGGCGCGCAACGGTCGGGCCGCGAGCCAAGACCAACCACGCCGAAGCGGCTCGCGCGAGCGAGCGACCAACCAGACGGCGGTGAGTACGAAGATAAAAACGCCGAGGGCGATTTTTAGACTGGCGCGTAGATTTTGCCCGATGGTGGTTACAAGCCGTAACGGGGCGGCTAGGCGGAGGCCGAGACTGGGATCGACGGCGCTGGGTGTAGTGATGACGCGAACGGTGTCGCCGTTGAATACGAGTGAGAAAATTTGATTATCCGCAGTAAAGTCTCCCAGTGCGAAGCGATGCATCACGCTACCGTAGTTGTCGCGTATGACGGCCTCGCTCAGCGTGAGTTCGGCCGCTCGGTCGATAGGATCGAATCTAAATGCGCGATAAGTGCCCCATGGCAGGGGTAAATGCAGCGATTGTGGACCGGTTTTAATATCGATTTTGGCTCGGCTGGAATCGGCCTCATTAATACCGCGCCCTATGTCGAAATATATTTGGGCTGAGCCGGGGGTATTGCTCGTGACGGTGATATCAAAATGGAACTGCTCGGTAGCCGGTGCCGCTAACGGCAGAAACGGGATTGAAACTGCGATGCTAAGCAACGCGGCCGCGAGCAGGGTGGGGAGCGAGAAAAACGACTTCATCCAATATCTTCAGTTTCGGAGAAATCGCTCGGGTCCGACAAGGTATTATCGCGCGAAGCGCGTCGCTATGATCGACCTCGCCGACTTAAGGGCGCTCGGGCAAGATCTGGTTAAGTACGAGCGCAGTCAGGCCTCCGGCGGCGATGCCGGAATCGAGTAGCGCTTGGATGACGCCGGGCAGAGTTTTGATCCAGACGGCTTGAGTGGGCGCGCCGAGGCCCACGGCCAGGGAGAGGGCGATGATGAGAGCGTTGCGCGAAGTAAGACCCGCGCGTTCGATGAGGCGCAGGCCAGAGACGGCGACCAAGCCGAAGAGCATGAGTGCGAGTGCGCCGAGGATTGCACCCGGCATTGCAGTGACCCAGCGCCCGACAGCCGGAAAAAGGCCTAGGGCGGCGAGCATGAGCTC
>Ga0214919_10003449_pt1 | contig 23872 bp, 22 predicted proteins | sample LL1503_MetaG_FD_177994 | JGI IMG/M metagenome (GOLD analysis project Ga0214919, IMG submission 177994) | Freshwater microbial communities from Lake Lanier, Atlanta, Georgia, United States - LL-1503 | ecosystem: Environmental > Aquatic > Freshwater > Lake | place: USA: Georgia | collected... | reverse complement strand
AAAGAGAGAAGTTTATTTACTTCTATACCAGAGTCATTAACAATCCAACATATTATGAATACTTTATATCCTTCTATTTTCACAAGTAAAAATCAAGTCAAGTATTTTTTAACTATCATTGGTGATAATATTTTGAAAAAAAATACGAATCTTATTTTTCTTGTAAATTCAAAAACAAAAAAGTTTTTGAATGAGATTGATAATATTGCGTTTTTATGTATTGGTAATTCTTCTACTACTTCCAATTTTATGACAAAATATCATGAAAACCATTCCTATGAAAATTGTCGTTTATTAAAAATAAATGAAAGTTTTTCTCTCGAACTATGGAAAAATATTATAAAAAATTTTGGATTAAATTTATTATGTGTAGCGTCTCATTATTCTAATAGATATAGTAATTCTGATAATTTTCTTGAAAATAATGCTGATGACGAAGAATTAAAATGTTATGCTTTTTATATTAAAAGTAAAAATCAGCAGGACGTATTACATGAATTTTGTAATAATTATATTCAAGAAATAAATGTAAATTTAGAAACAACATTTCCAAATAATTCAAATTCTGTCAATGGAAATATAGTTTCAAAAATAGAATGGAAAAATATTCATTTTCTTTGGAAACAATTTATTTCAAGTAACTCATTACCAAATATTATTTATTCAAATACTCTCAAAAATCTATTGAAAGATAAATTTACCTATGATGAAAATACAGATTCTTTTTTACATATTACAAGTAAATTTTTACCGTTAATAAGTGATTTTATTCAATTTTGGGATACTACTATTATATACACTTATTTTTCAACAGAAGTTTATCTTGAAAGTTATTTTGAAAATTATATAGAAATCGATGAAATATGTAAATTATTTAAAATATGGATAAAACAAAATTATAATATAATAAATTCTGGTAATAAATCAGGAAATATTAGTGAAGAAAATATAATAAAAATTTTATATCATTTTTTTCCAAATACAGAAATTGTAGAAGATAAATTTATTTTAAATATAGTTAGTACTTTATGGGACAAACAAAAAGATATTGATGATTCTTTTGTCTTTATTAAAAATTTTTTGAAAAAAGAAAATAATAATGATACTTTAACGTTATTATCATTCGACGATGCTTATAGTTATTACTGTAAATATAAATCAACACAAACACTTAAACTAATAGTAAGTAAACGTTACTTTGAAAAGCATTTGTACTTGAAATTATCAGAGTATATTATGTATGATAACTTTATTTCTAGTGAATGGATATTAGATAAAAATTCATGAATATTTTCATATTTTAGTAGAGTCTCTTTTCCAAACTTCAAAAAAGTTATCGGAACATACACGCCCTCCTCCTGCTCTAAAATAGTCAACATAAAAATTATTGTTCTTTAAAACAGTATCAACATATTCTTTTTTATACAATTCGTCATAATCATTTTCAACAATAATTAACTTTATATTATTCAATATTTCAGGCATATCTATTAATATACTATAGAAAGAACCTTCACAGTCAAGTATTAAAGTATCAAAATCAATGTTATATTTTTCATATAATTCACTCAATGTAATTGTATTTACTTTTTTGTAACCTTCTAAAACTACATCACTTTCAATTGTATCCCAACCTTTTTGAATTAAATTTCTTTTAGATAATGCAGAATTTTCAATAAAAAAATTCATATTGTTAATATTCCTATTGTGTTTTAATTTTTTATATATTTCATAGTCACATTCTAATGTAACAAAATTATTATTTTGTTTTTGACTTAAAATATAACTAATAATTAAACTATTTCTTCCAATATTACTACCAATTTCTAATATTTTTTCATCTCCTTTTAAATAAAGAAGTGACATAATTTGTTCTGGAAATTCTTGCTCAAAAGTACCAAAATTTATTTTAATTTGGTTTTGAATAAATAATAGTTTATTGCAAATATCATAGTTAGGAAATATATCTAAAATATATTGCGGTATATTTTCTGTATAAATCTTATTATTATTCAACGTATCTATAAAAATATGAAGAAATCCATGATATTCTGTAGTTACATTATTTTCATCTGTAATAAAAATCGATTTAAATAGTCCTATAGCTGGATCTGTAAAATAAGGAACACGATTTTCATCATTACTTTCAATAAAAATTATATTTTGTTTCATTAATTTTTTGTAAACTATCTCAGTTATATCTATGTTTTTTTCTTTTGTACCAAATTTTATTTTCAACATTATATATTTATAAAAATATTTATTAAAATAATATTCTACGTATTTTATAAAATTTGGATTGTTGTTTATTTTTTGAAAGAAAGTTTTTCAAAAAATAATTATGAAATAAATTTATTATTTATTTAATTTCCCATACCTGCAGCAAATTGAACAGCATTACCGGATGTTCCAACCCCTTTTCCATCATATGGAGATGGAGATAGTGCCATCATACCACCACCTCTCATTTTTCTAGATTTCTTAGAACTTCCTAAACGAACGAATCCGAATTGTCCTTTTTTAGTTCCATAACCAGCTCTTATCAAACGTTTTTCTTTTTTAGCAGTGTTGTGTTTTTCTTTGGAAACAATGCGACCAGCTTTATTCATCATTAAATCACTTTTTTTTAATCCACCGGAAGTTTTATGACATGTTCCATGCCAAACTTGAGCACGACTTCCAACCAACATTTCGTATTTTTTTCCGTTAATTGTCTTTGTCATTATAAAATTAAGAGAGAAAATATATTTTACATTACATAGATATTTATCCTAAATATTTATCTTAAATATTTATCTTAAATATTTATCTTAAATATCTATTTTATAATATCTATTTCCATTAAACTTCTTCTATTTTTCCAAAATTTACATATATTTTATTCTTTTTATCATTTACGATATTTTCATTATTTTTAGTTTTTGAATTATTCGTAGAATTAACAAATAATTTAGAATTAGGTATTTGGGTCCCATATTTATCTTGAAACATTTTGGATTCAGTATCATATGTAACTGTGTTTGTTTTATCTTTACTAAATGAAGTAATGTCAAAAAATATTGGACCAAACCAATACCAAAAAATACTCATAAATAACGGTAAACAACCAAAATAAAAAGTATGGAAATAAGATATAATTGGAAATAAAAATAAACGTACACAAATACATATTAAATAGAACGTATAAACAATACATTCATATTTTGTAGACTTTATCCAATCCATTAAAAAAACTTTTTCATTGTCTTTTTGAGTAGCACCAAAATTAATATTCCAATTAAATAAATGACATAAGTACATCATAGAAAATCTTACTGATAAAGAACCATATAATGAGGATGTAAAAAATAATTCTCTTATTTGTTGAACTAATACTTTACTTGTATTAAACATCATTCTTCTTGAAAAAATAAGATTAACAATTGTATTTATTCCACCCCATACTATTATTCCTTCCCACATTAAATTTACAGGTAGTAAAAAAAAAGGCAATACATTAAATAACTCTTCAAAAAAAATAAGATTATAAAACATTGAAAAATGACTTTGAGCAATCGCGATAAAATTTAAAATATATGCTAGTATACTTATTTTATTATACCATTCAATTTCTTTACACATAATAAAACCAATTATATCTGGAGAAAAAAAACCACCTTTTTTTTTAAACCATTTATTAACTGGATTAAATGTTAATTCCGCTGCTCCACAAGCAAATTTACTAACCTTAAAATATTCTGTCATATAGTTAAATGAAATTCCTTCTAAAAACATTCCAGCACTAGATATGTATCTTCCAATATATCCATTTTCACATCCTCTCATCATACAATCAAAATCTTCAGAAATTCTATCTTCAGACCAATAGTATTTATAGTTATTTATTGGGTCTACTAATGCTATTTTGTCAATTAATTTTAAATTTAATAAAGCATTATGACCGACTAAAGGAGCCATATTATTCATTGATGTACCAACCATAATTCCATTATAAATATGACAAGTAAAATGAAATACACATTTTTCAGATAAAGTTTTAACACTTAAATAAGGTGCTGTAAAACATTGCATATATAATACACTATCTTCACCATCTAACATAATATCTTTTATAAGTATTTTTAAACAACCATTGTTTTGTAATTCAGGAAACCTTGTGTCAGAATCAATTAGAAAAATATATGAACCATAACAAATATCTCCTTCAAAAATTGCTCCAAGATCTATTAATTCATAAAATAAATCAATTAATGAATCATTTTCAATTATTTCATCTATATTTAATATTTTATTTATATTTTTTTCTTCTTTGTCTGTAATTTTAATAGCAATATTACTATAATTTATAGAGAAATTCAAATTTCCTGCTTTTTTAAATCGTCCAATTCTTTTATATTTAGATGGATGTGGACGAGCTGTATATCCAATATTATTTTCTTTATAAAATAATATACGTTTTTGTTTATCTTCTTTTGATATTAAATTTAACCCATCATCACATACTATAATATTACATATACTACCTGTTTCTAATTCATAACGGGTTGCTTGAATAATTGCACTTTTAATAGTAGGTATAATAGTATTTTCAAGATCTTCTTTATAAACAGGCATTTGAATTGTAATATTAGGAAAAGTTTGATTAGTTATGAAACTATCTGGTATTTCTAACCCAGAATAATATTTACTATTAGTTTGAAAAATAGATAAATCCATAAATATTTTATAAATTCCAAAAACAAGATGTTGAAGTTTATAATGAACCCATGCTAAATCTAACACAAATATTATAATTATAAAAATAAAATTTACTATTTGAAAACCATTATCAAATTTATAAAAACTTTGTTGTATAGTTCCAAAAAATATTAGTCCATCTAATCCAAGAATAAAAAAAGTAAGATATTTAATAATTATATTACTTTGATAAAATCGTTCATATTTTGGTGGTATAAAATCATTATATGTTATATTTGGTTTTATTTTATTAGGTGAAATATTCATATATATAATTTTTAAGATAATTAATTGCTAAATTAATTAATGATTTATTACCATATATCGTGACAATTTTATTTAATTAATTACAGTTTTATTTACTACAATATTCAAAACTTATTTCTTAAAGGACGAAAACTTCCTCCAGATTGACCTTCTACACTTCCAAGTGAATCAATCAACGGTTGAGAAAAAGTATTTAAATATCCATTTCCAAATCTTACCCTACCTCCAATATTCATTTGTATTAAATTAGAAATTCTTAAAGCATTAGAAATACTATTTGGGTTATTTCCTGACGAAGTTAATTGTTTATAATTTTCTTTAAAACAAGTACATTCAATTTGGTTACTACCATTACCATTATAATTTATCACCTTTTTCAAATTATATTTTGCTCCTGGAATAAAAGATCTATATGCTGGCATATTATTATAAAACTATATAAATAATATAAATATAATCTTATAAATTTTTTACAAGATTATAATTATAATTTTCCAAAAAATTGAAATAGTTTAAATCATATAGAGAGAAGGAAACATAATATACATAGTTTATCGTAAAAATGACATCTAATTCTGAATTATCTAATAAATATCAACAAAAAACAGATAAAGAACATATTCTATCGAATCCAGATACTTATATTGGGTCTGTAGAAGAAGTAGAAAGTTCTTTATGGATATTGAATGAAACTGGAGATAAAATTATAGAAAAATCCATAAAATATATTCCTGGTTTATTCAAGTTATTTGATGAAGGTATAGTTAATTGTCGTGATCATGTTATTCGTATGACACAAGCTGTCAATAATAAAGTAGAAAACGCATTACCTGTTACAAATATCGATATTTCTATAAATGAAGAAGGAATTATTACAATGATGAATGATGGTAATGGTATAGATGTTGCTCAACATCCAGAGTATAAAATTTGGATTCCTGAACTTATTTTCGGACATTTACGTACCTCTACTAATTATGATAAAACTGAAAAAAAAATTGTAGGTGGTAAAAATGGTTTTGGATTTAAATTAGTTCTTATTTGGTCAACATATGGTTCTATTGAAACAGTAGATCATGTAAGAGGTCTTAAGTATAAACAAGAATTTAAATCTAATTTAGATGAAATTTGTAAACCAAGTATTACCAAATGTACCAAGTCAAAACCGTATACTAAAATCACTTTTAAACCAGATTATAAAAGACTTGGAATAGATGGTTTAACACCTGACTTTATCGCTTATTTGAAAAAACGTGTTTATGACATTGCTGCTATCACAGACAAGAATTTAAAAGTAAAATACAATAGTTCTATTGTACCAGTAAAAAATTTCAATAATTATATCGATCTTTATATTGGTGGTAAAGAGGAAGGAAAACGTGTCTATGAAGATGGAGGAGAAAGATGGGAATATGCCGTAGCATTATCTCCAAACCATGAATTCATACAAGTTTCCTTTGTGAATGGAATTTATACTTCTAAAGGTGGAAAACATGTAGATTACATTTTAAATCAAATTACAAGAAAGTTAGGTGATTTCATTGAAAAAAAGAAAAAAGTAAAAGTAAATGCAAATAGTATTAAAGAACAATTAATTTTGTTTTTAAGATGTGATATTGAAAATCCAGCATTTGATAGTCAAACCAAGGACTATATGAATACACCTCCTACCAAATTCGGTTCTACTTGTACTATTTCTGAAAAATTTATTGAAAAATTAGCAAAAATGGGTGTTATGGATGCTGCTTGTGCTATTAGTGAACTAAAAGAATCCAAAGCTGCTAAAAAAACAGATGGTACTAAATCGAAAAATATTCGTGGAATTCCTAAATTAATCGACGCAAACTGGGCTGGTACGGAAAAGTCTAAAGATTGTATTATTATCTTTTGCGAAGGAGATTCAGCCAAAGCTGGTATTGTTTCTGGACTTTCTTCTGAAGATCGTAATACTATTGGTGTTTATCCAATGAAAGGAAAGATATTAAATGTGCGCGGTGAAAATGTCAAGAAAATATCGGAAAATAAGGAAATTGCCGAAATAAAAAAGATTCTCGGTCTTGAAGTTGGAAAAGAATATAATACTTTAGAAGATATTTATAAACATTTGAGATATAGTAAAGTTGTATTTTTATGTGATCAGGATCTAGATGGGTCTCATATCAAAGGTCTTGGAATTAATTTATTTCAGGCAGAATGGCCTAGTTTATATAAAATTCCTGGTTTTATTGGTTTTATGAATACTCCCATCTTAAAGGCGCGTAAAGGAACACAAGAAATTATCTTTTATAATGAGGGAGAATATGAAAAATGGAAAAAAGATGCCGGGAATAATGGTGGTAATGTTAATGATTTAGCAAATTCGAGTAGTAATCTCCATGGATGGAAAATCAAGTATTACAAAGGTTTAGGAACAAGTACTGGTAAAGAATTCAAGGAATATTTTGAGAAAAAGAAACTAGTTGGTTTTGAAAGTCAAGGAGTTGAATGTGATAATACGATTGATATGGTTTTTAATAAGAAACGTGCGGATGATCGTAAAGACTGGTTAGAAACGTATAATCGTGAATCTTATCTTGATACGAATAAAGAATCGGTAAGTTATCAAGAATTTATTAATAAAGAATTCATTCATTTTTCCAAATATGATTGTGATAGAAGTATTCCTAATTTAATGGATGGCTTGAAAATTAGTTTAAGAAAAATATTGTTTTCGGCATTTAAGAAAAACTTGACTACTGAAATTAAAGTAGCACAATTTACAGGATATGTTTCAGAACATTCAGGGTATCATCATGGAGAAGCTAGTTTAAATGCCGCTATTGTTGGTATGGCGCAAAATTTTGTTGGTTCTAATAATATTAATTTGTTTGTTCCATCTGGACAATTTGGAAGTAGATTAAGAGGTGGTCAAGATAGTGCTTCCGAGAGATATATATTCACTTATTTAAATAAAATTACTAGAACAATATTTAATATTAATGATGATGCTATATTGAAATATTTAAATGATGATGGACTTCCTGTTGAACCAATCTTTTATGCTCCAATTATTCCAATGGTTCTAGTAAATGGTTCTAAAGGGATAGGAACTGGATTTAGTACTGATATTATGTGTTATAATCCACAAGAAATAATAAACTATTTGAAAGTTAAACTGAATGCTGATGTGGAAAATAGTAATAGTTATAATGTAAATGATTTACAACAAGAATTCAAGCCTTATTATGAAGGATTTCAAGGAACTATTGAAACTATTACACCAAGTAAATTTCTAATAAAGGGAATTTATGAAAAATTAGGCCCAGATAAAATTCGTGTTACAGAATTACCTGTTGGATTTTGGACCGATGATTTTAAAGAACATTTAGAAGGATTGATTGAAACGGTTGATAAAAATGGTAAAAAGATTGCTTCTATAGTAAAGGATTATGATGATATGAGTAAAGATGTTACAGTTGATTTTGTTATTACTCTACAAAAAGGTAAACTAGAAGAACTAGAAGCTCAAGAGGTGGATCATGGTTGTAATGGCATTCATAAAGTATTTAAATTATATAATACAAACTCAACTACTAACATGCATTTATTTGATTCTAGTGATAAATTGAAAAAATATGAAACTATTCCACAAATAATAGATGATTATTTTGAAACAAGACTTCAATTGTATCAAACAAGAAAAGATTATTTAATAAAAGCATTAGAGAAAGATTTGCTTTTATTGTCTAATAAAACAAAATATATTCGTGAAATTTTAGATGGTACTATTGATTTAAGAAAAAAGAAAAAAGAAGAAATTATTAAGATGTTGAAAGATAAGGAATATCATTTGTTTTCAGAAGATGATGAATATAAATACCTTGTTAAAATGACAATGGATAGTGTGACAGAAGAAAATATTGATAAGTTATTTCAAGAACATAAAAATAAATTATCGGATTTGGAAATTACCAAAAATACGAGTAAATATGAAATGTGGAGAAATGAATTGGATATTTTAGAAAAGGAATATTTGAATTACAAGAGAGAAAGACATACACAAATGATAGGAGGAGTTGTGCCAAAAAAAGTGGTAGTTAAAAAGGTGGTGAAAAAATAAAAATTAAAATTAAAATTAAAAATAAATAAAAAATAAATTAAAATTTATTTTATAATCACTCACTTTTTAATTCATTAGATAAAATTTCTTTTATTTTTTCTTCGTTAAAATGTTCACTACACTCAATAAATTCAAAAATATTTTTCAAATTATTCATATTAAACATTCTCTCAAAAGTAGTGAAATAACAATACTCTTTGTTTTTCAAATAAAAATTATATAGTTCAGTATTCAAAATCATCAATTGTTTTTTTGAAGTAGGTTCTTTACGATACCAACTACTTTTGGACTGTTTATCCACATTTTCTCTCACTTGAATAATAATTTTTGCTTGGGGAAAAATCTCTTTAAATTCTTTTATTAAATGAATATTTCCATTTTCATATCTTATTTCTTTAAATCCCCAAACATTCGTAGTTTCAGAATTCTTAAACATTTTTATGATTGTTTCTCTAATACTAGTTTTCAACTCTTCAATATTATAACTGTTATACCATGCTGGTTTTATACCAGTCGTTATTAGAGTATCATAAGAAACTGGTTTTTTTTGTCCATGTACTTGTAAAAAAGTAGTTTGTTTCAACTTTTTATAAAACAATAATAAGCTGTTGATAGCACCATAATTTTCACCACAAATATTACTATTTGGCACACTATTGACTATTCTTTGAAGAGTAGTAGATCCTGAACGTCCAGTACAACATAATAAAACAACTTTATCTTTTATTTCATTATTCATTTTATTATAAAGTAAAACATAAATATTTATTTATTTAAACCTAATTTATAATATTGGAAAAAATTCTGATACTAAAAAGGTGTAAAAGTATTATATCTAAAACCAGCCTTTCCATTCTAGTTCTCTATCTGTATTATCTGCCATAACAGGGTGTGCTATTGGTACTGCTAAAGTACTCACATCATTAATATATTTCATATATCCTTGTGCTTCGCCATAAACTTGCTGAATACAATAGTTTAACACCATTTGATTTAACTGTTGAACTTGATCTACAACATCATTTTTAAAATTAGCAGCATATTGTAAAAAAATACTTCTCATTATAATCTTTAGAGAATCACAATCTTGTGGTCCAATAACATATTGTCCTTTAGATTTATGATATACTCCTGCTCTAATTCCATTTTGAATAATTTTAATATTTTCTTTAGAAAAAAAAGCATTGGATAAAGCAGTATCATCCCATAAACCTTCCGTAGGATTTCTATAAGTTGTACATTGATTTGCTGATATTTTATCATACATAGCAAACAAATCAGATGTATTAGGAGTTTTAATATTTACTCTACCATTTAAATAACTCATTTATATTAGTGATATAGAAAATAATTATATATTTTTATTATATATATTTATTTTATATAACATGTATTCCTTTTATAAAATTGTTTTAATCATAGCCATTATTCTTTTAATAGCTCTATTAATTTTCATCGGAGTTGCGCTTAAATCAAAATCAACTCAAATGTGGCCTCCAGTCGTTGGTGACTGTCCTGATTATTGGATAGATACTTCAGGAAATGGAGGCAATTGTGTGAATGTAAAGAATTTAGGAACTTGTTCCTCCACCAATATGAATTTTAGTAGTCCTACTTTTAATGGAAGTACTGGAAACTGTAGTAAATATCAATGGGCTACTAATTGTGGTGTTTCATGGGATGGAATTACTTATGGTCTTATTAATAATCCATGTGATACTGGAACAGCCACTAATTTAACATAAGTTTTTTATACTCTATCTAACTTTAGTTTGTGTAAATAAGAAATAATTGTTTCTAAAAAAGGTGTAAAAACATTCCTAAATATAAAGATATTATAATATTTATATTTAGCATGAATGATATAAATGATAATGATAGTAATAATCATGATAACGAAGGAAAAAATTTGGAAAAAAAATTAATAAAAAAAGTCGACAGTCTTCCCGAAGTTTTAATTGAAATAATAAAAAGTTATTTAACTGTTATTTCAACATTATTTTTAAATAAAAAAAATTATATTAATAATCATTACTTATTACGACCAATTATTTTAAAAAATAAAATAGAAAATTACATTCGTGATATGATACGTCGTGATTATGACCTTGTTTTTGAGCAAATTTTACTAGAAAATTATAAACGATGGTTAGAAATCAAACATTATATGTATAAAAATATTATTTATAAAAACTATATTTATTTCATTAAAGATTTTTGTATTGAAAATGAGTCAAATAAATGTCGTAGCTTGATAAATCTTTTTTTAAAAGAACATGGTTTATGTCAAAACCAACATAAAAACAATATTATTAAAAATAAAAGATGGAAAATTTAAATTTAAATAAAATTTTAAATAGAGAAGAAAAAGTAAATGAATTGAAAGAAAGTCTTTATTCTTTTGAAAAAAATAAAAACAATTTATTTGTGAAAAAAGGCATTTATGTATATGGTGAACCAGGAACAGGAAAAACGAAATTTGTAATGAATATTTTAAAAGAAATGGATTATGATGTAATTAGATATGATGCGGGTGATATTAGAAATAAATCTATTATTGATATGATTACTAAACATAATATATCCGATAAAAATGTAATGAGTCTTTTTTATAAAAAAAAACAAAAGATAGCTATTGTTATGGATGAAATCGATGGTATGAATAATGGAGATAAAGGAGGAATTAATACACTTATAAAATTAATTAGACCTAAAAAAACAAAAAAACAAAAACTAGAAGATGTAACCTTGAATCCTATTATTTGTATAGGTAATTATCACATGGATAAAAAAATGAAGGAATTAATGAAAGTATGTAATAATATAGAATTGAAAACTCCTTTGAATAATGAAATTAATTATATTATTTCTACTATTATGCCGAATCTTGATGAAGAAATTAAAAATAATATTATTCGTTTTGTTCAAGGTGACCTTAGAAAATTAAATAATATATTTTTTTTATATAAAAGTAAAGAAGGCATTTTAAATAGTAAACTCATTCAAAATATATTTCAAGTAAAATGCTATAATGATGATACAAAAAAAATAACTCAAAAATTAATGAATGAAAAGTTACATATAAATTCTCATTTAACAATGATGAATGAAACAGATCGAACTATTGTTGGGCTTTTATGGCACGAAAATATTATAGATGTCATTGGAAAAATGAAACCTAATGTATCTATTCCTTTCTACTTGAAACAACTAGATAATATTTGTTTTTCTGATTATATAGATAGAGTCACATTTCAAAAACAAATTTGGCAGTTTAATGAAATGAGTTCTCTCATTAAAACATTTAAAAATAATAAAATGTATCATGAATATTTTCATAAAAAGCCAAAATATAATCCTACAGAGGTTCGATTTACCAAAGTTTTGACAAAATATTCTACAGAATATAATAACTCTTTATTTATTCAAAATTTAGCCCAACAACTTGGAATGGATAAAAAAGATTTATTTTCTTTTTTTCTAAATTTAAAAAGTAAACATGATGATAGTGATATCTCTTTATTATTTGAAAATTACGAAATTAATAAATTAGAAATAACTAGAATTTACAGATACATTGATAAATATATTAAAGAAGACGTAGAAGAAGAAAAGGAAGATTTGGATGAATTCGATGAAGTTTAGAAATTCATTGTAAAATAATATTTACAACTTACAAATAATATTTATAATTTACAAATAATATTTACAAATAATTTAAAGAGTATTACTAATATATTATTATAAAAATAGTTTATTGATAAAATGAATTACGAAGATAGATTTATTCCAATCCAAGGAGATGAAGACATGTATCTGGAAATGGATGTAAGACAAAAAAATATAATGGATGAGTTAAAATTATCTAATCCAAGATTTCATAAAATATATAAAAAAATTTATAGTAAATCAGGTAAAAGTAAAAGAGTTATACCAATAGAATTTTATTCCTCTGGAGCTATAGGAAATCTTATTACACATGCTATTAGCGGAAGTAAACAAAAAGGTCATGTAGTTGGTTCTATTAATGAAGACTTATTTTTTAAAGTATCTTTTTGTGATAGTAAAGTTGGGAATGAACATGTTACTTTATTTTATTATTCTCCAGAAGAGTATGAAAGTCATCAGTTAGTAAATCTTTCAGATAGCATTAAGTCTAAATGGAGAGAGAAATTTGTCATGACGAATTTAAAGCTAAAATTGGGAGAATAAAAATCCGTTTTTATCTTCTTTATTGAAAATAATATAAAATTTGTATACATATAAATTATATACAATATATATAATTTATGTTAAAATTAACTCATCTATTATTTTATATTCCTTTTTTGAAAAAGGGAATGATAAATAATAACTATAACTATAATTATAGTAAAAAAATATATGCTTATTCAAATGAACTAGAAATACAAAGACAAACAGAGAATAAAGTTTTTGAAAAATCTAATTTAACGTCTTTATTATTGGTTACTTTAAAAAATAGTAATTTAACAAATAATAGTAATAATAATAATAATAATAATCAAAACTTGAATAATACTGTTTATAAGTATGGGTATGATACTAGATTTTCAGAAAATAATGATACTGATAGTGACACAGATACAGATACCATTCATAATTTCATTATAAATAAGAAAAAAAAGGTTATTTTAGACTTATTGGAAAATAATCAAACTTCGACTCATCATAAATTAGACTTAATAAGTGATTTATATGATTTTCAAGGAAAAAGTATTTGTAAACAAAATATGTATGCTGGTAATTTTTGGAAAGATAGTGATTTCATATAATATATATGAACGTTTACGTTTATTTTTACTATCTATTTTTCAGATGAATAAAGTAAAAACCTAATATAAGTGTTATTATTAATTTTTTTTTATTATTTGGATTATTCATGTTATTATTACCACTATTTTCACTAGAATTAGAATTATAGTTATAATTATTATTTGAATAAAATCGAGAAATTGTATTTTTTGACAAAAATACTGGTTGATAATTATATTTACGTTTATCCAAAGAAAAAATTGTTTTCAACATCTAAAAAATAGAAAATAAATTAACTTTTTATTTTATATTTATATAATAGTTTTATATTTATATTGTTTATGAAAATTGATTATGAAAATATTTATACTTTATATATCATCGTATATGCTCTAATTTTTTTTAGCATTTTCTATTTTTTCTTGAATAATTTTTGTAATTGTATTTTCCAAATACTTTACTTTTTCTTTTAAAGCATTATTTTCAATGATTAACTGTTGAATATAAATATTTTGTTGTTGCTGTTGTTGTTGTCTCTGAATTTCAAGGATTTTTTTATCTCTATTCTCCTTTAATTCTTTAATTTGTTTCAATACATCTGGTTTATTTTCCGGATTTCCAGGTTCATACTTTGTTAATAAATCATCAATATCATTTAAAAAAAATTTTTTTATTGCTTCTTCTTTAATAAAATCATCTACTGATTTATCAGATAATTTCATAAACTGATTTGGATTTTGTAATAATTCTTTTTTATCAAAGGAATTATGAATATGTGAAAAAACAAGAATAGTTTTTGAAGATTCTAATTGTAAAAATGGAACAGTATAATTCTTTAAAAAATGTTTTTCTTCTGCTAAAGAAGCATTTTCGTCATAACTAGTTTCATTTAATAACTTGCGTCGAAAAGCAAAGGTAGCTGCTGTAGCATGGTTGGGACCATAAGGACCGAACTGATACATTTTTTGGATATGTTTAAAATAAATGTGCATTTCACTTGATCCTGCACATAAAATATTCGGAAATTCCATTAATTTACATACGGCATGAGAGACACGACAAGGTGGATAATAGTCATCATCGTCCATATAAACAATAATTTCTCCTTTTGATTTTTCATGAGCAATATTTCTTTTTTTTCCTAGCGTCATTTTTTCGTCAAATTTGTAATATTTCACTTGTTTAATATCTTTAACTAAATCTTCAATCTTGTCAGTTCCATCATCTATTATAATCCATTCTAATAATTTTTTTGGATAATTTTGATGTAAAAAACACTGAATCATAAATGGTATAAATGGTCTACGATTAAAAGTCGGAGTACAAATACTTACAAAAGGTAAATTTCCTCCCATACTCTATACTGTAAACTTATTATTTATATTTATATATTAGTTTTTATATCTTATTTTTTACTGTATTGATTATGTAGATTATGTAGATTATGTAGATTATGTAGATTATGTAGATTATGTAGATTATCTAGATTATATGAATTATCTAGATTATATGAATCTATAAATTATTTTTATTTTGATAATGCCTTATCTAGTCCTTTCAAATTACTTATTAGTTTATCTTGAGATTCAATAACATTATTAGAAATAGCTTTAGGTAACTCAATATTTGGCATGTTTATCTGAGGTATTTTAATATCTATTTCTTTTGGTATATTTACTTTTGGTAGTTTTACATTATGCATTTTAATTTCTGGAATAGGAATAGAATCTGGTAATTCTAAAGATTGCCATTTTACTCTAGGTAATAAATTAGATACAGAATTTTCTAATCCTCCTATTATTTTACTAATAGGATTACCAAAACTATTACTATTACTAGAATTTATTTTATTATTACTACATTTTTTATAAGCTTCTTTAAAACTAACAATTTCGGTTAAATTTACTGGTGTATTACTTTTAAATAAAGAGAGAGGAATGATATTAAAATATAAAAGTAGTATGGTTAGTAAAGATATTAATCCAAACCCTGTTCCTAAATGTACAAATGTAAGAAAAATACAAGTTAAAGATAATAATATCATAATTCCTTTTTTCCTGTATTTAATATTATCTTTTATACAACTTAAAACATTATATTTCACCTTTTCACTATCTACTGCTGATACAGTAAAGTAACTGATAAAACATAAAAGGATAGTCATACTAGATACCAATGGAATAACCGTAAAAAACCCGACCCAAAACAAACAAAAAAACAATATTACAAGAGCAATACTAACCAAGTAATTTATTGGTTCTAATATACTGATAGATTCCCATTTGGGTTCCCCTTCTCCAGAATAATTTTCATTTTTTTTGAAAAACCAAGTTAAATTAGTAAACCAAAGCAAAGATAAGTATCCCAAATTTATCAATGATAATATTGTAGTGAATAATAAAGTAATTATTGGACCGAAAATAAGTGTAACTATTTCCGGTATTTCATTTAAAAAACCATAATAGGAATTATATGCTTTAAAATCAAAAGCTATAATAGTGTCTAATATTGAAATAAAATAATTTTCAACCCCATTTGTACTTGGACTCATTTTACGTTTGAGTAAAAAATTTAATATTGAATTTGGGAATGATTTTGTATCATAAGGAAACCTTATTTTATTGGATAAAAGAGTATCATCAACATTATTAATATTGATATTTATATCTATTTCTTTTATATTTGGTATGTAGTTTGTATATGGATAACAATTCATATCAGTTGGTAAAATATTAGATTGAGCTACTTTACATGAATAAATAATGAGAGAACCAAAAACAAAAGCTAATAAAATATTCAATATTATCAAGGCAAAAGATTTGAAAAAACCAAGAATTTTGGTTGGATCTTGTATATTATTTTTCATTTCTGTTTCTGTATTATTAATATTTGTATTGGTAGTAAGCATTGTATATTATAATGATATGATATAAAAAATATTTATCTACATAGATAATTAATTTTCTGTGATTTTTTAAATCTTTAAAAAATCTTTTAAAAATCTTTAAAAAAATCTTTAAAAAAATTATAAAAATATTATTTTATTATATATGAAAAAAAAAGAGCTTTTAATTTTAGGATTAGGTTTTATTAGTATTGTTTTATTATTAATAATTTTTTATTGGGGAAATTATTTAATAAAGAATAACTATATTTCGGAAGGTTTTTTCAGTGAAGGTAGAAAAGGTTCTCCCAATGTAAATTTGCCCTTAAATACTACATATAGTTGTAGAAATTTTTGTGGTCCTACTTCACGCTGTGTAAAAACTGGTCAACAGTGTTTTACAGATAGTGATTGTCCAGGTTGTCAACCATTTAGTCCTCCACTCTCTAGAACAAAAAATACAATAAATATTCGCGGAGAAAACGATGCAGGAAAATTAACAAGCCAGCAATATCCTAATTTTTCTAAATTAACTACAGATATAGGAACACAAGCCAAAATATTCAAGAGTTCTAATATAAAAAAAAGAGCACCTCAACCAGATTATGGCACGAATATTTGGCGTAGTAAATTTAATATAGAACAACAAATGTTTGATGAAAGATATAAACCACCAAATTTGATTAATATGCCTAACTATCCATATAGATATACATTATCAGGTGAATTTTTAACAAATGGACCACTTGCTTCTAACGCTTATTACAACTAAAAAGTTTATAATGTAAATATATGTAATAATATTGGTTAAAAAATTATATTTATTATAGCTTTATTAAATATAATTAAAAATGCCTTACTTTAAAAATAAAGACATTAACTTATTATTAATTCATATTCCAAAAACTGGTGGTACTAGTTTAGAAACTTACCTGTCTCAAAAATACAAAATTCCATTAAATAATGATTCATTGAGTGGTTTTTTAAATGAGGATGATAATGAAATAAAGAATGCGAAAGAAAAGTATCAGATTAAATCATCTATGCAGCACTTTACATATAAAAATATTTTAGATTTGAAGAATGAAAGGATTATAAACATAGACTTTGAAAATAATTTAAAAATAGTTTCTATTGTAAGAAATCCATATACAAGAATAGTTAGTGATTTATTTACTCATTTTTTAATAAATAAAAACACTAGTAAAGAAGAGGTTTATCATATTCTTTGTAATAATTACATTCATAGTGATAAATATGATAATCATAATTTACCACAGTATTCTTTTCTAATAGATGAAAATGAAAAATTACTTGAAAATATTACTGTTTTTAAAACAGAAATATTAACCGAAAGTTTAATAAATTATGGTTACCAAGATTTCTATGTTTACTTGAATAAAAATTACATGTCTAATGACTATTTCAGTTATTTAAATAAAGACTCTATTCGTTTAATAAATGATTTTTATTCTAAAGATTTTAAATATTTTAATTATGAAAAAATGATTGTATAGGCAAAATTAAATTATACGTAAAATAAATAAATCAACCTTATTTTTCAATAAGTACGGTTTTCGCCAGATTTTTAATGATTTTATCTTCAAATGTTTCATCTTCTTTTTTATCAGAACCTCCCATTGATTTCATCACTATTTGCATATATTTATCATTTATATGCCCTTCATCTTTAAAATAAGTCGGATTCTCTAATTTCCATGCGGGTATCATTTTTATATTTTTATGAGCCACATGTTTTATCGCTGTTTTTAACACTTGTTTTTCTTTTGTCCATTTATTTTCGTCTTTTACATATAAAACTTCTCTCTTTAAATCGCTACAATGAACTGGTCTTTTAGAAACATCAAGTTCTTTTAGGTTTTTCACAATAATATTCGTGATTCCATCAACAAAACCTACTTTGCCTACATGTTCTAGGTCTGATATTTTGATGTTTACAGATTCGACAAAGTCCATAATATTCATAGCATCTTTACAAGTTTCATTTAGAAAAACTTGTAAATTAAATGTTTTATTATGGGAATTAGAATTTAATGTATTGTTATTATTATTTGTTACGTTAGATGGTTTCAAAGTCTTACAAACTTCTAGAATAATATTTTTGAATTCAGAGTTTTCTTTAATAAGCATCTTGATTATTTCCTTATCATCATTCGAGGCAGGCGGATCATCGTTTAAACAAGTATTTAATTCTGTACATACTTGTTGATGTTTCCATAATCCTTGTCGATACTTGTATTCCTTACCACATTCGCAGTAAAATATTTTGGAGATTTTTGGAGTTTTTTCGTCATCCATTTGTAACTTTTTGTCATTCTTCATATGTTTTCTAGTAAGTAAATGTCTATTCATTTCTATTTGTCTACAGCATTGAAAGTCACAAATTACACAAAAAAGTTTTTTGGAGTTTTTTGGAGTTTTTTCGTCATCCATTGTCATCCTATATATACTACCTAGAAAAAGTTCCTAAATCCTTTTTATAAAAAATTATCGTAACATTTTGAAAATTATTTTTTTAGTGACAAGACCTTAATTTTCAATTATGCAGTAAAAATGGTGTTTTTACAAAGTCCATCGACCCTAGACATTTTTGGACATCCCAAAAATGTCCAAAATCCATTTCCCTTTTGACTTTCCCAGACAAAAATTTACAAGGTTTTCAGTTTGCGGGATTATATTGCAGGATACTTTATATTATTCATTATTTATAAAGCTTTTTAGGTTATAAATAATTTTATTTTCCTGTAGAACCAAATCCTCCTTCTCCTCTCGATGTTGAAGATAAATCACTTTCATTCTCTACTAAAACAACACGAATTTTACATAAAAGTGGATGGCATATTTGAAGTAATCTTGAGAATTTTTGAACATAAAATTGATCTACATTCAAACAACGAAAAGCACCAATAATATTTCCTCTATATCCACAATCAATAATACCTGTATGGTTGGATAACATTAAAGGAGTTTTTGAAATGGAAGAACGTGGATATACATAAAACGCGGTTGGAACATACTCACTAGTAGGAGTATACTTGATTTTCATTTCCGTTTTTATTTTGAAGTCTAAAAAATAGGAGGTTAATGGATTATGGGAAATAGTTCGACTTTCTGGAACAAATAAATCAAAACCGGAATTTGGAAAAGGATCGGTATCAATGTGACTATTATGATAATCAATGTGGTTTTTATAAAGCTCATATAATTCTGGAATTGTTTTATCTACATATACATATAAAATTGCCTCCATTTTATATTTATAAAAAGTAAAAATGTTTATATTGTTTTTAATATTATTTATTGAGTTTTATTATTTATTATTATCATATTTACCTTTATATGCCATTTTTCAAATATTTTTGGTATAAATTTATTCAATATATTACATAATGGAACCCAACCATGAGAAGATATTAATACCTCAGGACCTTGATTCCATAAACTATCAAGATAATTTTGTAATTCACAAACTAATTCTTTTTCTTTTTCAGGAATTACTTTCAATATTTCAATAATAATTTTATCCACCGAACGTGGATGATAATCGTCTTTTTCCATTAGTAAAAAATTTAATTTATATATAATTAAATATTTAAGTTATTTACAAAATATAATTGTCTAATCAATCTCCTCGATTTTAGGTTCAAATTCAGGTTCTTCATCTAAATCTTGATCTGAATTTTGGGGCGGACTAGGATTATTTGAAGTCATATGTTTCATAAATGCTTCTTCTAATGCTTTATAAGCATCGTCATATAATTCTTTATCTTTCAAATCAGTAGAAGAACATAATTGCTCTAGTTCTTCCAGTTTTTCAGTTAATTCCTTAATTTTATCTGAATTTTCTTTATTATCTTTTAATCCCGACTTTACCTGATAGACATAACCTTCCAACTTTTGTTTTGCCTCGATTTTCTCTCTCAACTCATCATCTTCTTTTTGATACTTTTCAGATTCAGCAAGCATTCTATCAATTTCCTCTTTGGAAAGCCGACCTTTATCATTAGTAATCGTAATTTTATTCGATTTTCCACTTGATTTCTCGGAAGCACTTACATTTAAAATGCCGTTAGCATCCATATCAAAAACAACTTCCACTTGAGGAACACCTCGTGGCATTGGTGGAATACCATCTAATTGAAAAGTACCAAGCAAAGTATTATCTTTTGTTAAAGTGCGTTCACCTTCATATACTTGAATCAATACTCCTGGTTGATTGTCAGCATAAGTTGAAAACGTCTGTGATTTTTTGGCTGGGATAGTAGTATTTCTATTAATTAATTTTGTCATAACACCACCAGCAGTTTCTAATCCTAAACTCAACGGACAAACATCTAGTAATAAAAGGTCCGCAATTTTATCATTCGTACATCCAGTCAGAACAGCACCTTGGACAGCAGCACCGTAAGCAACACACTCGTCAGGATTAATACTTTTACATAATTCTTTTCCATTGAAAAACTCTACTAAAAGTTGCTGGATTTTAGGAATACGAGTACTTCCACCAACTAAAACAACTTCATGAATTTGCGATTTGGAAAGTTTCGAATCACGAAGTACTTGTTCCACTGGAGCCATAATTTTTCTAAATAGATCATCGCATATATTCTCGAATTTCGCTCTGGTAACAGTACTTGAAAAATCATGACCTTCATATAAACTATCAATTTCTACTGTAGCAACTGTAGCAGAAGAAAGAGTACGCTTTGCGTTTTCACAAGCAGTACGTAAACGTCTTAAGGCACGTTTATTTTCCGAAATATCTTTTTTAGTTTTCTTTTTAAATTCATCAACAAAATGTTCTACTAATCTAGTATCAAAATCTTCTCCACCAAGTCTTGTATTTCCTGCTGTTGCTTTGACTTCAAAAATGCTATCTTCAATTGTTAAAATAGATAAATCTGTTGTACCTCCACCGGCATCTACAATAAGGATATTTTTCTCTCCTTCGCATTTTTTGTCTAATCCGTAAGCGATGGCTGCTGCTGTAGGTTCATTGATTACTCTTAAAACATTCAACCCAGCAATAGTTCCAGCATCTTTTGTTGCTTGACGCTGTGAATCATTAAAATAAGCAGGAACTGTAATAACTGCATCTGTTACTTTTTGATTCAAAAAAGCCTCGGCTACTTCCTTCATTCTTACCAAAATCATTGCGCCGATTTCTTCCGGTGAAAATACTTTGGTTTCTCCGCGAAATTCTACTTGAATATATGGTTTGTTATCTTTATCAATTACATCATAACTAAAATGCTTTATATCTGCCTGTGTATTTGGATCATCGAATTTTTTACCAATCAAACGTTTCGTATCAAAAACAGTATTTTTTGGATTATTAGATGCCGATAATTTAGATGCTTCACCAATCAAACGCTCATCTTGAGTAAAGGAAACGTAAGAAGGCATTGTTCGATTTCCTTGATCGTTTGCTATAATTTCTACATGATCGTTTTGCCAAACGCCAACACATGAATAAGTCGTTCCTAAATCAATACCAATACAAACGGTCATATATAGTCTTATAGTGATGTACTAATTACTTTTTAATTTGTTTTTTCATAATATATTTTTTTAGGATAAAGTAGTTATAATAATGTATTTTCTTATATATTATGATAAATGATAATAAAACAGAAGATGATAGTATAACAATTCTGGTTAAACCACCAACTGTCCAAGAAAAAGGGCAATCTCAAGTTCAAACTAATATAGAAAGTTTATCTGTAAAACCAAAAGACTTACATTGGACACCAAATAATATCATGACCCTTTTGAGTTGGATATCTATCGCTACTTATAATATTGATTGTTTAGAACTAGCAATTTTACGTTATCGTGAATGGATGCGACAAAATGTTATTTTAGGATTAGTATTATCCACTATTTCTGGAACATTAAGTGTAACACAATTTGGTAATATTATTAATCAACAAGTGAATTTCATATTGAATTTCTTTTTCACTATTTTTTCATTTACCGTTGCTATTTCTACTGGTTGTGTGAAAGTCTATCAAGTTCAAGAACGTTTAGAGAAATTTATAACCGTGAAACAAGAATGGATTGTTTTTATTACGAAAATAGCAACTCAATTTCAGTTAAATATTGATTTACGAAAAGATGCTTTGGATTTGATTAATGTGAATAAAGATAAGTATTTGGATTTACTGAAAATCGATAATGAAATTCCAGATTTTATCAAAGAACAAGTCAAAAATAAATTCATTCATAAGAAAAGAACGATTTATTTCAAAGACTTACATCCATCTTTAGAATTAGGAGAAGCCATGTCTATTTCAGATATTATTATGAATATTGGATATGTAGAAGGAAAGAATCTTTACCATTTAGAAAAAGAACAAAAAGAGAGAAGGGAAAAATCGGAAACTAATAATAATAATAATAATAATGTGCCAGAAAATTTCATTGCCAAAAAAATACATACTTTTATGAATATAGATGATTTAGAGAAAAATATTATTAATAACAGTAACGATTACTTTTATGATGTAGATAGTGAAGATTTAGATGTGAATAAATTTTACGAAGAAAATTATCGTAATTGTATTAGTAGAAGGCCTTCTATTGATGAAAATCACAAGAATGTAGTGGAAGATAAGTTATTTAGTAATGTTGTGAATTCGTTGCCTTCGTTTTTCATTAAAGGAGATGGTTCTTTGAAAAATAATAATGATAATAATATTGATAGTTTACTTAATAAAGTTTAGATTTTTACAAATATAAATATATTAATTATAAGTATTTTTATTTAAATACTTATATCTACATTTATTTATATAATGACTACAGCTTCGGGTGTGGATGGATTAACATATACACTAGTTACGATTTCAAATTCAATTACTTCTATAACAGACAGTAGCTTAAACTTTTATGGAGATTCAAACATTGATGTTTTTTCCGTTCCACTTTCTACAACAGTAACATCCTTTACTAATTCTGGAATTATTTTAGGAGGTGGAGGTAATAGTACTAATGGTGGTAATGGTTTAACAAATTCTGGTTCTACTACAACGTTAACTAATAAAGGAGCATTTTTAGGTGGTGGTGGTGGTGGTAATGGTACTCTTGGA
>Ga0214919_10003448_pt1 | contig 23872 bp, 17 predicted proteins | sample LL1503_MetaG_FD_177994 | JGI IMG/M metagenome (GOLD analysis project Ga0214919, IMG submission 177994) | Freshwater microbial communities from Lake Lanier, Atlanta, Georgia, United States - LL-1503 | ecosystem: Environmental > Aquatic > Freshwater > Lake | place: USA: Georgia | collected... | reverse complement strand
TTTATTTTTTACCTAAAATACTTTTATCGAATTTCTAAAATTTTCAGGAAGGCTAAGATACAAATCCTTTACACTTCCCACAAACTATTATCCGATTTTTTTCTCTTTGATTTAAAAGAACGTCTGCTGCAATGCGGGTGCAAAAGTAGTGCGTTTATTCTGTTTTTAAACCCCTTTTCTATTCTTTTTTTAAAGTATTTTTTAATCAACTGAAAGCGTGTGGGTTGGATGAAGAGGTTTTTGTCCTTCTTGACTTTTTCTTGAGGTGAATTCACAAAAACAGAAGAATAGCACACTTTTTGGTTGAATAAAACACATTATAAAAGTGGGTGAATTGATAACAAATTTCACTTTGCTTTGTGGACAGAATTGTAACGTCCGAATCAATTTACTAATTTGTTTTTGTGGCTTTTGCTACCCAAAAATCATTTAGGTCATTATAATCAACTGGATTTGCTGGGGGTTGATTTATCAGTCGCCCAGAATTAAATGCTCGAACTAATATAATCTCTATAAGATAATCTTCATTGACTCCGTATGGGGCATAGGGTGTTTTTAGGTTGATATCAAACATTTTGGCTGTTACGTTAGACCAAAATGCCTTCCAACCACTTTTGAGAGTTCTCACCAATTCATAAGTTGTTGTTCCCGTCTGGCGATGAATCAACTTTACAAGTATTTGTCCTTGCTTGCGGGAAAGTTTTTTGAGAGTGGCTTCAAATTCGTTAGAAAGGTAATCCTCGACTATCTTAAAATATTTCTTTTTCTCCCTATTGGTCTTGAGACTTGCCATACCCCTATTTAAAATCGTCAATCGCTCGGAAGCCAATTTGGCATAAGGATAGGTTTTATAAACTCGGTTTCGAAGAAGCAAAAATTGTTTTTTTGCCTCAGGGTCAAGTTTTTCCTTGGAAATTACAATTTCTTCTAACTGGATTGTATCATTAAATATCGTGTCATTTTCCGTAAGAACGTAACCCATTTTAATGGTATCTTTTTGAACCACCTGTGCCTTAACTGATAGGGATATAAGAATTGAAAATAATAAAAATCCAATAATTTTCATGTAGTAAAATTTTATAACAAAATTATACATTATATACAGAAGTCTGATGCCAAATTTATAATTTAGCAAAAAAATAATTTTATGAGTTCAAAATCGATATTAAAAAAGACATCATTAACGTTTTTAGAGAACTATCTCAACAATGCATCACCAACAGGCTATGAAAGTAATGGCCAAAAACTCTGGATGGACTATATAAAACCTTATGTAGATACTTTTATTACGGATACTTATGGATCTGCTGTAGGAGTTATCAATCCAGATGCTCCATACAAGGTAGTTATTGAAGGTCATGCCGACGAAATTTCTTGGTATGTAAATTACATCACCGATGATGGATTAATTTACGTCATTAGAAATGGAGGTTCTGACCACCAAATTGCACCCTCCAAACGGGTAAACATTCATACCAAAAAAGGAATTGTGAAAGGTGTTTTTGGTTGGCCAGCAATCCATACTAGAAATCGCAGCAAGGAAGAGCCTGCCAAAATTGATAATTTGTTCATCGATATTGGTTGTTCTAAAAAAGAAGAAGTTGATGCACTTGGGGTTCATGTAGGTTGCGTAATCACTTATCCGGATGAATTTATGGTATTGAACGAAAACAAATTTGTTTGTCGCGCCATAGATAATCGCATGGGTGGTTTCATGATTGCCGAGGTGGCTCGTTTACTGCATGAGAACAAGATTAAACTTCCTTTTGGATTATATATTACCAATTCCGTTCAGGAAGAAGTGGGGCTTCGAGGAGCTGAAATGATTACCAAAACCATCAAACCCAATGTAGCCATCATAACCGATGTTTGCCATGACTCCACCACTCCAATGATAGAAAAGAAAATTGAGGGAGAAATAAAAATTGGGAGAGGTCCGGTAATTACCTACGCACCTGCCGTACAAAATAATTTGAGGGAACTTATTCTTACCACAGCCGAAAAACAAAAAATTCCATTCCAGCGATTGGCCTCTTCAAGGGTTACCGGAACTGACACCGATGCCTTTGCATACAGTAATGGCGGCGTGGCTTCGGCATTAATTTCATTGCCCTTAAGATACATGCATACGACAGTAGAAATGGTACATCGTGAGGATGTGGAAAACGTGATAAAATTAATTTATGAGACGTTATTGAAGATGGAAAATAACGAAACGTTTTCTTATTTTAAATAATTTTCAGCAGGTATTTCAATACTTTTCTTCGCTAAAAAAAGCCGCAATTCTTAATGAATTGCGGCTTTTTACTTGATTCAAAAATATTTTTATTTACGCTGTAAATAGGTTAAAACATTCTTCTCAATTCGCTCATAAATATTAGTAACATCAGCCTTTACGAATTTTTCACTAAGAATCTTCTCGTATAATTCTATATAACGCTCTGAAACGGATTCAATATATTGATCAGTCATTTCGGGAATTTTTTGACCTTCTAGTCCTTGAAAACCATTCTCGATTAACCAGCGTCGAACGAACTCTTTGGACAATTGTTTTTGCTCTTCTCCTCTATCTTGTCTTTCTTGATAGCCTTCTAAATAGAAATAACGGGAAGAATCAGGCGTATGAATTTCATCGATAAGGACAATTTTACCTTCTTTAGTTTTGCCAAATTCATACTTGGTATCCACCAAAATCAATCCGCGACTGGCAGCAATTTCTGTTCCTCTTTCAAATAACGCCCGAGTATATTTTTCTAAAACCAAATAATCTTCTTCGGTTACAATTCCTTTCGACAAAATATCCTCACGCGAAATGTCGGCATCATGTTCCCCATTATCTGCTTTTGTCGTTGGCGTAATTAGAGGTGTCGGAAATTTGTCGTTTTCTTTTAATCCTTCTGGCATTGCCACGCCACAAATTTCTCTTTTACCCAAAGCGTATTCACGAGCGGCATGACCTGAAACATACCCCCGAATAACCATTTCCACTTTAAAAGGCTCACATAAATAACCAACGGCCACATTAGGATCTGGGGTCGCAAGTAACCAATTCGGAACAATATCTTGAGTCAGTTCCATAAATTTTGTGGCAATTTGGTTCAAAATTTGCCCCTTATATGGAATCCCCTTTGGTAAAACCACATCGAAAGCGGATAATCTATCGGTGGCTACCATTACCAAAAGTTCCTCATTGATGTTATAAACCTCCCTTACTTTCCCTCTATAAACTGATTTCTGATTGGGAAAATTAAAGTTTGTCGTTGTAATTGTGTTCATTGTTGTTGTCAGTTGATTTTTACTTCGTCAGTTCTTTCCACTGACCTTGTGGTGCAAAAATAGGTTGTTTCGAAGAGATACACAAAGAAAAACTAGACGTAAAGTTTAAGCTGATTTTATTTCTGTGTAAAATTTTAAACCCTAATTCTCTGCGTCCTGTACTTTAATCTGTATTTTCAATTTGCTTATAAGCATCGATGACTTTTTTAACCAGTCTATGGCGCACAATATCTTTGTCATCCAAATAAATGATTCCAATTCCGTCAACGTCTTTCAAAACCAACAAGGCTTCTTTCAAACCTGAAATAGTTCTTCGTGGCAAATCAACCTGCCCGGGATCTCCCGTTATCATAAATTTGGCGCTTTTTCCCATACGAGTCAAAAACATTTTCATTTGGGAATGGGTGGTATTTTGGGCTTCGTCAAGAATAACGAAGGCATTATCTAATGTTCGTCCTCGCATGAAAGCCAATGGAGCTATCTGGATAATCCCCTTTAAAATATAGTCCTCGAGTTTTTCATTCGGCAGCATGTCTCGCAAGGCATCATACAAAGGTTGCATGTACGGATCGAGCTTTTCCTTCATATCCCCAGGAAGGAATCCAAGATTTTCTCCCGCCTCAACTGCTGGACGCGTCAATATAATTCGCTTGACTTGTTTCTCTTTCAACGCCTTTACCGCCATAGCAACACCAGTATAGGTTTTTCCCGTTCCAGCTGGACCAACGGCAAAAACCATATCGTTTTTGTTCATCGTATCAACCAACAATTGCTGATTGGGTGTCATGGGCTTAATTATTTTTCCACCTACACCATGTACTAATATTTTATCATGACCAAAAGTTTTAGCATCCTCTTGTGCGGTACTTTGAATCACCCTTTCGATAACATTATCATCAATAGTATTGTATCTTGTAAAATGAAGCATCAATCGGTTGAAACGATTTTCAAATTCATCTAGAACCTCCTTTTCTCCAAAAGCTTTCAAAGTTGTTCCTCGAGCAACAATTTTTAATTTCGGATAATACTTTTTAATCGTTTCAAGATGAGTGTCTTGAGCACCCCAAAAATCTTTTGGAGCGATGTCTATGAGCTCGATGATTCTTTCGTTCAAATTGAGTGGTTTTTAAATCAATTAATAAGACAAAAACATTTTGGTTTCAAACCATAAAATTTAATGTCCATTTTTTTGGGATTTGTTTTTGTTTTTTACTTTTTTTTGGCTTTACTATTATTAGCTTTGCATTTCTCAAATTTAATACGTTTTAGGTTCAGTTTTCGTTTTATTTATAAACAATTTTATGTCAATAATTACCCTTACCACCGATTACGGCTTGAAAGACCACTTTGTAGGTGCGTTGAAAGGGAAAATTTTGTCTGAATATCCTGAAGCCACTATCATCGATATTTCACATGATATTGACCCATTCAACACAGTTGAAGCTAGTTATATCATTGGGGCATCTTATGCCAGTTTTCCAAAAGGTACGGTACATCTCATTGGCGTTGATTTGGAATTCAACAAAGAAAACCAACATATTGTCATGCAGTGGAACGATCACTATTTTATTGCCGCAGATAACGGTATTTTAAGCATGCTTTCACAAAAAATTGTTCCCCAAAAAATAGTGGCCATCAATATTCACGATCGCTTGCCAAACGACGCCACCGATTTAGATGTTTTCGTAAAAGTAGCCTGTCATATTGCCAAAGGTGGTTTGTTAAACATAATTGGCAAAGAATTAAAAAACATTAAACAAGTTGTCGATTTGCAGGCTGTTGCCGCCAATGACGGAAGTTCGATAAAAGGTTATGTGATTTACATTGACCATTTTGGGAATGTGGTGACCAATATTTCTAAAAAACAGTTTCTGGAAGTAGCAAAAGGAAGGCCCTATGAAATTGTGATGCGAACCAAAAACATCAAAACTATTCTGCCCAATTATTCGGCGATTGCCAGTTCCGAGAAATATGAAATCAAGAATTATGAAGGTGAAAAATTAGCAATTTTCAACGAAGCTGGGTTTCTGGAAATTGCCATTTTTAGAAGCAATCCCTCCAAAGTGGGTTCTGCCAACAGCCTACTAGGATTGAATTATAGAGATGTTATAAATATAAAATTTGTTTAACTATTTTCCGTTTAAGGTTTAGTCAAAACCACAAACTTACAAACTTATAACCTCATAATCTTTTTAATTTTAAAAAATGAAATCAATAGTATTACGAGAAATAAAATCCTTTTTTGACTCCCCGATAGGATATTTGGTTATTGCTGTTTTCCTGATTGGGAATGGTTTGTTCCTTTGGGTTTTCGAGGGAGAACACAATATCTTAAACAGTGGTTTTGCCGACTTGAGTCCGTTTTTTACATTGGCACCTTGGATTCTGATTTTCTTAATTCCAGCGGTAACGATGCGCAGTTTTTCGGACGAAAAAAAGCAGGGAACCTTGGAGTTACTATTGACAAAACCTTTGAGTATTTGGCAAATCGTCAACGGAAAATTCCTGGGTTCGATGTTGTTGATTGTTATGGCGATTATCCCAACTTTCATCTATGTCAAAGTCATCTCTAGTTTGGGAATGCCCGAAGACAATATCGATATGGGCAGCACAATGGGTTCTTATTTTGGATTATTATTCCTGATAGCAGCCTATTCCGCAATTGGAATCTTCACTTCTACCCTATCCGAAAATCAAATTGTAGCGTTTATTGTGGCGGTATTTTTGTGCTTCTTTTTTTACTTTGGATTCGAAAGTATGGCAACAATTGTTCCTAGTTTTCAAAGTATAATTTCAGGTCTTGGAATGCAAAATCATTTCAAAAGCATGGGTCGTGGCGTGATTGACACACGGGATGTTGTTTATTTTATGAGCATCACGGTTTTATTTCTGTCTTTTACAGCATATAATTTAAAATCCATCAAATCGTAATGACTACTATCCAGAAAAAAAACATAAAATCCCAGTTCATTCTCATCGCCATCGTACTGGTTTTAAATGGAATAAGCGGTTCGTTTTTCCACCGTTTTGATTTAACCAAGGACAAAAGATACACACTGTCTCAAACTTCCTTGAAAATTATCAAGCAAGTTCAAAATCCTCTGTATATTAAAATCTACTTGCAAGGCGATTTTCCGGCTGAATTCAAAAGGCTGCAAAGCGAAACCCAAGATTTATTGGAAGAATTTCAAGCCTATAACAAGAATATTATTTTCGAATTCGTTAATCCTTTGGAAAACAAAGACGAAAATATGGATAACATCAAAGAACTATATCTAAAGGGACTTACGCCAATAAACATAACCGTTGACGACAAAGGAAAACAATCACAGGCAATGGTTTTTCCATGGGCAATTGCGGTTTACAACAATAAAGAAGTCAATGTGCCTTTGTTGAAAAATATCATGGGCGCTTCGACCACCGAAAAAGTGATTGGTTCCGTGCAACATTTGGAATATTCGATAGCCGACGCCATCAATAAAATTACGAAAGACAAACAGAAAAAAGTAGCTGTCATCAAAGGAAACGGTGAACTTCAGGATGTCCAAATTGCTAAATTCCTGATGCAAGTTCGGGAAAGTTATCACATTGGCCCCTTCACATTGGATTCGGTGGTGCGAAACCCAAAGGGAAGTTTGGAAGCTTTGCAGCAATACGACTTGGCAATTATTGCCAAACCAACAGAAACGTTCTCGGATGCCGAAAAACAAGTCTTGGACCAGTTCATCATCAATGGCGGAAAAACCCTATGGCTTGTTGACCAAGTTTCAGCAGAAATGGATAGTTTGTATAATGAATCCGGTGCTACATTGGCGTATCCAAGGGATTTGAATTTGAATGATCTATTCTTCAAATATGGAATTCGGATTAATCCTGATTTGATAATGGACGAACAAGGAAGCCCCATAAAATTGGCAACTGGAGAACAAAGAAGCGCTTCACAATATCAGGAATTCAACTGGAAATTTGCACCTCAGGTTTATCCAATCAGTCCGCATCCCGTCGTAAAAAACCTAGGCGGCATCAAATTTGATTTTGCCAATCCCATCGACACATTAAAGAACGGAATCAAGAAAACAATTCTGCTGCAATCTTCTCCCTATTCTAAGAAAATTGGGGCTCCAGTCGAAGTCAATTTGAACAGCGTTTCCGAAGAAACTTCGCCAAGTGATTACCTCAACAAAGGAAATATTCCACTTTCAGTTTTATTGGAGGGTCCGTTTCATTCGATGTTCGAAAATCGAGTATTGCCTTTTGAACAAAAATCATTTGAAGCCAGAGGGAAAGAAAATAAAATGATCGTGATTTCGGACGGAGATTTGATTCGGAACCAATTGGACAAAAACTTTCAACCAGTTGAATTGGGTTACGACCAACGTTCCGGAAATTTGTATGACAACAAGGATTTCCTGATGAATTGCGTCAATTATTTACTCGACGACAACGGACTTATTAACATTCGAAGCAAAGATCTTGATTTGCCTTTATTGGATAAAGAAAAAGTTTACGAGAGATATACCGGCATACAATTCCTAACTATCGGGCTTCCAATTCTAATTTTATTGCTTTTTGGGTTCCTATTTACCTTCATCAGAAAAAGGAAATACAGCCATTAATGTTAATAAAAAAAATCAAAAAGTAAGATTGTTTACAATATATTTGTTCCAAGTATTTTTTTAAAGTAGACTAAAATATTTACCGAAAAATAAAACATAACAGATGAAATTCATAGTATCGAGTTCGTACTTATTAAAACAATTACAAGTTTTAGGCAACGTTATTAACAGTAGCAATACCTTGCCTATTTTGGATAACTTTCTTTTTGAATTGGATCATAAAGCTTTAACGGTTTCTGCCTCCGATTTAGAAACTACGATGTCAGCCACTTTAGACATTGATTCCACTAGCAAAGGGAGCGTTGCTGTTCCTGCAAAATTGCTTTTGGAAATCCTTAAAACCTTTCCAGAACAACCGTTGACTTTCACTGTTGAAGAAAACAGCACCATAGAAATTAGTTCTAATTCCGGAAAATATGCTTTGGCTTATGCTCCGGGAGAAGAATTTCCAAAGTCGGTAAACTTAGACGAACCTTCCGTAACCTTGGTTCCTGCCGACGTTTTGGCAACAGCCATCAGCAAAACCATTTTTGCTGCAGGAAACGATGATTTACGTCCGGTAATGTCGGGTGTATTCTTCCAATTTTCTCCCCAAGGATTGACATTTGTTGCCACTGATGCCCATAAATTAGTGAAATATGCGCGAACTGATGTATCTGCATCACAAGTAGCCGATTTTATTATGCCGAAGAAACCATTGACTATTTTGAAAAATATTCTTGGCGTTTCGGATGCGGAAGTGAAAATTGAATACAACGATTCAAATGCCACTTTTTCTTTTGATAATTATGTTTTAATGTGTCGTTTGATTGATGGAAAATATCCCAATTACGAAGCTGTAATTCCAAAAGAAAATCCAAACAAATTGATGATTGATAGAACACAATTTTTGAATTCTGTTCGTCGTGTTGCGATTTTCTCCAACAAAACCACACACCAGATTCGATTGAAAATTGCCGGGGCGGAATTGAATATTTCAGCCGAAGATATTGATTACTCAAACAAAGCTGAAGAGCGATTGACTTGCGATTATCAAGGTGACGATATGCAAATAGGGTATAACTCCCGTTTCTTGACTGAAATGTTGACCAATCTGCAATCCGATTTAATTATGCTTGAAATGTCTTTGCCAAACAGAGCCGGAATCCTGACTCCAGTAGATGGATTAGAAGATGGTGAAACGGTAACAATGCTGGTAATGCCTGTGATGTTGAACAACTAATTGTAAGGTTGCTGATTCAAGACTTTTGGATTATTAAAAACGCTATTAACCAAACCCTTTTTATATTTGAAAAAACCGTCCCGATTAATCGGGGCGGTTTTTTTACTCGTACATAACCAAGATTGGAATATTGGCAACATTTGCGAATTTCTCTGCCAAACGAGGTCTGAACAGTTCTACAAAAAAGTTTCTTTTATAAGTGAGCATCGCCAAAACATCAATTTCTTTGAACAAGATAAAATCAAGAATTGTTGCTTTTACCTCATCATTTGGAATGACAGAAAAAATAACGGGTTCTTCCTCAAATTCAGCTTCCCAATGTTTTATAATGGCGTCAGACACATCGGAATTACTGGTTTTCACATAAAGACATCTTACTTTGGCATTCATTTTTTTGGCGATTGCTAACACTTCTTTAAGTGCTTTTTTATCTTTAGCCCTATAACGAGTGGTGAAACCTATGGTTTCTGTTTTTTTGAATTTTGCTTCTAATGGAACACACAGCACAGGGACATCAATCGTATTAATCACCGAACCGGTATTGGTTCCCAAGAAAAAAGCTTCCCATCCTGAAGCGCCCGACGTACCCATCACCACAAAATCTATAGCATCTTCTTTAATGGCTCTTTTGATATTGAAAATTAAATTTCCATCCATCAGTCGGTGACTCATTTTTATTTTGTCCAGATTTCGTTCTTCGGCGATAGCGCGAAGTTTGGGAATTTCTTCCTTAAACATATCAAATTCGGATAATTGAAGTGAGTCAAAAATGACATTATAGTTCTCGGGAAAATACTGGTTGTCGTATATGGGCAGATCGAATGTGTGCAATAAAACGAGTTCAGCTTGCACTATTTTAGCAAATTCCAAAGCGTGCACAAAAGCATTAGTGGCCGTTTCGGAAAAATCTGTGGGAAACAAAATTTTTTTCATTTTAGTACGATTTAAAGTTGTTTGTCTATCAAAGGTAGCAAAAAAACAAAATACAAAGTTTTAATTTTCAAGTATTTATATATTATTTTTCAAGAAAAAAATAATATTTATGTTAAAATAGGCGCTGTTTAAAATCGATTACTACTATCCCGAAAACAACAAAATATTGTTTTTAAACCTTACTGAATTTCAAACGAACAATTACTTTTCATGAAATACTAAAATGGGGGTTTTGCTGTGAAAAGAGAGCTTTTGTGTCAAACTTTGGGTAAATAATTCTTCTATAAGATTGCGTTTATGAGTGAGCATGGCTAAAACATCAATTTCTTGTTGCACCAAAAAATCGTAAATTATTTTTTTGATGTTATCGTTTGGAATAACAAAAAATTCAACGGCTTCCTTTTTAAAATCAGATTGCCACTTTTCAATATGTTCATACGTCAGCTTGGAGTTAGATGTTTTAACGGTGAGGCATTTCACTTTAGCATGGAATTTCTTCGCAATAGTTAAGACTTCCAATAATGCCTTTTTGTCTTCACCCTTAAAAAGAGTGGTAAAACAAATGTGTTTGATTTTATCGTATTTTGCTTCAATAGGAACGCATAAAAGTGTTGTGGGCACCTGTGTAATGACAAAACCCGTATTAGATCCTAAAAAAACTTCTTTCAAACCAGAAGCGCCATGAGTGCCCATGACAATCAAATCTATATTTTCTGCTTCTGCAATTTCTTTTATAATTTTAACTAGGTTGCCACGCCGCAAAACATGGCTCATCTTCACACTCTCAAAGTGGTGTTGGTCGGCTATTTTTCTCAGATAGGGAATCTGATCTTTAAAATTTTCGAAATTTTTTAATTCAATCGTTTCGTAAATCGAAGCTATAGAACTCGGGCAGCCTTCATAGGTAAGGTTTGGAGAGTCATAAACATGGAGCACAATAAATTCTGCGCCCAAATGTTTTGCCATTTCTAAAGCATACACAAAAGCATTATTCGCTGTTTCGGAAAAATCGGTTGGAAATAGGATACGTTTCATTTGGAATCCATTTGAAGTGAATTATCATAACTAATACTACTATAAAGTTACGACCTTAAAAGAATATTTGTCAGCTATTTACCATTTTTTTTAGACCAAAAAGCTGCTTTTATAAAAAAATGGATACTTATTTAGATTTAGTACCTTTGCAGCCAATATTCCATAAAATGTTATACAACGATTCCATAGTAGCCCTAGCGACCCCTTCCGGAGCGGGAGCTATAGCCATCATTCGGATTTCTGGCGAAGATGCAATTGCCATTGGGAATTCTGTTTTTAAATCCATTAAAGGAAAGGATTTAACCCAACAAAAATCCCATACCCTGCATTTGGGACATGTAATTGACAATCAAAAAACGCTGGACGAAGTGTTGGTTTCCATTTTCAAAGGGCCTCACTCCTACACGGGTGAAAACACTATCGAAATTTCCTGTCACGGCTCAACCTACATCCAACAGCAAATCATTCAGTTATTGCTTCGAAAAGGGTGCCGAATGGCAAACCCAGGAGAATTTACCCTAAGAGCTTTTCTGAACGGCAAACTCGACTTGTCGCAAGCTGAAGCCGTTGCCGATTTGATTTCGTCAGATAACGAAGCCTCGCACCAAATCGCTATGCAACAAATGCGCGGCGGTTTCTCGAATGAAATTGCGAAGCTCCGCGAAGAACTTTTAAATTTCGCGTCCCTAATCGAACTCGAACTCGACTTTGCCGAGGAAGATGTGGCTTTTGCCGACCGGGCACAATTTCACGAACTATTAAACAGAATCGAATTTGTGCTGAAACGCCTGATTGATTCCTTTGCCGTGGGCAATGTCATCAAAAATGGTATTCCTGTGGCGATTGTGGGAGAACCCAATGTGGGGAAATCCACTTTATTGAATGCCTTGCTTAACGAAGAACGCGCCATCGTTTCCCACATTGCCGGAACCACTCGAGATACGATTGAAGATGAATTGGTTATTGGCGGCATAGGTTTTCGATTCATCGATACGGCAGGAATTCGGGAAACCGAAGATGTGGTGGAAAGCATCGGGATTAGAAAGACTTTCGAAAAAATAGAACAGGCTCAGGTAGTTTTATTTTTAATTGATAGTTTACAATTGATAATGGATAATGAAAACAGTGTGAAAATTCAAATTGAAAAAATTCGAAATCAATTTCCACTTAAACCATTAATTGTGGTGACGAATAAAATTGACAAATTAGATTCGAAACAGCGAAAGCAATTTGACAACCAATTATCAATTATCAATTATCAATTATTAATTAAAATTTCAGCCAAAAACAAAACAGGAATTGAGGAACTCAAAAACCAACTGCTCTCCTTTGTCAATACTGGGGCGTTGCGCAACAACGAAACCATTGTCACCAACACCAGACATTATGACTCTTTACTCAAAGCCCTGGAGGAAATTCAGAAAGTAAAATTTGGATTAGAAACCAAGCTCTCCAGCGACTTGATTGCGATTGACATTAAGGAAGCCTTGTACCATTTTGGGATGATTACGGGCCAAGTGACGAATGACGAATTACTTGGAAACATCTTTGCCAATTTCTGTATCGGAAAGTAATTATCCTTCTTTTATTTTCTAACTACTTGTTTTTATTGACTTTATAAAAATAAATTTTCTCTTATTTGTTGCCCAACATCTCTTTATTTATTATTTTTGTTGCCCAATTGTTGCCCAATGTGCTTTTTTGTTGCCCAAATTGAAAAGGCAACAACCTTGGACAGATGATGCTACATGTTGCTACATATTGCTACATGTTGCTACATTTCGCTACATAAAAAATTAATGATGAGTAGTAATATGGCCATACCGAAAACTTGTACTTATTGTGGCAAAGCTTACATCGCTAAGACCACATTTACGAGATATTGTTGCCTAAAATGCAATTCTAGGCATTGGAAACAAAAAGCCAAGGAAGAAAAACTTCAAAAATCGTTAATTGGTCAAAAGCAAACGATGCAGAGACTGCAAATTGCAAACCCTGCTTCTTTGCAATCAAAAACTTTTTTGTGCATTCAAGATGCTGCAGATTTAATAGGTGTTAGTAGATGGACAATAAATAGAATGATTAAACGAGGGGATTTGCTTATACACAAGTTTGGCAGGAAAAAAATAATTGAACGTTCACAAATTGATAAACTTTTTAATTGATAATTTTATGACAGTAACTTTAAGACAAAGACAGAAAGGCAACAAAATTAGCTTGTATCTTGATTACTATAAAAATGGTAAACGAGAATACGAATATTTAAAACTAAACTTAATCCCAGAACCTGAAAAAGGAAAATTGACAAAAGCTCAAAGAGACGAAAATGCTAAAATTCTAAATTTGGCTGAAAGTATTCGATCTAAGCGGCATTTAGGAATACAAAACGGAATATATGGCTTCAATGATAAAGAAAAATTGAAAGGCCACTTTGTTGTTTACATGGAAACGCTCGCTGAAAAAAGACTAGAAAGTAAAGGCAATTATGACAACTGGGATAGTACCATCAAACATTTGAAAAAGCATATCCCTAAAGACATTTCCTTTGCCGAATTGGACAGCAAATTTGTTGAGGGGTTCAGAGATTATTTAACTAAGACGGCTAGAACTCCTGGAAACAAACCTTTGTCTGCCAATTCCGCTCAGTCCTATTTTAACAAATTTAGAGCAGCATTAAAACAAGCTGTAAAAGACGGTATTTTGAGAACCAATCCAGCAGAAAACGTTGATGGTTTGCCACAAGGTGATAGCGAAAGAGAATTTTTGACTTTCGAGGAACTGCAAAAGGTAGTAAAATACGAATGCGAAATTCCAATTCTCAAAACGGCGTTTATTTTCTCTTGCCTATCTGGATTAAGGTGGTCGGACATCAATAAATTACTTTGGTCAGAAATTCAACATTCAGAGGAATTAGGATTCCATATTCGTTTTAGACAAAAGAAAACAAAATCAACTGAAACTTTGCCGATAACTGACCAAGCTCATAAATTGTTAGGTCCTGCAGGCAAACCAGATGAAAGAGTTTTCATTGGATTAAAATACAGCGCTTGGGCCAATCTTAAACTGCAACAATGGATTATGAAAGCAGGCATTAGCAAATCAATTTCGTTTCATTGTGCGAGGCATACGAACGCGGTGGTGCAAATAGCATTAGGAACAGACATATTTACCGTATCTAATATGCTGGGGCATAAAGACATTAGAACCACTCAAGTCTATGCTAAAATCATAGATGAAAAGAAAAGAGAAGCAGCAAACCGCATAAAATTAGATTTGTAACACCAATTATAATCCTTAATTACTTCAAAAATGGTACAAAATATTTACTTAAATGATTTCATTGAAAAATTCAACGAACAACCAATGCTAAGGGATACGATTTTTCCAGAACTGTATGATGAACATATCATTCCAGTCGGTAAGCGACTTCAAAATGAAGTAAATGAAAATATGTTGACACTGCCTTCTATGGATCGTGAAAATTATTTAAATTATGTGAAAAATCGAATTATAAGTGAAACCATCGGTACCCTTGGTAGTTCGATTATAAACAAATGGACGGAAAAGTTTAATTTAGAAAAAAATGAATTTCCATTTATAGACAACGAAAAAATAAAAGCTTTGTTAAGCACATGGGGTAATCAACCTGGTTTAAGTTATAAAAAACAAATACTCGTTAAATACATGCAGAAAGATTTTTATTTGTATGCATTTTATTTAGAATCGGAAAAAATCGTAAAACTAATAGACCTGCTTTTAATATCGATAACAAATGGTTCGCCAAGCGTTGAAAAAATTAAGTTTCATTGTTTTAAAAAAATGCCTGGAGCTTCCAAAAAAAAGAATATAACATCATTATTTGATGCATTAGCAAAAAAAAATTATATCGATAGTCATTCAAAAAAAGAGTTTATTAATGCTTTTACAGGAACTTCACCATGTGAAAAAATGAACTGGACAGGTTGTTTCGGTGATTTAAAAACAGTAATCGATCACTGTATAAAAAAAGAGTTCATAACTTCGGCCAGAAATAAATGGGTAATTACCGCCAGCATATTTAAGGACAACGGCAAAGATTTCGACAATAAAAACATTAGTGATACTTCAGTTACCAAAAACGAAATGGCAATTAAAAGATTAATAGATTCAATAGGATGACTCCGCACCTCCTTTCTTTTTTTTAACTTTTTTCAAACTACACTTCTTTTGAATCATTTATAGTTGCTATTGTCAACGATATCTTCACTCCGCCCTCACTCCGCCCCTTAAAGGCGGAGTTCTTTTTGCACTCATGTTGTGTGTAATTTTGGCAAATGTTTGGGAGTCAAAAGTCTCGCTTTCAAACACAAATAGAGACAATAATTTTAAAAATAATAACAAAATGGAAAATAACAATGAAGTTATTGAAAGATTGACAAACATCGAATCGATGTTACAACAGCAGAACCTTTTGCAAAAGGACGTGCTAAACCTTACTGAGGCGCATACTTATTTAGACATAAGCGCCTCACACATGTACAAATTAACTAGCCAAAAGCAAATTCCGCATTTCTGTCCACAGGGCAAGAAACTCTATTTCAGACGTGAGGAACTAGACCAATGGCTATTGCGCAATCGTCAGGACAGCACAGATGAAATTGAAACTAGGGCTGCCAATTATTTACTAACCCATAAAAGAAACTAAAATGGAAGAATTTAAACCAACAAATAGCATGTCCCTGGATAACCAGGGGCAACTCGCTAAAGAAGCAACCAATACAATAATGGTAAGTCAATACGAAAAATACCACTACAATAAGGTTGACAGAAATTTGTTAGAAATTTTCGAAGAAATTAAATCGGGGTCTTATAAAGTCGCCATAAATAACCTGAGAACTGCCAAACGAAATGGAGATGATGACAAAGCTGATCAAATCAAAGGCAACTTGTTAGCCTTTAGCGCTTCAGGGACTTTTGGAGAAAAAAGGTCAAAGCAGGGTATTATCACTTATTCTCAAATCGTTTGTATTGACTTTGATCACATCCCAAGTTATAAATTGTTAATTCTTCGAAATTGTGTCGATAATTGTCTATACACTTTTGCCTCATTTATAAGTCCTAGTGGTGCTGGATTGAAAGTCTTTGTTAAAGTAGATTCAAATGCCGAATCGCACACAATTGCATACAATGAAGTAGCAAATTATTACAAAGACCTAACAGGAAATGAATATGATCCCAAATGCAAAGACATAACCCGCTTATGCTTCGTTTCGTTTGACCCAGAATTATTTCTTAACGTAGGAGCTTTAACCTACCAATACAAAGAAGTAGAAAAAAAAGCGATTTTTTCTAAACAAAAAGAAATGTTCAGCGACGAAACACTTACCGAAGTGACTCTAAAGAATTGCCAGGATTTTACTGAAAAAAAAGAACAGTATTATAAAGGCAATAGGAACAACTTTGTTTATTTATTCGCTTGCAATGCTAACAAATATGGGCTTCAGCAAGATGATGTAATAAATTATTGTGGGCTTAAATTTGATCTTGGGGAAATTGAAATTCGTTCTGCAGTAAAAAGTGCCTACGAAAATCAACATGCCGACTTTGCACAGTTTGCAAGCTTTGCTGAAAAAATTGCCTACGAACAACTCAATACCGTTAAAGAGGAAAACGAAAAAATCGAAAGTGATGCCGTTTTAACTCAAACTCCAACGATTCCAAACGTAGTTTATGCCAACTTACCTTCCATTTTAAAACGTGGTGCAGAAGCTTTCGAGGGAGACCGTGAAAGAGATGTTTTCCTTACAGGGGCACTCGCCATCATTTCAGGATGTTTACCCAATGTAACAGGAGTATACGGCAGGAGAACTGTTTACCCTCACTTATTTTGTTTTATTGTTGCGCCAGCAGCATCAGGAAAAGGTGCCCTACAATCTTCAAAGGAGTTAGCAGACGTTTATCATTCTGAAGTGCTGAAAAACTCAGAAGAATTGAAAAAGGAATACAAGCTAAAATTAGATGCTTTTAATAAAAATAACAAAAAAAGAAGTACGCGAGAAGGAATACAATCACCTCCCAAAGAACCGCCATTCAAAGTAGTTTTCATTCCAGCTAATACGAGTAACGCTAAAATCATTCAGCATCTTCAACACAATAAAGGCAATGGTATTTTATGCGAAACTGAAGCTGACTCTTTGGGCAATACTTTCAAAAACGATTGGGGATCCTATTCTGACCTTTTGAGAAAGGCGTTCCACCATGAAAAAATATCTATTTCTAGGAAAACGGATAGTGAATATTCGGAAATTAATAATCCACAATTAGCAGTGGCACTTTCTGGAACTCCAAATCAAGTATTTAATATCATTTCGTCTACAGAAGATGGTTTATTTAGTCGTTTTGTATTTTACACATTCAAATCTAATAGCGTGTGGCAGGATCCTTCGCCTTACAGCAACCGTATTAATTTAAATGTACATTTCGAAATTTTAGCGAAAGAAGTATATGATATGGTGCAGTTTCTTGAAGAATACGACACAGAGATTGTTTTGTCGAAAGAACAGTGGGACAGACTGAACCCCTTATTTTCTGGTTATCTCGCTGAAATTAGAACCTTCGTAAGCGAGGATGCAGACAGTATTGTAAAAAGATTGGGGTTAGTATTCTACCGTATGTGTATGATTTTGTCAAGTATACGTAAATTTGAAAACAGAGTAAAAGTGTTAGAAATAGAATGCCACGATCGAGATTTTGAAAGCGCCTTGAAGCTTATTGAGGTCTATTTGCAACACAGCGTCGCCATGTTCAACAATCTTCCTCACCAGGAAAGCAAAGGAGCGTTCAAATCAGGCAGCAACAAAAAACAGTTTTTTGATGCGCTTCCCAACAAATTTTCGCGCAAAGAAGCCATTGAAATTAGCCAAAAATACGATATGAAAGAACGCACTGTAAGTACATTTTTGAGCTCTTGTCTAGGCCATTTGCTGCACCAACCCAAATTTGGAGTGTATGAAAAATTAGAATAAACCTAAACCAAGCAACCCATTCCTAAATTGAATGGGTTGTTTTTTTATGTTTAAAAATGAAGCGGCACACACACCAACACCAAATTCATCCTTCAAAACCAAAATCTAAACCTGGCAGCCATATCCTATAAATATAGCTTTCGTTACCCCAAATTTATCAATTATGCCAATTAACCAAAAAAATTATTTTCCAAAAATTTTTAACCCGTTTGATTATTTGTGTCTGTACGTGATAATGAAGGGTCCTTCCATGCAAGACTCCCTGTGATGATTTTCATCATCGATAGGCCTCCCTAGTAAAACTTCTTAAAAAATATTTCGTCAAATGTGGAAAACCGTAAACTTATTAAAATTCAATAGGTTAGATTTGCCTTTTCCTGATAAAAATTAGGAATTCTTTTGTAATAACACTTATTTTGTTAAAAATTTCTAAATTATGAAAAAGTTACTTCTTTTACTGACACTAGCCTTAGTTACTCCATTGACATTTGCTCAAAACGTTCCCTCCTATGTTCCTTCCGATGGTCTTGTAGGTTATTGGCCTTTCAATGGGAATGCTAATGATGAATCTGGGAATGGAAATAATGGAACAGTAAATGGCGCAACATTGACAACTGATAGAAATGGAAATTCAAATTCAGCTTATAGTTTTGATGGTTCTTCTTACATAAGAATTTCAAATAATCCTGCATTTAATTTTGGAATAGGTGATTATAGTATTTCATGTTGGGTAAAAAAAACAGGAACTGATTGGCTTAATAATATCATTGGGAAAAGTACTACTCACCCTAGAACTGGCTTATATTTAGGTTTTGTCTATAACCAAATTAGATTTATATCAGGAACTAATATTACTGCAAATTCTAGTAATGGCGATGTTATACATCCTACTGATTCAGATAATTTATACAACATAGTTGCTGTATTTAACCCTTCCAACAACTTAGTTAAATTGTATTTAAATGGCGTTTTGGTGTCATCTACGGCATCTAATGCTACATTGTTAAATTGTGATAATTCTGATGATTTAATGGTTGGGGTTGCTCATTTAAGTGGAGACCCAAGTGGTCCAGAATATTTTCATGGGAAAATAGACGACATCGGCATATGGAACCGTGCACTTACACAACAAGAAATCACCCAATTGTATACTACAACCCCAGCTCCCACGGAAGTTGCCATAGGAACTCAAACCTGGACTACCAAAAACCTCGATGTGGCTACCTACAGCGATGGCACAATAATACCTCAAGTAACCGACCCAACAGCATGGGCTAGCTTAACTACGGGGGCTTGGTGTTATTACAACAATGACCCTATAAATGGTCAAACATATGGTAAATTATACAACTGGTATGCCGTTGCAGGAATATGGAACGAAGCATCAAAAACAGATGCAACTCAACGCAAAAAACTTGCTCCTACGGGTTATCATGTACCTTCAGACAGCGAATGGTCAACTCTAACTGACTATTTAGGCGGAGCAAGTGTTGCAGGAGGTAAGATGAAAGAAACGGGCACCGCGCACTGGGCTAGTCCTAATACAGACGCCAGCAACAGCAATGGTTTTACAGCTCTTTCGGGAGGATATCGCTACAACAATGGAACGTTCGGCAGCATTGGCAACGGCGGTTCCTGGTGGAGTTCGTCAGAGTTGGATACGACTTATGCTTGGTTCCGCCACTTGTATTACGATAGCGGTAATGCTTACAGCTTCAACGACTATAAGCAAATCGGTTTCTCAGTGCGCTGTGTAAAGGATATTACTTCAAAACCCATCGCCTCTAACCAATCATTTTGTGGCGCAACCACAGTGGCGAGTTTAGTGGCTACAGGAACAGATTTAAAATGGTATGCAAATGTAACAGGAGGAACAGCGTTAGGGTCAGACGTTGCTTTGGCTTCAGGAACGTATTATGTATCACAAACCCTGAATACTATCGAGAGCGATAGAACCGCAGTAGTGATTACCGTTAATGACACGCAAATTACAGCCAGTGCAAATACCATTTCTATTGGTACAGCAGTAACATTAACAGCTTCTTCTGCTTCAACAGGGTCATCTACTTTACCAGCCAATTTACAAAATGGTCTAGTAGGGTATTGGCCATTTAACGGCGATGCTAACGATGAGAGCAGTAATAGTAATAACGGAACTGTAAACGGAGCAACTTTAACTACGGATAGATTTGGAAATAGTAATGAGGCGTATAGTTTTGATGGGGTGGATGATTATATATCTATAGGGGCATTAAATAATTCGTCAACTTTTTCTAATTCTTTTTGGTTTAATTGTTCTAATTCAATAAATGTTTCATACCCTATTGGTTTAGGAGTAAACTATAATAACACGGTTGATGTTTATAAAGGTTATGGAGTTGCATTATCTCCAAATGAAGAAATTTGCGGAATCGCACCTAATAGAGTTCTTTTATTTGATGCAATTACAACTTGTGGGAATATTGTTCAAAGTAACGCACCGTTCACTAATAATAATTGGTATAATGTTGTTGTTATTAGTGATGGAAATAGTGGTAAAATATATTTAAATGGAAATTTTGTTGGATATAGCAACTCAATAAATGTATTGGGGGTATTAGATTTAGTTTTTGGTAAAAGATCAGATAATTTCGCCTATTTTACAGGAATTATTGATGATGTTACTATTTACAACCGCGTTCTTTCTCCTGATGAAATTATACAGCTATATACTCAAGGACATACAACTTACACTTGGTCCACAGGAGAAACTACTGCAATCATCAACCCTAGTCCAACAGCAACAACTACCTATTGGTGTGATGTGACTGCTAATGGTGTAACGTGTAGAAAAGAGTTTACTGTTGCGGTTAGGCCGCTTGCCCCAACGGCAACTGCACAAACATTTTGTGGTTCAGCCACAGTGGCGAGTTTAGCAGCTACAGGAACAGATTTGAAATGGTATGCCGCTGCAACAGAAGGGACGGCTTTAGCCTCAGATGCTGCTTTGGCTTCAGGAACGTATTATGTATCACAAACCCTGAATACTATCGAGAGCGATAGAACCGCAGTTGTTGTAACGGTAAATGAGGCTCAAATAACATCTAGTGCAAATACCATTTCTATTGGTACAGCTGTAACGTTGACAGCTTCTTCTGCTTCAACAGGGTCATCTACTTTACCAGCCAATTTACAAAATGGTCTAGTAGGGTATTGGCCCTTTAATGGAAATGCTAATGATGAAAGTGGTAATGGTAACAATGGAATCGTAAATGGCGCAACCTTAACTACAGATAGATTTGGGAATGCGAATAACGCTTATAGTTTTGATGGGTTGAGTAATTATATAGAATGTAATTCTGTTAATCTTAATAATACATTAACTACTGAATTTTGGTATAAAAACTCAGCTAACATTCAAACAAATACTGCTTCAGGCCATCCTCCAATTGGTGCTGAAATATTAGGTCAAGGAACTCAACATTTGCCATTTGTTAGTTACAGCGATTTTGCTTTTGGAATTTCAAACTATGGAAGTTCAATTAATCATTTTGCATTTGAGTTTAGTGGTCCTGTTCACCCTCAGAATACTGATTTAGTTTCCAATAATTTAGGGCTATTTAATCAATGGAATCATGTAATTGTCCTGAAAAATGGAGATTTTTGTCATTATTATTTAAATGGAGAATTGCAGGATACATTTGTATTAAATGATAATTTACTTAACACTGGTGCTCCATTATCAATTGGTGCTCGACTAGTATATAATTCATTTCAAGGAGGTAATCAAATAACTAATTATTTTAAAGGAGATATTGATAATGTCTCTATTTGGAATCGAGCACTTTCATCTCAAGAAATTACTCAACTTTACACCCCAGCACCAACTTACCTTTGGTCCACAGGTGAAACCACTGCCACCATCAACCCTAGTCCAACAGCAACCACTACCTATTGGTGCGATGTAACTGTAAATGGGGTAACCTGTAGAAAAGAGATAACTGTTACAGTTAAACTGGCAGTAATCAGCCCTATAAATTATTGTCATAAATCAACTGCCGTGCCACTAACGGCAACTCCATCACCAAGTAGTACTTTAAAATGGTACACCACAACCACGAGTAAAACCGCATTATCCACAGCCCCAACACCACTGACCACATCCGTGGGCAGTAAAACCTATTATGTGTCTGAAATAACTGCCGCAGGGGTAGAGAGCGAAAGACTACCCATTGTAGTCAATATAAATCCACTACCAAGTACTCCTACTGCCATACAACTTACCGAGGGTAGCAATAGCATCACCAAAGTGGGTCCTTATATAGGAACCATTACTCCATTAACATTAAGTACTTCTGCCACAAATGCCACTTCTTTTGATTGGATACTTCCTAAAGGAGTTGTGGTCACTTCAGCATTAAATTCAAGTACTACCGATGCTGATGGTGTGACTACTGCAAATGCTTCGGGCAATATAAATATCAACTTTTCAGGAGTTACTACTGGATTGGGAACACTTTTTATTAGTGTTAAATCAGTAGGCAATTGTGGCACCTCTGCAGAGAGGAAAATTGCATTGACTCGGGTTATACCTAGCACTCCAGGAACTATCAGTACAACTAATTCTAATGTTTGTTTTGGCATAGTTGGGACGGCTAATAAAGTTACCTATTCCATAGCTCCAGTTGCTGGTGCCTTTGCACAGGGGTATGCATGGACCGTTCCTACGGGAGCCACCATCGAAACCCCAGTTGCTAATGTGCTCACGATGACTTACGGAACAGAAATAGAAGTAAGTTATGACTCTTCATTTGTTTCAGGAGCCGTTTCGGTAAAAGCATCGAACGGCGTAGGCATGAGCAAAATCAAAACCCTATCAGTAGTGCGCAGAGTTCCCTTTAATATTGCCAGTATAACAGGTCCTGTTACTTTTTGTGCTAATAAAACAGCTACGATATCAGTACCTAGTGTGGCTGGAGTGACCTATTCGTGGTCTGCCACTAACGGTACTAGCCTAACGGCTCAAGGGAACAGTGTAACAGCATCCTTTGCGAATACTTCGTCTATATCGGCTTATACTTCAGTGACTGTTAATCAAAATAATGGTTGTGGCTTTGGTGCCTCGAAAAAAATTACCTTAAGTAGAGGTAGTTGCGCCACTACTAAAATAGCTTCTCAAGACAAGACGCCATCACAACTATTTACAGCTATGGCCTACCCAAACCCTTCTTCTACCGCCTTTGAAGTGACTACAAATACTGAGAAAGCCTTTGGAGTTAAAGTCTATGACCTCCTAGGCCGATTGATTGAAGAGCAACATACCAAAGGGGCTACCCTGAAAATAGGAGCCAACTACCAGAGTGGCACTTATATCCTAAGCGTAAGTCAAGGTGAAAACCAGAAAACACTTCAGGTGATAAAAAAATAAAATTGTTTTTTAGAACAGAAAAATCAAGCCATTACGAAAGTAGTGGTTTTTTTTATGGTTAGGATATCAACAAGGCGTTCTAAACCAAACACAAGATAAATTAATTTAACTGGCAATCAAGCGGTCAAACTACAATCGTTTGCTTTGTTACGTTGGGCTGTTCCAGTCGCTTGAAAAAAGCTCCATTCCACAGAACACTTGAAACCAAAACTAAGGGCAGTTATGAAAAATAACAGCCCTTTTTTGCTTTCTGCGCTCCCAATCTTCACACGCGCACTCATTACGTTCGTCAGGGCTAACAATCCAACATACAGCTTCATTTCGTTGCTCTGCATTCAGCAGTATTATTGTCTTTCGCCCTTTATGTTTTCAGCGGTTC
>Ga0214919_10003447_pt1 | contig 23873 bp, 22 predicted proteins | sample LL1503_MetaG_FD_177994 | JGI IMG/M metagenome (GOLD analysis project Ga0214919, IMG submission 177994) | Freshwater microbial communities from Lake Lanier, Atlanta, Georgia, United States - LL-1503 | ecosystem: Environmental > Aquatic > Freshwater > Lake | place: USA: Georgia | collected... | reverse complement strand
AACACATAAAAACGCAAAACTTATTGGAGAATTCAAGGTTAAGCACCCAGATTACTGCAAAAGTGCGTCCAAAATCTCGACACAGTACAATACAATGGTTATTGAAGCAATGGGCGGCATTGGGAGTAATGATGCCAGTAATGAAAATAAAATTATCAAGCGCATTTCTAAAGAAATTATGGTGAATAAGGAATAAAGTTTCTTTAAGTAGGTAAATCCATTTATTATATAAAATCGCGTATTTTTTTTCCAAGACTTTTTTGGGAAAGTGAAAAATGGACAAAAAAAATGTCCAAATTCTGATTTTCCAAAATAAACCTGGAAAAACAAAAACGTTTACTGCATAAAAATTTTTAGCGTCTGGGTACCAAAATAATAAATTTCAGTTTGTGATGCTAAATTTTTAAAATTGTTTATTATTTTTTTTCGGAAAGGATTTAGAGTTTTTTTCGGTTGCTTAATTTAAAAGTAAATGGCAACCCAAAAAACCATAAAAAACTCAAAAACATATCATTGCGATTTATGTGACTTTGACACGTCTAATTTAGGAGATTATAAGCGACACCTGTCAACTCTTAAACATACAAAAAGGCATTTAGCAACCATCGGCAACCATTTAGCAACCCCAAAAAACGCAGTTATATATGCATGTGAAAAATGTAATAAAAGTTATTGTGACAAGAGTGGATTATGGAGACATAACAAAAAGTGTGGCGCATCAATAGAACAAAGTAACAATTTTGTCGTTGATAAAGAATTAATTATGTTACTTATAAAAGAAAATAGTGAATTAAAAAACATGTTGGTAGAAGAACATAAAACTTCTCAACATGCTCAACAAATGATGCTAGAAGAACATAAATCGACCCAACAGATGATGTTAGAGGTTATTAAAACTGGCACTCACAATACCACAACCAATACGAATTCTCATAACAAAACATTTAACTTGCAGTTCTTTCTGAATGAAACCTGCAAAAACGCAATGAACATTATGGATTTCGTTGATTCTTTAAAGTTACAATTGGTTGACCTGGAGCGAATGGGCGAAATTGGCTTTGTAAATGGAATGTCTAATATCATTATTAAGAATCTTCAAAATATGGATATTACTGAAAGACCTGTTCATTGCACCGACCAGAAAAGGGAGGTTATCTATGTGAAGGACGCGGGCAAGTGGGATAAGGAAGAAGAGACAAAACCCAAACTTCGCAAGGCAATTAAGCACATAACACATAAAAATGCGAAACTTATTGGAGAATTCAAGGTTAAGCACCCAGATTACTGCAAAAGTGCGTCCAAAATCTCGACACAGTACAATACAATGGTAATAGAAGCAATGGGCGGCATTGGGAGTAATGATGCAACTAATGAAAATAAAATCATCAAACGTATTTCCAAAGAAATTATGGTGAATAAGGACTAAAGTTTCTTTAAGTAGGTAAATCCATTTATTATATAAAATCGGGTATTTTTTGTTCCAAGACTTTTTTGGGAAACTAAAAAATGGACAAAAAAAATGTCCAATTTCTGATTTTCCAAAATAAACTTGGAAAAACAAAAACGTTTACTGCATAAAAAAATTTAGCGTCTGGGTACCAAAATAATAAATTTCAGTTTGTGATGCTAAATTTTTAAAATTGTTTATTATTTTTTTGCGGAAAAGATTTAGGCATTTTTCCTGTTGATTATTTATCAACCAATGTCAACCAAAAAAAAGCTAAAAAATGCCGAAACGTATGAATGTAAATTGTGTGACTTTATAACATGTAAAAATAGCAATTTAATAACACATTTTTCAACCGCAAAGCACCAAAAACGGACGTTATCAACAAATATCAACAATTTGATGCCAGAAAATGCCGTCCAGTTTATATGTAGTACGTGCAACAAATGTTATAAAGAACGTTCTGGATTATGGAGACATGCTAAAATATGTAAACCAATTATTGACACATGTAATAATAATGTAGTAGATAAAGACTTAGTCATGTTACTTATCAAAGAAAATAGCGAATTAAAAAACATGATGATGGACGCACAAAATAAAATGCTTGAAGTCATTAAAACCGGCACTCACAATACCACAACCAATACGAATTCTCATAACAAAACATTTAACTTGCAGTTCTTTCTGAATGAAACCTGCAAAAACGCAATGAACATTATGGATTTCGTTGATTCTTTAAAGTTACAATTGGTTGACCTGGAGCGAATGGGCGAAATTGGCTTTGTAAATGGAATGTCTAATATCATTATTAAGAATCTTCAAAATATGGATATTACTGAAAGACCTGTTCATTGCACCGACCAGAAAAGGGAGGTTATCTATGTAAAGGACGCAGGCAAGTGGGATAAGGAAGAAGAGACCAAACCCAAACTTCGTAAGGCAATTAAGCACATAACACATAAAAACGCAAAACTTATTGGAGAATTCAAGGTTAAGCACCCAGATTACTGCAAAAGTGCGTCCAAAATCTCGACACAGTACAATACAATGGTCATTGAAGCAATGGGCGGCATAGGGAGTAATGATGAAACTAATGAAAATAAAATTATCAAGCGTATTTCTAAAGAAATTATGGTGAATAAAGACTGTTAATCCAATGTAGCATTAGACGCATAAGGGTCGTCGGTCTTGTATATTCCAGTCATAGAGTACCGGTCTTTATAATTAGGCATATCAGTTAAAGCGGGTGGTTTATACCTATTGTAGAACATTTGCTGGTCTTCTTCATATGATTTTGACCAAGTGTTTTCACCAAAGTTGGGCATTGGGGGTTTATCATCGGGAACAGGTGTGACAACTAGTGCTGCCTGAGTACCAATGTCGGTTGTTAAAGAGGAATATCGTGGCGTCACACCTACTGTTAATTTGCCTGCATCATTATCACCTGGAACTATTCTAGTTTCTGTATTGGTTAATGGCGGTACATACGGTTGGCATCCCGGACAATCTATATCCGATGTGCATTGGTGTCCACTAATAGCACAACGCGACTGTGGTCCGCAAAAATTCTGGCAGCTATACGTGGTTGTAAGTGGCAAATCGACTGTATGACTTGTTTCGGGGCTTCCAGTGTCTCTCATAATATTGTCGAAACATTCGATAATGTAGTTATTTTGAACTAAATAATGAATCCAGTTATATATAATAATTATAATAAAAATGCTTAATAACATCAACATAAGTTTCGTGTTAAATTTGACATTTATTAGTTGCATGTGTAGTTAATATATGTAAATAAAATAATTCATATTTATTATAAACGTAATAATACATTTGTTCTAAAATAATTTTATATAATAAAAATAATATTAGACTATGCCGAAAATCGCAATTTGTTATTTTGGATTAACAAGGTCTACTAAAAAGGTTTACAAATCACACATTGATAATTTGTTCACTGTTTTACAAAATCATGGCTGTCATTATGTGGTCTTTATGCATACGTGGACTACAGATGTGCCGTTAATAAATGAAGGAAAATCGCCATTACCAATAGATTATGAAGAATATAAATTATTAACACCTAATTATTACCAAATAGACAACCAAGATGATTTTTTAAACTTACTAAATTTTTCAGATTATTTTGATGAAAATTTATATAACATATATGGTGGAGACACAAAATATGAATGGCGCCCTATGTTAATACGAAATCATTTATGCGGTTTGGAAAGCAAAAAGAGAGTCACCGACATGGTTTTAAATAGTAAAAATATATATGATTACGTAATGTATATTCGACCAGATGTAATGATTCATAACTTATTTAATATAGATTTTTTATCATTGGATAAAACAAGCATATCCGTTCCAGATGATAACCATTACGAAGGTTATAATGATAGATTTGCAATAGTTCATTTTAATGAATGTAGTAATTATGGAAAAAGAATTGACGAAATCATTGAATTTAGAAAAAAACATGGTAGAATTGTTTCAGAAAAATATGTGAAATATATAATCAATAAATATTATACAAAAGTTAATTTTATTAATTTTAAATTTTCAATTATTAGACCATAATGCAGAAACAAATGTACGCAAATGAGTAAACCATAATTAGTTATGATTGATTTGTAAATTAGTTATATTTGATTGTTAATAATTATATATTATTTTATTATAAGTAAAGATGGATAATAAAAATACTAATAATAAAAATAGCAAAACGAAGCAAAACCTGGATGATTTCAAAGAAGAAATTAAAAAGCAAGGGGGTGAAATTGGAAACACCATCCTAAAATTTGCTAGGAAGACAACAATGCTTTTGCTGATTTTGTTTATTGTTATATGTATCATATTGTATTTCTACATTAGTGGTGGAATCTCGCTTTATCTCAGTAAATTAGGAGATACTAGTATATTACCAACGAACAAAGAGTTTTACCCATATACAAACGTGAGCCAATCTGTAACTCCATCGAGCGAAAATATATTTACTAATTCCAAGATAACTTTTCCATATGACGCATATAATTCATCAAATTATTTATTAAATGGAACCCGAAAATACAAAGAGACGTTACAATCTAGTTTTTATCTAATTTATTTAATCATGAATTATTTCATTACAATTTATGAGAATATGGTTCAATTCAATTATGCGGCGATAAATTTGGGATTATATGTAATGCATCAAATACAAAGTGATACCGCAATACTTTTGTTTGGACCCACTATTTTAACAATAATCACATTCATCATAGGTATTATAAATCCGATTTATTTTATTTTTAATTGGTTTGCGAGTTTGTCAACTTTTTTTGAATTTGAAAAGAACGCGACTCAATTAGAATCAAACACAGATTTTAAAGGTATATGGAAATCGTTAAATATAATTTTACACATGTGGCTAGTACCGATAAGTATCATAACCGCATTAATTATGGCTTCGATAATGTTTGTAATGTTTTTCTTGTCTACTTGGTGGACATTTTTAGTCGTATCAATTATTTTATGGATGGTTTTGTTCTCTTGCTATTTTTATGCTGCCTCGATTAATGGTGTCAATGTAAACATGATTACAACAATTTTAGGTATTTTAAAGTATTATAAATTTTCGATAATGACATTGATTAGTGTAATAATTCTATTGTTATCCTTTTTAAATCTGGGGATAATGGGGTTTGTTACGTGTTCGGTGATATTATTCTTAACCTATTTAGGAGTATTTAATGGCTTGGGACTAGACATGTTTGAATAAAATTGTGTGATTTTCTGTAAAACTTATTTATATAAAAAATAGTATATAAATAATTCGAATAAGTATAATTATACACATGAAACATAAAAAACAACAAAAAATACAATTGCCATTAGTAAGTATATGTACTCCAACATTTAATCGACGTCCTTTTATTCCATATATTATAAAATGTGTAGAACATCAGTTGTACCCCAAAGATAAAATAGAGTGGATTATTATAGATGATGGTACAGATAAAATAGAAGACTTGGTAAAAAACATACCATATGTTAAATATGTAAAATGCGACACTAAATTAACATTGGGTAAAAAAAGAAACATGTCGCATGAAAAGGCACGTGGCGATATAATCGTATATATGGATGACGATGATTATTATCCACCGGAAAGAATATCACACGCAGTACAAAAATTACAACAAAACCCTAATGTATTATGTGCGGGTTCAAGCGAAATGTATATTTATTTTAAACACGTACATAAAATGTATAAATTTGGACCATACGCGCCGAATCATGCTACAGCTGCTACATTTGCGTTCCGTAAAGAACTGTTATTACAAACCTCATATGATGAATTTGCGTGCGTGGCGGAAGAAAAACATTTTTTAAAGAATTATACAATCCCGATGGTTCAATTAGATTCTATGAAGACAATCCTGGTTTTTTCACATGTCCATAATTCATTTGATAAAAAAATGTTATTGACCAATGTGCCTAATAAAATGGTTACTGAATCGGAGAAAACCCCGCGTGATTTTATTAAAAATAATAACGATATTTTTACATATTTTATGGAAAATATTGATTCCGTGTTGGACGGATATACCCCGGGTAGTCCAGAGCATAAACCAGATGTATTACAGCAAATGTCTGAAATTCAAGGTAAAAGAGAAGCTCTTGCACAGCAACAGCAACAGCAACAGCAACAGCAACAGCAACATATCCAAATGATTCAAGAATTAATGGCTGAAAACAAGAGTTTAAAAGAAAAAGTAATATATTTGGAAAATAAAATTACACAACTAATAATCAACCAAATTCAAGAGCGCAAGCAAATAATTACTAAATAATTGACTTAAAGGTATAGTTGCAATTATTATTATAATAGCACATACATACAATGGAGTTTGACGATAATATTTTTAACCCGACCAGCGCAAATGACTTTGATCATGAAATTCAAGAATTCAAATCCTTGGACAAGGGATACAATAAGATATACAAGGGGGGTGTTGTTTTGGGTAGGAATGGTAAATATAAGAAGAAGAAGATTGAGTTTTATACCTCGGGTGACCGCGGGACGCGTATTAGAGATGCCATCACCGGTATATATTATAACGATAAAGTGGGTTCTTTTAATGAAGACAAATTTTTTAAGGTATCGCTAGCGACAGGTCAGTGTAATAGTAAGAATGGGACGCATATGCTGTTTTATACAACGCCGCAGCAGTACATGGGTCATTTTGATACGCAATTGGCTCCAGAAATGCTACAAAAATGGGAAAAAGAGTTCGTATAAATAACAAATTATTATGATTTTTGTTATTTATGGTATTATTCAAAATTGCAAGCAATATCAGTATCTAGGGTTTCATCAGATAACAGGTCTATATCTATATTAACATCTTTAATGCCGGGCGCGTCATAAAACAAGTATTTATCCAAATACTTATATATCCTATTAACATCTAACTTGGTAACTTCGATATCATCCATCATTTTATATATTTCGTCATCATTCGATGATTTTTTTAAATGTAGAAAGAAACAGAATAAATCTTTTTTGTCAATTCCCATTTTTTGACACATTTTTTGAATAAACAACAAATTATTGTATTCTGTGGAATATTTGGTCAACACTTTGGTAAACCGAATATTGGTTGTTTTAAAATTGTGTTTTTTATCCCTAAAGAAATCGTGAAATTTTTTATTGTTGTAAAACGTTTTAATAAGCGAACTCATTTCATTAAATTGCCAAATCTGATTTTGAAAAGTCACTCTATCAATATAATCCGCATAACACATGTTTTCTAATTGAGCAATATAAAAAGGTATGGTAACGTTTTTTTCCATTTTGTCGATACAATCAATAATATTTTCATGCCATAATAATCCAATACTTGTTCTATCTGTATCATACAACAAATCATTATGTTGTTCAAAGCATATTTTTTCGGATAAAAGTTTGTTTGTGGTTTTTTTTGCGTCAATATGAGAATTAAATTTCAACAAAGAAAGAACTGAATCTATATTGCCTTCTTTAAATAAACCCACGTTAGATTTATATAATTCGTAAATGTTGCTTAATTTCCTTAAATTGCCTTGTACTAAATCATAAATCTTCTTATGGGATGAAATGTTAAGCAATGGCATTACTTTATGAATGATGACGCTGATTTGAGCTTCGGTAGGAGTATTTAACTCTATGTTTGTGGTGACTTTCATAAGCTCTTTAATTTTTTTGTCACCTTGATTTTTGCCTATACAAATAATAGGATTATTTGGTTTTTTTTCTAGTTTTTGTTTTTTGGTTTTTTTAGGTCTGATTAGTTTAATCAAAGCGTTAATTCCACCTTTATCACCTGCAATCATTCCGTCTATTTCATCCATGAGAACAGCAATTTTTTGTTTTTTCTTAGTAAAAAGACTCAAAATATTAGTGTCACCCATATTTTTTTGTGTAATATTCTCAATAATAGCCGAGTTACGATTATCACTTGCATCATATTTAATCACGTCATAATTAAGTTCTTTTAAAATGTTGCTGACAAATTTGGTTTTACCAATGCCTGTATCGCCGTATACATATATGCCCTTATTTGTATTGTCGATGTTTTTATTGTAGTCAAACTGCGTTAGCGCGTCTTTTAACATTTTGGATAATTCGTTTCTATTTAATATGGAATTCAGATCTAGTTCTTCCATCTTATATGTTTAATAATATTCTTTTTATGTTGATTCTGACATAATCCATGTTGTTTGAGAAAGCTAGACAGAACCGTTCTACATTGTTGGGAATTATGTTCGAGACAGTAATTCAAAATGAAATAAATGTAACTCGCATAAATTACATTTTTATATAAATATTTTTTAATATTATTCCATTTTTCAATGTTCTCTCTGATGATTTGAGCAAAGATAAATGAATAGTCCCGTTTCACAACTTCCCGAACATAAGATTCGTAATTATATATAACATCTCTTAGGTGTAAATGATAAGCCGCATATGATATTTTATTAGTAAATTTTAGAACACGTACTGGTATATATTCTTGTATAACCCGAATGATGTCATCCGGTAATAGGAATATATGTTGTAAAATGTGTTCGCTTGACCAACCTATGTAGTTCATTTATAATGTTATATTAATAAATGAATTATCTCTAAGATTTTTGTAATAAGAATTTAAGCTATGGATGTAGATGTTTTGTTTGCTGCGGCTGTTTCTGCGGCTAAAGCTGCTGTGGTTGATGCGGTGGTGATACATGGATTATCTACACCATACGTTAGTCCATCCCACGCAATATTACAATTGTTAGCCCATGTATACTTGGAGCAATTGTCCGTAAAGTTTCCTGAATTAAAATCAACAGACAAAAATTCATCACCGCTGGCGGCTGGACAAGTGCCCAAGTTTTGGACATTTACACATTTAGGACCAGTATCGGTTTCTTCAATTTCCCAAAAATCAGGACATTGGGGTACAATTGGAACATTATCATCATTTTTTTTAGCATATACTAAAATACCCACCATGAAAATAAATATAACTAATAGTAGTCCGAATGTAATCATTAGTACGCTTTTTTGGAACCCACCCATTGTGGCACCAGGTGTGTTTACTAAATTGCGACCGTATACAAAAACTAATGTTATAAGGACAACCACTATAATTAAAAGAATGATTTTGTAACTATTCATGTTATATAAAATAAATATATATAAAATAAATATATATAAAATAAATATATAAACTAAAATCATTTATAATTTTATATTGAAATATTATAAATGAAAGCAACTACAAATGGTCGTGTAGACATTAAGTCGCCTAATACAGCAAATTTATTTAATATGTATGATAAAATACCTGCAAATCAGTGCACGACATTTAGGAATCCGACAGAAGGCATATGGAATAATACCCTTTTGTCCCAAGTGTTTTTTTCAGATAAAAATACGCAGATTTTGCAAAATGGCATACGTGCTGGCGTGTATCACCAATCAAATGGAAAATATATAATTTCACCCCAAGAATGTGATTCTTTAAAAATTGTTATGCGCAGCATATATTTACAATACGCCGCAAATCAAGCAACTCATATATCGAATCAAGTAGAAGAATTGAACCAAATGGTGTTAAATTATTGCGTGCAGCAAGTATATAGTGAAGCACAAGGATATATGAAATACATAAGTGATGCTAGTACCTTAGTAGTACCCATTGCTCATCCAGTCATGGCAGATAATACTGATAGACAATTAGAATTAAAAAGATGGTTTTAACATTTCAAAATATGGCTTTTAAATATTAAAATATATAGTATAAAAATAACACGTGTTATAATCTACATGGAGGCACAAGATAAAATAGTATTAATATGTGCGGTGGGACGGTCTGGGTCCACAACTACCCAACGAATGTTAAATATTATACCGAATAGCAACATTTGTGGAGAAAACATGGGTGCAATAAATAGCTTATTAGAGTTTTATAAAAGAATAAAAACGACTAGTACCGATTATGTTCCTGGTCATTTTCGTCCGGCAAGTTATGAAACCATTATTGAAAAAAATGTAAAACCCGCGTGGTATAATTCCTATAATTTCATACAAGTGACCAATATGATAAGAAGTACCATTATTATGTTGTTTAAAAAATCGGCAGAGACAAATTTATGGGGGTTTAAAGAAATAAGATATGATAGGGGAAACGTACACTATTTAAAAGAGTTCAAAGAATTGTTCCCTCAAACAAAAGTAATTATTCAAATCAGAGAGAACATTCAGGCACAAGCGCAAAGTAGTTGGTTCAAAGATGATGCTAACGCGATTGGTTATATAAAACAAAATAGCAAAGAGTTGTCTGAGTTTTATAAAAAAAATAGTGATTATTGTTTTTTTATAACCTTTGAACAACTTTTTGCGGAGAATAATGTAAAAAACATGTTTAAATTTATCGATTGTGAACAACATTACGATGCTGCTAAAATAAAATATATCTTGAACAATAATATTAAAGACTAGGTCTTTTTGCATCATCATTTTTATTCTTACCATTATTACCATTATTACCACTAATACTACCTATAATATTACCATTACCATTAACACCCGAACCTATGCGATTTATTAAGGTCACCATAATATATACCGTAGCCACTATAAATATAAACGATACTATAGATACAACCACGCTAGAGAAATTTAATATATTATTTTTTGCTGAAAATAAAGAGTCCATACTAACAAACTTTGTTAATTTATTAATGTTGGTTAATAAAATTAATTTGATTATAAGAGGTTGTAAAAAATTGTTTACAACGGATGTGATTAAATCCTTAAATGACGCCCCAATAGCCATTGCTGCTGCTACGGCTAATATTGAGTCTGTTTTGCGGTTTAAAAAATTTGTAAAGAGCGAGACTACGCTAGTAGGTACACTACTCATTATAATATATATATATAGAATATTTTTAATATATATAGAATATTTTTAATATATATACAATATTTTAAACATATAGAATATTATAAATCTAATTGGCAATTACCAAAGAGACTGACTTGGATTTTTTTACTAATTTACCCTTTGCGCCTATGCGTGGCTTTTTGGCAATGAAATTGTTTGCTCTCTCTCTATCTTCTTTATATTCAAAATATTGTTCCGACAACTTATCTAGCTCTGAAAGCCACATTTGTTGTATTGTGGTTGTTTTAACGAACTCAAGTTCATGTTGTTTATTAGTAGATTCTTTGTATAACTTATCCACGTTTTCTTCGGTCACGCTGTCCATTGCCATTTTTACAAGATATTTATAATCCGCATCATTATCTATAACAATATATCCCTTATCTTGTAGCATTTTACATACACCCGCCTTTGTCTTTTTTCTTAAATCTATCGTATCATCTAATATTTCTTTGATATATCTTGCCTTATTATTCAACAAGACCAACTCTTTCTCCAACGCACAAATCATGTAATCCTTTCTAGTTTGATACATTTTCAATCTGGTTATATAATAATCGTCAATCACCTCTTCGACAGAATCATATTTATGTAACTTATCATTCGCATTAAACAAGTGCATGTTGGTTGTCGTGTTTGTAGTGTATAGTTTAAACAACTTTTCAACACCATTACATTGATGTTCGGCTTTCTGATTCTCCAACTCGTCTAACTTACCCTTTGCGAATGTAATCGTAAAATCTACGCTGGTATCCTTACTCATATCATCATAATCTTTAATGAGCGACTGTATCTTTTTCCCATCCTTACCTACTTCGGGCTCAATAAGACGCTCTAACAACTCTTTGAAATCCTCCGTCCAAAACCCAATTGGTAACTCAACGACTCTGATTTTATCAGGACCCAGCTTTTCATAAGTACCTTTTATTAAGAATTTATGGTCGGTGAGTTTTACAATAGTTCCTTTAAAGCCTTCGTAATACGGTACGAACATGTGCTTCTCGTTTGTCCCATCTCCATTTAATTTACACTTTAAATAATGAATAATCTCGACTGGATTATAACACATAACATCCGTACTAAATCCCGTACCAATACCCTTAGAACCATTAATTAATACCATCGGAACTATTGGAGCATAGAATATTGGCTCTACTAGCGTGCCATCATCATTTAAATAAGTTAGGATATTATCATCTGCTGGCTGATAAATTGTACGTGTAATTTTATTCAACATGGTGAAAATATATCTTTCAGACGCACTATCCTTTCCTCCCTGCAATCGTGTGCCGAACTGACCATTCGGCATAAGCAGATTAATATTGTTTGAACCAACAAAATTCTGCGCCATGCCTACAATAGCGCCATTCAAACTGGCTTCACCATGGTGATACCCCGAGTGCTCGGATACATAACCGCTAAATTGCGCGACTTTAATTTCGGTAGTAAGGTTTTTTTTGAAGGTCGAATAGAGAATTTTTCTAAGACTGATTTTTAATCCATCCATCAAATTAGGTATGCTTCGGTCGCAATCATACTTGGAAAAGTGAATGAGTTCTTTGTTGATGAACGATTCATACGATACACGCGTGTCTTTGGTGTCCAAGTACAAATTACGGTCGTAATTGCCCAACCAATCCTTTCTATCATCGGCGCGCTTTTTATTGAAGACCATGTCAATTGCGTTTGTGCTATTATCGCCACTAAACTGAAAGTTGACAATTTTCCTATTTTCGAAATATTCGCGAAATTCCTTACCCGTGCTAGTGCCTAACCCCTTGTAGTACTTAATTTTCCATCCATTACCGCTGTTGAGTTGTTTCCACTCTTCATATTCTCCATCATTATAGAAATTCAACTCGGCATGTCCTTTTTTTGCTTTCAAAATGGGCGTATTCATGAACCCAATAAATTCAGGTATTTCAATGAGACTTGGCCATTCTGATTGAAATAGATTGATTCCTAAGCCCTTAATATGACTACCATCCAAGTCCTGGTCGGTCATAAAGAGAATCTTACCATATCTTAAATGTTTATATACATCCTCGATTGTTGCGTAGTGTTTGCCAGTTTCTAAACCCAGAATCTTTTTAATTTCTGCGATTTCCTTATTCTCTGAAATCTTTTTTACGGCTTCACCTCTTACATTGAGAATTTTACCTTTCATAGGATATACACCAATAATATTACGGTCGTCGGATGATAACCCTGAAATGATACCTGCTTTGGCTGAATCACCTTCACAGAATATAATGGTGCTGTTTTTGGACTTGTCCGTTCCAGCCCAATTCGCGTCAGTTAGTTTAGGAATACCTCTAACGCTCTTGCTCTTGGTACCGTCTGTTTTTTTAGCGGCTTTATTTTCCTTTACCTCGGTTAGAGCACAAGCCGCGTCCATTACACCCATTTTTGCGATTTTTTCGATAAGTTTATCGCTCACGTCACACTTGGAGCCAAACTTGTTTGCCGGAGTGTTCATATAATCCTTGGTTTGACTGTCAAACGATGGGTTTTCAATATCACACCTTATGAATATGATAAGCTGTTCTTTTATACTATTTGGATTTACTTTTGTTTTTTTCTTTTTCTCAATATATTCAACCATTTTGCGTGTAATTTGATTCAAAATATATTCGACATGCTTACCACCTTTGGCTGTGTGGATACCATTTACGAAAGATATTTGTACAAACTCATGTGTAGGAGTCATCGCGACAGCATATTCCCACCGTTCACCTTGGTCTTCATATGCCCGTGATGCAGTACTCTTATCGCCAATGTACAAGTCGATATATTGTTGGAAATTCTTCACTGGCACAAGCTGTGAATTATATTTAACCTTTAAAGACTTATCCGTTATGGCGGCTACATCGTACACGCGCTTTTTAAGTAACGCGATTATATCAGATGATAAACCTTGAATACCAAGACGAGCATAATCCGGCTTAAACGTAATAGTTGTATAGGGCTTTGACTTACATTTAGTAATAGTTGGTTTACATATTTCATCAAGGTTGTTTTTGAACTCTTGTCTATATTTAAGACCCCTAATATGGTCAACAGTTTCGACTGAACCATAAGTGGACCAAATTAATACTAATTTGAAGCCAAACCCGTTTTTACCTCCAACAATTTTTTTCTCGGTTTTATCGTAATTCGTAGACGTTCTTAGGTGCCCAAAGATCATTTCGGGAATCCATATTTTATGCTCGGGATGTTCTGCTACGTCGATACCATTACCATCATTCATCATGGTAATAGTTCCATCGTCGCTAATAGATATATCAATATTTGATACGGGTAACGAGTGTGTAGGGTCACTCACAGATGCGTGTAACATACGCACAACGTGGTCCCTACAATTAACGACACCTTCATCAAATAATTTGTATAGTCCTGGAATATATTTAATACTTTTCTGCACAACCCTAGAACCATCAGCATTCATTACCCATAAATCATCTTCGATTTCTTCTACGGAACCGATGTAGGTGTCTGGGTTATGTAATATATGCTCTTTATCGGTTTTTTGTTGATATTTGTTAGAAAGAGTTTCGTCAGTGGCGATCATTCTTGTGTTTGTGTAATACATGACATCTATTTATATATTTTCAATTTTATTTTATAAGACGTATGCTAATTATATGATATAACATAATATATAACATAATATATAACATAATATATAACATAATATATAACATAATATATAATACGAATGAGCCAATACCAAGTTAAAGGTAAATTTTATAGATGTGATTGTATATTTTCAAAAAAGACCGTAAAGGTTAGTTTAAATGCTTCGACAAGTAAAAAAATAAATGCGCAATCAAACACAAATTTCGCAAACGTATCAAACCAACAACGAATTGCACAGCGTTTAATATTAGATGGTTCTTCACAAAACGTTGTACGAATATCTAGATTTAATGGAGGAATCACGCAATATGGCAATTTTTATTTGAATCAGCCTTTATCACTTAATTATTTAGGACGTATGGAAGGACAACCCGGGGGTGGTGGAAGTCCGCCTAAAAACACGTTTATCTAATTTCAATTTATAATTATAGATATTTTTAGCATATTATAAGATTTACTTTTTTTCTATGATTATTGTATAATGACTCGTTTTACAAAAAATGCTAATGGTAGTTATAATGTTAATGGTCATAACTATGACATGTTGACCGGAAGTCGTGCCCAAGTATGGCATGGTACCGCATGTAAAACATCTGGTGGTTTAAAAAAATCAGACCTTATGCAAAACAAAGCCGGTAGAATTGTATCAAAAGCTAAGCATAATACTGCTAAGAAAGATAACCGCCTAGTCAAAGCTGGATATGGAACTAAAAAGGGTACATTTGGATTTGTTAAGTTAGGTGTTAGCCGTGGCAAATCGCGTAGCAAATCCAGAGGCAAATCGCGCAGCAAATCTCGCAGCAAATCACAAAAGGGTGGGTTGTCGGCGCTAAAACCTGCGTCATTTGCTGCTGGTAGGGGTGAAGGAACTTCCGGAGTTGACCTTCAATTATACGCCACGACTATGGGTGGCAAAAGACGTCGTAAAGGAGGAACATCTTGTAAACAAATGGGTGGATTAAGCCCATTGAGCCCTACCGCATATAATGGCAAAGGTGTAGGAACATCAGGTGTCGATTTACAGTTTGTTGCGGGTAACGCAGGTTAATTTATTGCTTACGTGTTACATAAAGTAGTTTTATATTTTACATGAAAAATATAAAATGTATAAACGTGTATATTATTCTATAAAAGATATATATAATATGATGTATGATGTAATTATTATTGGAAGTGGAATAAGCGGATTATATGCGGCTTATCATATAAAAAAAATGTCACCCAATACATCTTTTTTAATTCTTGAAAAATATAAGAAACACTGGATTGGTGGTCGCACAAGTAATGAATTATTTTATGGTTCTGAAATTGTAACTGGTGCCGGAATCGGAAGAAAAACAAAAGACAAACTATTGTATAAATTGTTGGACGACTTAGATCTAAATACTACTGAGTATACAAGCACACCACATTATTCAAAACTTATTCACCCGTTAGATGTTAAAAAGGTGATGTCTTATTTAAGAGCTGAATATAACAGATTCAAGGGACCACAAACTTCCTTTAAGAATTTTGCTAAACCCATTCTTGGAGAGAAAACCTATAATCAATTTATACTTTCCGTAGGATATTCTGATTTTGAAGAGGAAGACGCGTATGAAACATTATATGCCTATGGTATGGAAGATAATTATCGCAGTTTAAAAGCTTTTTATGTGCCTTGGCGGGAAATGGTCCTGAAGTTGGCTGCTAAAATTGGACCAGCGCATTTTAAATTTTCAAATAACGTTTCTAAAATAACTAAAACAAATGATAATCCATGCAGGTTTTTACTCGATACCGAGCATGGAAAAAGATATATATGTAATAAAGTGATTGTTGCAACTACTATATCCGGTATCCGAAAACTGTTACCGAATCCAATCTACAATGATACTGAAGGGCAGCCATTTCTACGTTTATATGGTAAATTTTCTAAACAGTCTATACCCATTTTGAAAGAATTTGTGAAAGGGTGCACTTATTTACCAGGTCCGCTTCAAAAAATCATCCCTATAAACCCCGATTCAGGTGTATATATGATTGCTTATAATGATAATAACAACGCATTAGCATTAAAAAATAATCTAGATGATACAGACCAGAATAGGGATTTTTATTGCGCACTACTTGAAAAAGCACTCAACATATACGGCGGTTCATTACATCTTATCTCTATTAAATCATTTTACTGGCCTATTGGAACACACTACTATAAGCCGCTGAATCTTGCCCTCTATAAAGACAGGGATGAATTTATTGAACGCGCACAACATCCAGAAAAGGGTATTTTAGTTATAGGGGAAGTTGTTAGTAAACATCAAGGATGGACCGAAGGTGCGTTAGATAGCGTAAAGGAAGTATTAACGAAAAAATGGGTAAATTCCATTTGTTAGTTACTAATATATCATGTAATATCCGTGATATCCAATAGCAGCAAATGCCAACATGAGCAATAGTTCAAAATATAATCTGGCGGTTTTCACGTCATGGTAACCAATATAAATTAATAGAGGACCAACTAAAATAATATGAATTAAATTTGCCCAATAACCTTTCTTATGTTGTATGTTGTTATATGCCTTATATATGTGGTATAAAATAATTACTATACCTAAACCAAGTAACATTGGAAACATGATTTTAGGTATTGCGGTTTTGTTAATACCTACGTACAAAAAAAGGCTGCCAACAATTAATATGTGAAACAGATGAACTAATGACGACTCATTCATATGTATATATGTATATATAGATATATAGATATAAATCGATATTTCAATTTACCATTTCATTATTTTCTTAAACCAATATATAATGGTTTTCAACTATCATAACACAGAAGTTAAAACACAATCTGGCGGTAAAAAAATAGTGCGTAAAGTTACAATTAAGCGTGGTAAAGGCTATAAAATCGTTACAAAATATAATAAAGGGCGAAAAACGTCTTCTATCAAGAAACCAATTCACAAACAGCACATTGCATCCATTCAAAAAGGCAAATTTGTTCCTGGATTGTTTAAAGATTGCTGTTCTAGAGAGAAAACCAAAACACGTAAAAATCGGTAAAATCTTAGCTGTGTTATGCTAACAACAACTCTATTTTAATAAATTTTTCATATACAATATAATCCGGAAACGTGTAATAAATATATTTTTCAAAATATCTTTTGCTAACCACAAATTTGAGCGGGTTTTCATTAAAATGCTTGTAGTAATAATTATAAACCTCGTCAAACGAAATAAGCGCAAGAGTGTAGTCCTTTAATAAGTCCTTTAAACATACAAAAAAGTTGTTTATATCTATAATTTTATTCCACGTAATAGATGTAATATTTAATACATACTTATCTTCTATTATTTCCACGTTAGGAAAAAAATGTTTTAGTATTTTCAGCACATTTTCTTCGGTTATGTTTCCATTTGTCATTAAATTATCACAATTTTTAGCCCAAACTCTAAACAAACCGCATAATTCATCTATTTCCATTTCATTATCAAATGTGTCTGGTGTTTGCCCTTCATTTACTGTAATGGTTGTATTCCAAAATTTTATAAAATCGCTTTGTATAGGTAAAAATTTGCTTGTAATATTTTGAAACGCATCATGTTCTTCACTATATGTGTATTTGTTTTTCATCAATTGCTTCAACGTGTTTGAATAAATCATGTTTGGATATTGATTATCAGAGAGAAATTGTTTCCACAGAAAATGTAGATTTTTCCATTCCATTTCGCCCATTGTATTTTTGGATTTATCCGTTTCTATAATGTATTTATTACAAAAGTCATTCACAATATTTTGCGGTGTATTGTTCTTGATGTAATATACATATTTTTTCAGGTCTTCATTGACTTTATTTTCTATAAAATAATCTGAATTGTCATAACGTTTTGAATAATGCACCGCAACACACATCAATTCGTGTACATTTTTTTTTAACATATCAACCCAAAGAGTCTTTGCGAAAGTTTCATTCATATTAATAACCCTGCATTTCTCATAAGAATGATTTTCATGATATTTTGTAACAAAATTGTGTGTAATATTATTTACTCCAAGACCATCTGATGCTATAAATTCTAATTCATTTAAGATTTTTTTCATATAAGGGCTAACAATAAATATGAGATGTTGATTTTTCTTTAAAATGTTGTCTCCAATAACATTTAGGAAATATTTGGCGTGATTTTTAGAAACAAAGACCGACGGATATAATACGTTTAATACGTTTTGAATGGTGTCTGACTCCGGTATGGAATTTAATAGACTTCTCTCTTTAATGAGTTTTATAATGTGAATTTTGGTTTTATATTTCCATTCAAGTAAAACTCTATCCTTAGAAATACTTGAAAGTAATTTATGAATAATATCGTCTTCTTTAACAATACTATAATTGACACCATTATATTCGTAAAAACAATTGTTGGATGATAAATAATAATACAAATTTTTTTGTAAAAACACTTGTATAAAAATTTGTTGCTCATTGGTTAAAAATATATTTCTACAAATACGTTTTTCGTGATTTATAAGTTCAATATCCAGTGTGTTAGGCAAGCAATTTACGATATGCGTGTGTATTCGTTGTAACATGTACTCATTATTTTCATATTTTTGAAATAATTCCTGTAAAGTTTGTTGACACTTGGTTTGTGATTCTGTTGACATTTACTGCTTCTAAGTATAAAAATATATGTTTAAATTAGTTTTATAATTTAATACAATATATGCAAAAGGTCGCGTTTGATTTATGGAAAAATCAATTACACACATAAGTATTTAAAGATTTTATGAAAATCAATGTATAATGTCAAATTTTATAGGTGCAACAACTAATCAAGAATCCATGAATAATGTATTAACTATTAAAACCGTACAAATTGCGCCATTTAGAACATTAATGACTGCGTTGAAAGACATTCTTTTAGAAACAAATATAACCTTTGACAAAACGGGCATTCGTATTATTAATATGGACAAATCGCATACTATTTTAGCACATTTGTGTTTGAATGCCGAGAATTTCGAATTTTATGAATGTAAAAAGGACAAAATCATTATAGGTGTAAATATGTTCCATTTGTTCAAACTAATAAACACTATTGATAATGATGATACGTTGACAATTTATATCGAAAATGCCGATTATGTCGATGGGATTGTCTCTCATTTAGCGCTTAAATTCGAGAATGGCGATATTAAGCAGTGCAAGACGCAGAAATTAAGACTTATTGAGCCCGAAATGGAAGAGCTGCAGTATCCTAATGTGAAATTTTCGTCTATTATTAATTTACCGTCTTCTGATTTTCAGAAAATTATTCGCGATTTGTCTTGTATTTCAGACAAGCTTGAAATCAAGTCTGTTGGGAATGAATTGATATTTAAATGCTCAGGTCAATTTGCGTCGGCAGAAATTCATCGTGCCGAGTCCGACGGAAATATGGGCTTCGTATTGAAGCAAGACCCTTCAAAGATTATTCAAGGCGAATTTTCACTTAAAAATTTAGGATATTTCATCAAATGTACAAATTTATGTTCACAAATTGAAGTTTATCTTGAGAACGATTTGCCTCTCGTTGTGAAGTACGATGTAGCATCACTTGGTAGCATAATGCTCTGTTTGAGCTCGTTACCCACGGCATAATTGTGACCATTATCGTAACAAACTGTTTTTTTGAGTTTATAAGCCCTTTTTTCAATATATAAACAAAAATTGATTTATATATATTATATTTGAAACCAATATAAACCCTTCGGCATATATAAACTATGCCTATTACTTATACATATTCACAAGTCCAAGACATATTTGTTCAACAGAATTGTGTCCTAATAAGCGAAACGTATAAAAATCAGTTGGAAAAATTAGAATATATAGCATCATGTGGTCATAAAAATTGCGTTATATTAAAATTATTTCTTGTGGGAAGGGGCATAAAATGTAGAAATTGTGCTTTAGAAATACCAACGTATGAACATGTGGTCAACAAATTTCTCGATAAAAAGTGTGTTGTAACAATGGATAAGTCCGAATTTATGCAGGTGTATAAAAACAGTACTTGTAAAATAAAATATAATGCGGTTTGTGGTCACTCCAATAGTGTAAGTTATAAAAATTTTATAACCCTAAACCAGGGAATAAATTGTCCGACATGTGTAAATAAAAACACAGGGTTAAAATTATCAGAACTATATTCTGATGATAATACGTTGTATGCCTATAAACAAGAATTAAACTGTATTAATTATTTTAAAGGGATAACCACCAATCATTTTACAACTATTAAATCTTATGATGGTTGTAAGGCTGATATTGTTGTTAAACCAATTGATGTAATCGAAGATTTATGGCTAGGCATTCAAGTAAAGACGACCAACAAAAAAACAGAAAGAAGCCAATATTATTTTCGATTAAACGCTGGTAAATATGAGAATTGTTTAATATTATGTATGTGCGACGAAGACAAAAAAATGTGGTTAATACCATATGAAGAAGTCAAAGGATTAAAAACGATTGGAGTCGCACAGAAATCAAAATATAATAAATATGAAGTGAATGAAGAAAATTTGATGGAGAAATTACATTATTATTACACGTTACTCAATAAATTTGAATTTTCAATATTAAACATCCCAACCAGTAAATCACAACAACAAGAACAAGAATATTGTAACTTAAGAGAAAGCAAAATAGATTTTATTACATTTACACGTAATAGCATGGAAGGATTGGTTTACGACTTTATGATAGGAAACAAAAAAGTTCAGGAAAAGGTTGGTTCAATAGTTCATAATAATCCTAATTCATATATGTTTACTTTGAGCAAATATGGTTGTAGAGTAGATGGAAAATGTAAACGCAAATCTTACGAAGAAGGTGACAATGATTTGTATTGGTTAAATTGTAAAAACGGGAAATTTTATGTAATACCAGAAGACGCTTTAATTGTAAATGGACACATAGGAAAAGACTGTATAATAGAACATTTATATGTATCTCCCACAAATCAAAACACCGCGTGGTGTAATAAATATTTGTTTGATTACAATAATGTAGACAAAGAAAGGTTATTAGCTATAATACAAACCCCCTAGGCAAGTTAATAGCGTTAAGTTATTATATAATGATTTTATTAATACATTATATAATATGTCGAGCTATTCGAGAAGTTATAGCGAATATTTAGGGAAAAATAGATGCTGTGATTTAAGAGGTATTGGACCTATTGGACCTATTGGACCCGCTGGTCCCGCTGGTGTAGGTCCGGTTGGTCCTACCGGTCAGAATGGAACCGCGTCAAACACAGGTTCAACTGGAACTACAGGTGCAACTGGAACTACAGGTCCAACAGGGCAGCCTGGTTCTGCGACAAACACAGGTGCAACTGGTAATACTGGACCTACTGGTAATACTGGTCCAACTGGTGTAAGTGGTAATACAGGAACAACTGGTAATACTGGACCTACTGGTAATACAGGTGCAACTGGTGTAACGGGTAATACAGGAACAACTGGTAATACTGGACCTACTGGTAATACAGGTAATACAGGTGCAACTGGTGTAACGGGTAATACAGGAACAACTGGTAATACTGGACCTACTGGTAATACAGGTGCAACTGGTGTAACTGGTGTAACTGGTAATACAGGAACAACTGGTAATACTGGTAATACTGGACCTACTGGTAATACTGGTAATACTGGTCCTACTGGTGTAACTGGTAATACAGGAACAACTGGAGATACTGGACCGACTGGTAATACTGGACCGTCTGGTGTAACAGGTAATACTGGAAATACTGGTCCGACTGGTGCAACTGGTGTAACTGGTAATACTGGTGTAACGGGTAACACAGGTCCAACTGGTAATACGGGACCTACAGGCGATACAGGACCAACCGGAGATACTGGTGTAACTGGTGATACTGGACCAACTGGTGATACTGGACCAACTGGTGATACTGGACCTACAGGCGATACAGGACCAACCGGAGATAATGGTGTAACTGGAGATACTGGTCCGACTGGTGATACTGGTGTAACGGGTAATACAGGACCAACTGGAGATACAGGTCCAACTGGAGATACTGGTCCGACTGGTGATACTGGTGTAACTGGTAATACAGGACCAACTGGTGACACTGGACCTACAGGAGATACTGGTGTAACGGGTAATACAGGTCCAACTGGAGATACAGGTCCAACTGGAGATACTGGTCCGACTGGTGATACTGGTGTAACGGGTAATACAGGTCCAACTGGAGATACAGGTCCAACTGGAGATACTGGTCCGACTGGTGATACTGGTGTAACTGGTAATACAGGTCCAACTGGTGACACTGGACCTACAGGAGATACTGGTGTAACGGGTAATACAGGACCAACTGGTGTAACTGGTAATACTGGTCCAACTGGTGACACTGGACCTACAGGAGATACTGGTGTAACGGGTAATACAGGACCAACCGGAGATACTGGACCAACTGGAGATACTGGTCCGACTGGTGATACTGGTGTAACTGGTAATACAGGACCAACTGGTGACACTGGACCTACAGGAGATACTGGTGTAACGGGTAATACAGGTCCAACTGGAGATACAGGTCCAACTGGTGACACTGGACCTACAGGAGACACAGGACCAACTGGTGTAACTGGTAATACAGGACCTACCGGAGATACAGGACCCACCGGCGACACAGGACCCACAGGTGATACTGGTGTAACTGGTAATACTGGTCCGACTGGTGATACTGGTGTAACTGGTAATACTGGACCGACTGGTGATACAGGACCAACCGGAGATACTGGTGTAACAGGTAATACTGGACCAACTGGTGATACAGGACCTACCGGAGATACAGGACCCACAGGTGATACTGGTGTAACTGGTAATACTGGTCCGACTGGTGATACTGGTGTAACTGGTAATACTGGTGTAACTGGTAATACTGGACCAACTGGTGATACAGGACCAACTGGTGATACAGGACCTACCGGAGATACAGGACCCACCGGCGACACAGGACCCACAGGTGATACTGGTGTAACTGGTAATACTGGTCCGACTGGTGATACTGGTGTAACTGGTAATACAGGACCAACTGGTGACACAGGTCCAACTGGTGATACAGGTCAAACTGGTGATACAGGACCAACCGGTGAGACTGGACCAACCGGCGACACAGGACCAACTGGAAATACGGGACCGACTGGAAATACGGGACCGACTGGAAATACGGGACCCACTGGTGACACAGGACCAACTGGTAACACTGGACCAACTGGTAACACGGGACCCACTGGTGACACAGGACCGACTGGAAATACAGGACCG
>Ga0214919_10003446_pt1 | contig 23880 bp, 22 predicted proteins | sample LL1503_MetaG_FD_177994 | JGI IMG/M metagenome (GOLD analysis project Ga0214919, IMG submission 177994) | Freshwater microbial communities from Lake Lanier, Atlanta, Georgia, United States - LL-1503 | ecosystem: Environmental > Aquatic > Freshwater > Lake | place: USA: Georgia | collected... | reverse complement strand
CTTGCCTTCGAAAACTTTGCACGAAGCTGTCCTACCGAAGCTGTACTATTGACAGGACAAATTACATTGATATAGTACTAATTAAATAACTACTAGGAGCAATTTGAACATGGCCTCGTTTAACATGCGTCTTGAATTCTCGGCCGGGTGGGCAAATGCCCAGATTGCCGGAGTGATCGCAGCCTCGGTTCTGGGGCTGTTTGCACTGGCCCCGGCAACCGCCCAGCAGACACTCGTGGTCGCAGCCCCTCAGACCCCGACCGGTTTTGACGGCGACATCCCCAAGGTTGCTACCCGCCAGATGATCGTGCAGGCAAACGAAAGCTTGGTGCGTTTCAAGCGCGTAACAGGCGCCGACGGCCGTATCGCACTGGACCCGTCCAATATCGAGCCCAACCTTGCCGAAAGCTGGACCGTCTCACCTGACGGCAAGACTTACGTCTTCAAGCTGCGCCGTGGCGTCAAGAGCCCCTGGGGCAATGAGATGAAGGCCGACGACATCGTCTGGAGCCTGGAGCGTGCCTGGAGCATCAAGCGCACCTCGTTTTTCCTCTACAACCTGATCGGCGTCGACACCTTCAAGAAGACCGGCGACTACGAGGTGACCATCAACCTCAGGAATCCGAGCAAGATCCTGCTCCCGATGCTGACGATGTATTTCCCGACACTTCACGACAAGACGCAGGTTCTGAAGAACGCCACCGCTGACGATCCGTTCGGCAACAAGTACATCGATCAGAACCTCGTTGGCTTCGGCGCCTATTCCATCGAGTCCCTCAAGCCGGGCGAGCAGGTCGTACTCAAGGCCAACCCGAACTATTTCCGCGGCAAGCCCTTCTACGACCGCGTGATTTACCGTGAGGTGCCCTCTCTGTCCAACCGTGTCGCACTGCTCAAGACTGGTCAGGCCCAGTGGCTGGAAGACACCCCGCTTAAGCAGATCAGCGACCTCAAGAAGGACCGCTCAGTGAAGGTCGAGTCCGTCACCGGCACCCAGCCTGCGACGATTCGAATGAACACTGGCATCAAACCATTCGACGACAGGCGCATCCGCGAGGCCGTAGTGCTGTCAACCGATTTCGAAGCCTTTAACGCCTCTGTTTTTGAAGGCTTGGGCATTCCGGTGACCTCCATGGTGCCGCCCACGGTGCCAGGGCATGCTGCGTCTTTCACGCGGCCCAAGCGGGACATCGCCCGCGCAAAGGCATTGCTCGCGGAGGCTGGTTATCCCAACGGCATCGACCTGCCCTACCTTTATGCTGGCACCTACTGGTGGATGGAGCCGGTTTCGATTCAGCTCAAGAGCCAGCTGGCTGAAGCCGGCATACGCCTCAATCTCACCCGGATCCCTGACCCGGAATTCGTGAACCGCGGCCTGATCCGTCTGCGCGACATGCCCATGTTCCCGGCAGGCGATGCGACCTTCGTGCTTGATCCGGTGTTCACCTCCTGGATCTTCGGGTTCTCGCAGGGAGTCGCAAATCGAAGCGCCTATAACAATGCAGGCGTCGACAAGGCCATCTCAGACGCGCTGCTGGAGACCGACGACACCAAGCGGTATGAGCTCGTCAAACGCGCCCAGAAAATGCATGCCGACGATAATGAATGGGTGATGCTGTACTACCCGGGCATGCACCAGGCCATGAACTCCTGCGTCAAGGGCTGGATTTGGTACCCGGACGACTGGCCCAGGTTCGCCGATCTGCGTTGCGAACGCTAGTTCGGCGATCAAGTAGGGCGGGCCCGGCCCGCCACAGTTGTTTACATCCCGCCGGTGCCGGTATGCCCCGTTCCTTCGAGGCCCCACGCAGCAGCATGCGTAGGCCAGTCCTCTGGCCACCCTGACCATCCGAATGATTTCGACACTCTATCTGGTTCTACGCCGAGCGGTGCTGTCGCTGCCTATCCTGCTCGGCGTTCTGCTGTTCACGTTCATGCTGGTACGCGTGGGGAACAATGATCCTGTCGGCATGCTGGCTGGGCCTACGGCGGGGGCTAATGAAATCAACGCGATCCGGGCGGCTTACAAGCTTGACCAACCGGTACTGGCGCAGTTTGTTGAATATGTGAGGCTGGTGTTTCGGGGCGACTTTGGCACCTCTTGGCTGTCCGGCAAGCCGGTTCTCGATGAGCTGCTGCTGCGGCTGCCTGCCACCCTGGAGTTGGTCCTGCTCGGCAGTTTCGTGGGGGGGCTGGTAGGCGTTTGGGCCGGCATGCGGTCGGCTCTTCACGCCAATCGGCGCTTTGACCACTGGAGCCGGTTCCTGTCGCTGCTGGGGTTTGGCATGCCGACGATATTTCTGGGGTTGGCACTGATTTTCGTCTTCTTCTTCTTGCTGGAATGGGCGCCACCACCAATGGGCAGGATCGACCTGATGATCAACTCGCCCAAGCTGGTCACAGGCAGTTACTTGGTGGATGCACTTATCGCAGGCGACAAAGCGGCTGCGCTTTCTGCGGCCGGGCGTCTGGTGCTGCCTTGCCTGGTGGTGGCTATCGTGTTTGCGGCCCCGCTGATCAAACAGACACGTGCCATCGCGCTCGATGTGATGGCCAGTGACTATGTGCGGTATGCGCGTGCGGCCGGCCTGCCGAAACCGATGGTACGCCGCATGGTCTGGCGCAATTCCAGTGTGCCGGTGCTGACCTACGGAGCCACTGAACTCACCGCGCTGTTTGGTGCCGCATCGGTGCTCGAATTGATTTTCTCTTGGGGGGGCGTCTCTCAGTTCGGCCTGACGGCCATCCTCAAGGGGGACTTTGCCGTCGTGCAGGGCTATGTGCTGCTGATGTCGGTGATCGCGATCGTGGTTTTTGCAATCACCGATCTGTTGATCGTCAAACTTGAACCGCGCGCCGCGGCAGGCGCCCGATGAACGCACCCTCCACCTTGGCCATGCACCAGTCTCCCGCTGCTGTAGGGCAACTACATCGGCGCATCTACTCCATTGCCCGTTCCACGCCAACAGGAACTGTGGGGCTTGCCATCATCAGCGTGTTCGCGCTGCTTGCGCTGCTTGCCCCCTGGATCACGCAGTTTGATCCGGTTAGGCCTTTCCCGAACTCGGTACTGACCGGCCCCGGCGCGCAATTCCTGCTGGGCACCGATGGCAACGGCATGGATGTCCTGTCCCGCACCATTTATGGTGCTCGGTATGCATTCGGCATTGCTGTTCCGGTACTGCTTTTCGGACTCATCGTGGGCGTACCGATTGGCCTGTACGCTGGGTACCGTGGCGGCTGGGTCGATGAAATCACGCTGCGTGTCATGGACGCCATCCGCGTGTTCCCCTCCATCATCCTCGCGCTGGCCATCGTGTCGGCGACGGGGCAGTCCCTGGCCAACGTGGTGCTCGTGATCGGCATGCTCGATGTACCGGTATTTGCCCGTTTGGTCAGGGCTGAGGTGCTCGCTCTGCGCGCGGGGGGATTCGTGGAAGCTGCGGTCAATGCCGGCAATCCGACCTGGCGCATCCTGTTCGTGCATCTGCTGCCCAACTGCATCCGGGGCGCCATGGCCCAGATGCCCATCCGCATGGCATGGGCGGTACGGGTCTCGGCCACATTAGCCTTTATTGGTGTCGGTATTCAGGTGCCAACCCCGGAATGGGGGGCAATGATCCGCCAGGGTGCCGATTACATGATCAGTGGCGAGTGGTGGGTGTCCATCGTACCGGGAGTAGCGCTCGTCACGCTCATCATCGGCTTCTCCATGTTAGGCGACGGCCTCGAGGAGCTGCTCGACCCGCGGCGCCAGAAGGGCAGCCGGTGAGCGGCACACAGGAAAGCGGGGCTCCGCTGTTACGTGTGAGCGATCTGCATGTCCACTTTGTGGCCCATGACCGCTTCAACAACGAGCGCACTGCACGCGCCCTCAATGGTGTCAGCCTACAGATCCACCGTGGCCAGATCTTCGGCCTGGTCGGCGAGACTGGCGCGGGCAAGTCGCTCACGGCGCATGCGGTGATGCAGTTGCTGCGGGAGCCTGCACGCCTGGTCCGGGGCGCAATCCACTTTGAGGGCCAGGATCTCGCCCAGTTGACCGAAGACGACATGAACAGCCTGCGCGGAGACCGAATCGCGATGGTGGTGCAGTCGCCCAAGACCTCGCTCGACCCGCTCACTCGGGTGGGTGAGCAGATCGCCCGTATCCACCGGGTGCACCGCAAGGCGAGCGAGGCACAAGCCCGCGAGAAGGCCCTGCAGATGCTTCGGGCAGTCGGCATCCCGGACCCCGAGTCCCGGGCACAGGCCTGGCCGCATGAACTCTCTGGCGGCATGGCACAGCGTGTGCTGATCGCCATGGCCCTGGTCAATGATGCCCAACTCATCATTGCGGACGAACCCTCGACAGGGCTGGATGTGACCGTGCAGGCCCAGATTCTCGACCTGCTGAGGGTGACCGTGCGCACGCGTCAAATGGCCTCGTTGCTCATCACGCATGACCTTGGTGTCGTGGCTCAATACTGCGATCAGGTTGGCGTGATGTTTGCAGGCTCGCTGGTGGAGGCGGGGCCCGTGGCAGAAGTCTTCACGCGGCCGCGTCATCCGTATACACGGCATTTGCTCGACAGCTCCCCGGACCGCATCGTCCTTGGTAAGTCGCAAACCCGGGCCGGAACCGCCCCTGATCTCTACAACCTGCCACCGGGCTGTCCCTACCAGAACCGCTGCACACGGGTTCAGGATGTTTGCCGAGACCACTTGATGGACCTGCCCGAAGATACGCGCCATGGTGTACGCTGCCACTTTCCGGAGACCGCATGACCAAGGCGCCGGCACCCGCACTCGAGTTGCACGACATCGTCAAGCACTTTCCAGGCCCGCGCCGGGGCACTGTAGTGCATGCGGTCAACAATGTGTCGCTGACGGTCCAGGCCGGAGAAACCGTGGCGCTGGTCGGTGAGTCAGGTTCGGGCAAGACAACACTCGGGCGTCTTGCACTGCGACTCGAGCAGCCCAGTTCGGGCCGGATCATGCTTGCGGGGGAAGACATCACGACCCTGTCGCAACGCCGCCTGCGCCTCCAGCGCCCGCATATGCAGATGGTTTTTCAGGACCCATGGGCCACCCTGAATCCGCGCATGCGCATCCGCACGATCCTAGAGGAACCGCTCAAACTGCATACCCGGGACAACGCCAGCCAACGCCTCGAACGGATTCACGCCATAGCGAACCAGGTCCGCCTGGGCGGTCAACTGCTGGAGCGCTTTCCCGCGCAGTTGTCTGGCGGGCAGCTGCAGCGCGTGGCACTGGCCCGGGCGCTCATGACCCATCCGAAACTCGTCGTGCTTGACGAACCCACCAGTTCACTCGACCTGTCGGTGCGCGCCGAGATCCTAGAGCTGCTCATTAGCCTGCGCGAACAAAGCCAGGTATCGCTCCTGTTCATCACGCATGACCTCGGTACGGTTCGACTGATCGCCAAACGCATTGTGGTCCTGTATCTGGGAGCCGTGGTCGAAAGCGGACCAACAGAAGAGATCTTCCAGTCGCCGGCCCACCCCTATACACGTGCCTTGTTCTCGGCCCAGTTGTCGACGGATGTCAGGCAGCGCCGCGAACGTCAAATCCTGCAGGGTGAGATCCCCAGCCCGGTCAATCTGCCGCCGGGTTGCACCTTTGCTGGCCGCTGCCCCATGGCACTGCCTGCCTGCCAAACCCGTTTGCCAGTGCTGCAAGCGCACCAGCACCGCGAGGTGGCCTGCCTTCGCCTGCCCGAAATCGTGGCGGCCAGGTCAGCTGGGTTGTATGTTGATGGTGTTGCAACCGGACAGGTAAAACGAAATGCATCGGAGACCCTGACATGACGACAAACCCTGTGCAAACCGATGGGAGCACATCCGTCGGGCTGACCCAGCAGATCGCCGACTACGCATGCGATATCACCAACCGCCGCCCCACTGACGCGTCCCTCGCGGTCGTGCGCCTGGGTTTCACCGACGCGGCGGCCGTTACGCTGGCGGGCCTGTCGGAGGACGTGACCCGCATCACGCGGCGCCTGGTGCGTGCCGACCCCGGCTTGCCGAGGGCCCGACTTTGTTTCAGTGCCGAACGAGCCAGCCCGGGGAACGCGGCATTGCTGGGTGCCGTGGCGGCCCACGCCATCGACTGGGACGACTACGCCTATTCCAACCACCCCAGTGCGGTCCTCGTCCCGGTCATTCTGGCAGTGGCAGATGCACGTGGCGCCACCGGAATGCGCATGGCCCAAGCCTATATTGCCGGATACGAGGTGTGGGGCAACCTGATGCGCCGGGAGCCGGGACACCTACACAGCAAAGGCTGGCACCCGACAGCCGTACTTGGCCCGATCGCAGCTGCGGTTGCGGCGGCCGTGCTAACGCGGCTGGACCGCGATGCGACGCGACATGCGGTTGCACTGAGTGCCTCCTTCGCCGGAGGTGTCATGGCCAACTTTGGCACGATGGCCAAGCCACTGCATGCCGGCCGCGCCGCCCAATCGGGCATCCAGGCGGCCGGGATGGCTCTTGCGGGCATTCAAGCAGGTGCCACTGCCCTGGAAAGTCCATTGGGGCTTCTGAGGGCGCTGTCGCCCGAAGGTCGCGTCGATCTCGTGACTCCGTTGCCGGGGGTGGGTCAGCCCGGTCTGATAGAAACACTGGGGCTCAACATCAAGAAGTATCCGACCGTCGGTGCCTCCCAACGCACCATTGACGCGTTGCGTGGCCTTCTCGCACGCCAGGCCGTCGACCCGGCACAGGTCCACGAGGCGATCGCACTGGTCAGCGAGAAACACGCAGCCGTCATGCCCTTCCACCATGCGCGCACAGCGCTGGAGGCAAAGTTCAGCCTCGAGTTCGTGGTGGCTGCCTGCCTGCTGCGCGGCAAGGTGGGCCTGGCCGAGTTGCAGGATGACTTCGTATCCTCCGATGCGGTTCAAGCCCTCATGCGACGCGTCCGGATCGACACCACGGCGGAAGTCGACCCCGGTTATCCCAGCGCAGCGCCGGCGGATTTCGTGCGCCTGCGCATGACCGACGGAACCGAACACGCCACCGACAAGGTACGCCGCGCCACCGGACACGCAGACCTGCCACTGCCCACATCCGAGCTCTGGGCCAAGTTCCAGGAATGCGCGCAGCTTGTTCACGCTACCGAGGACAGGGCGCGGCGGCTGTTCGACGCCCTGCAGCGCATCGATGCCCTGAACGGGCCGGAAGACATTCCCGAGGTCACCTGAAACACCCTCTTTCACGGAGCAGCCATGCAAGACGAGCCGCAACTCTACGACTACCTGCCCAGCATCGACCGGCCCAAGATCCATTGGCCCGGTGCGGCACGCGTGGCGGTATGGGTGGCACCCAACATCGAACACTACGAATACGATCCGCCGGCCAATCCCGTGCGCACCGCCATGCCGCGTCCCGCGCCCGATCTCAACTGGCTGACTCTGCGCGACTACGGAAATCGCGCCGGCGTGTGGCGCATGATGGAAGTGATGGACCGGTATGCCGTCAAGGGCAGTGTCTCGCTGAACGTCGGGGTGTGCGACCACTACCCTGAGATCATCGAGGCCTGCGTCGAACGCGGTTGGGAACTTTTCTCGCATGGCGTCTACAACACTCGTTACCTGCACGGAATGGATGCCGCACAACAACGTGCGCTGATCCAGGACGCCAAGGACACGATATATAAGGCCTCCGGTCAGCCCCTGACGGGCTGGCTCTCACCGGCCCTGTCCAACAACCCGGACACGATGGAACTGCTCTCCGAGGCCGACGTGCTCTACACCGCCGACCTGATGCATGACGACCAGCCACTGCCAGTCAAGCTGAACACTGGCAAGAAGTTCATCAGCCTGCCTTACTCGCTGGAGATCAACGATTACACCTGTCTGGTGCTCAAGCGCATGACGCCGCGGCGCTACACCGAGGCCATCCGGGATCAGTTCGACCAGTTGTACGAAGAAGGTGCCGACAACCCGCAGGTCATGTGCATCCCCCTGCATCCGTGGCTCATCGGGCTGCCGCACCGCGTGCGCGAGTTCGACGAAACACTGAAATACATCACCCGTCATGACAAGGTCTGGATGGCTACCGGGCGCGAGATCGCGCAGTGGTATGCCACGCACCACTACGACAACGTGTCAAGAGCGATCGCTGCCAGAAAGGACTGACCATGAGCCTGCCTGCCTCCTACATGGAATACCCGCGGCGTGCCCGCGGGATGGACCACGACCGTTATGACTACACCAGCCTGTTTAGGCGTCCTTCAGTACGCTGGCCGGACGGCGCGCGGATTGCGCTGGTGGTGGTACCCGTGCTGGAGTGGTTCCCGCTCGACATGGTGCCGGCACAGATGACCGTGAAGGCGGTGGGCGGCATGGAGCGGCCCTACCCCGATTACTGGAACTACACCACGCGTGACTACGGCACGCGGGTCGGGGTGTACCGCATCTTCAAGGTGCTCGAAGATCTTGGCATTCCCGCCTCGGTCGCCATCAATTCGCGACTTGCAGTGCGCCACCCGTTCCTGCTGCGGGAGATCACCCGGCGAAACTGGGAGGTGGTGGGCCATGGGCTGGACATGCGGCATGTGGCCCATGGCAAGACCCCCGAGGACCAAGAACGCCAGTGGATCACCGAGGCGCTGGCGCAGCTCCGCCAAGCCAGCGGGCAGCCGGTACGTGGCTGGCTCTCGCCGATGCAGTCCGAATCGCACCATACGCCGGACCTGTTGCGTGAACAGGGTGTCGACTACACGCTGGACTGGAACCAGGACGACCTCCCCGTGCGGATGAACACACGTGCCGGTGCGGTGTATGGCGTCCCCTATGCGCTCGACGTCAACGACCGCCAGTCCATGCTGGATTTCAACCTGTCCAATGCCGATTACGTCGAACAACTCCTGGACGCCTTCACCACCTTGTGGCGCGAAGCTGCAGACCACGGTGGTCGCGTCATGGCCATATCGGCCCACAGCTGGCTGACCGGGCAGCCCCACCGGATCCGTGCCTTCCGGCAGGCTCTGCAGGTGATGTGCGGGCACAGCGGTGTCTGGCCCACTACCTACGGCCGTATGCTGGACGCCTACCGTCCCCAGGAGTAAGACGTGGAAACCTGGCAGCTGACCGCCGCACAGGCTTCGGCACGGATGGCTGATGGAACTCTCAGCAGCGAAGACTACACCCGCGCCTTCCTGGAGCGCAGCGCGCAACGTGACCCCGAGGTCAAGGCCTGGACATGGATCGACCCGCAGGCCGCTATAGCCTGCGCCCGTGAGCGAGACCGCGAACCGCGCCGCAGCCCCCTGCATGGCATTCCGTACGGCGTCAAAGACGTGATCAACACGCGCAACGCGCCCACCCAGCACAATTCTCCGTTGTACGAGGGACACCGCCCCGGCGAAGACGCCAACTGCGTCGCTGTGCTTCACGCCTTGGGCGCGGTCATGCTGGGCAAGACTGACACCCTGGAATTTGCCTCGGGTGGCCGCCGCCCCCTCACCCGCAACCCGCACAACCTGGCCTACACACCGGGCGGCTCCTCATCCGGTTCTGGTGCCGCCGTGGCCGCCGGCATGGTGCCGCTGGCACTGGGCACCCAGACCGGCGGCTCCACCATCCGACCGGCCGCATTCTGCGGTATCCACGGAATGAAACCCAGTTATGGACGCATCAGCTTCGAGGGCATCAAGCACTATTCGGTGCACCTGGACACGGTCGGCCTGTACGGGCGCTGCATCGATGACCTCTGGTTGCTGGCCCAGGCCTACCGTCTGGTAGACGCAGCGGCGCTGGAAGCCCCCGCGCCATCGGCACTGACGATCGGCGTGTGCGAGACACCCATGTGGTCCCTCGCCAGCCCGGACGCCCAGGCCACGCTGCACCGCGCGGCCGAGCTGATGTCGCGCGCCGGAGTGACCATGAAGCCGCTCGTGTTGTCTTCCCGTTTCGACACCATGACCGAGCTCCAGGACGTGCTGATGCACGAAGGCGGGCGGGCTGCTTTCCTGCCCGACTACCTGCGCTCACGTCATGCGCTGCATCCCGACTTTGTGGCCAAGGTCGAGAACGAGCGCGGTTTCCATGCCGCACAGATGCGCGAGGTAATCGACGCCGTGGCGGCACGGCGCGTCGAGTTGGAGGCGCAGATGCACGGCTTCGACGCCGTGCTCACGCTGAGCGCGCCGGGCGAAGCCACGCTGGGGATTGCCTCTCAAGGGCAGGCCACCTTCAACCGGATCTGGACAGCGCTTGGCGTGCCGTGCATCAACCTGCCCGGGCTGCTGGGCAGCACCGGGCTGCCTATCGGCGTGCAGCTGATCCAGCGCCGATACGAAGACGAGCGCCTGCTGCAGGTGGCCTCGGCACTGTCGCCGCTGCTGTGCCCGCAGGGGATCTCTTCATGAGCGCCTCGCCCAAGACACAGATCGGGCTGCTGCTGTTCCCGCAACTCCTGATGCTCGATCTGGTGGGCCCCTGGGAGGTGTTCAGCAGTGTGCCGGGGGCCAGCACCCACCTGGTGTGGAAGACGCGTGAGCCGGTCCAGGCGGCCAAAGGCATGTGTGCGCTGCCCACCACGACCTTCTCCGAATGCCCTCCTTTGGATGTGTTGTGCATTCCGGGCGGACCGGGCGTGGCGGCCTTGCTGGACGACACCGAGACCCTGGATTTCGTACGCCGACAGGCACGTCAGGCACGTTACATCACCTCAGTATGCACCGGCTCGCTACTTTTGGGCGCCGCAGGCCTGCTGCAGCAACGGCGGGCAGCCTGCCACTGGCTATCTCTGAACATGCTCCGGGCATTCGGCGCCATACCGGTCGACGAACGCGTCGTGGTGGACGGCAATCTTGTCACCGGGGGCGGTGTCACCGCCGGGATCGACTTCGCGCTGCAGTTGGCAGCGGTGATCTGGGGGCCGGCCGTAGCGCAGAGCGTACAGCTCGCGCTGGAATATGCCCCGCACCCGCCCTTTGATGCCGGCAGCCCGCTCACTGCCCCCGCCGGGATCGTGGCCGCCGTGCGCGAAGGTTCTGCTGCGATGCAGGCGCAACGCCAATTGCTGGTGCAGCAGGCAGCAGATCGGCTGGCACGTTCGACCGGCAACCCTGGAGGAGACCCCTCACCATGATCATTGACTACCGCGCCTACACCATGCACTCTGGCGGCGTCCTGCCGTTCATGGAGCTGTTCGAGAACGAAGGGCTGGAGCCTCAGCAGCGAATTTTGGGCAATTTTCTGGGTATCTACCGCACCGAGGTCGGACCGATCAACCAGATCATCATGATGTTCGCCTACCAGGATCTGAACGACCGCCAGATACGACGCGACGCGTTGTTCAAAGACACGGCCTTCCTCGCCTACTTGGCCAAGGTACGCCCGTACCTTCGCGACCAGGAAGTGCGACTGCTCGCGCCCTCCGCCTGCAACCCGCCCATTGGCGATACCGTATTCACTCGCTGAGCATTGCGCTCCTTCCGGATCTGACTATGGCCATTCTTCCGTCCGAATCAGCGCGCCCAGAAGTCAGCACCCAGGTTGTGGTCATCGGCGCGGGTGCCTGTGGGCTCACTGCTGCGCTGGCGGCCCGGGAGCGGGGTGCGGAGGTGCTGGTTCTCGAGCGCGACACGCGCCCCACTGGCAGCACATCCCTGTCCACTGGACTGATTCCGGCCGCAGGTACACGGCTTCAGGATGCAGCCGGCATCCTGGACTCGGCCGAATTGCTCGAGAGCGACATCCTGAAAAAAGCGCAACATCAGACCGACACAGCGATTGTGCGGGCTGTTGCGCAGGCCTCCGGTCCGACCGTCGACTGGCTCATGCAGGTACACCAGCTTCAACTCACGCTGGTGCAGGGCTACCTCTATCCAGGGCATTCCGTGCTGCGGATGCACGGGACGCCCCATCGCACCGGTACCGAGCTCGAAGCAGGCCTGCTCGCCGCCGTAGAACGCATGGGAATCGATATTGTCTGCAGCGCGCGCGCCACCGACCTCTATGCCACGGCCCAAGGCAGGGTGACCGCCGTACGCTTCGAACGCCCTGACGGGACCAGCGAGACGGTGGGGTGCGAAGCTCTCGTGTTGGCATGCTCGGGTTTCGGCGGAAACCCTGAGCTTCTGCGCAAACATATACCGGAGATCGCCGACGCCGAGTTCTGGGGCCACAAAGGCAATCGAGGTGATGCTCTGCTCTGGGGCCTCGATCTGGGCGCCGCAGTGGCAGACCTGGGCAGTTACCAGGGCCATGGGGGTGTATCCACGCCTTATGGCAACCCGATTAACTGGGGCGTTCTCACCGAAGGCGGCTTCATGGTCAATGCGCTCGGCCGGCGTTTCTCCAATGAGGTGAATGGTTATTCCGAACAGGCCATCGAGACACTGGCCCAGCCAGGGGGCTTTGCATGGGATGTATTTGACGCGAAGCGGGAGCAACCCGTGCTGGGCTTCACCGACTACCAGCAGGTGATAGCGCTTGGGGGTGTGCGGAGCGCTGATTCGGTGGCCGAACTGGCCCACCAGATGCAGGTGCCGGCCAGCGTGCTGGAATCGACTTTTGCAGAAGTGGCCGCCAGGTGCGCGAGCGGGCTCCCGGACGCCTTTGGCCGCAGTTTCGCCGGCAAACAAGCACTCGCCCCGCCTTACCGCGCAGTCAAGATCACTGGGGCCCTTTTCCACACCCAGGGCGGTCTGGTGATCGATGCATCGGCCCGCGTGTTGCGACCCGATGCACAACCGCTTCCCAACCTTTTCGCGGGTGGCGGTGCCGCGCGTGGCATGTCGGGCCCCTCTCGATGGGGCTACTTTTCGGGCGGTGGCCTGCTCACGGCAATTGCATTGGGTCGGCTGGCAGGGGACCAGGCCGCCCAGATGGTGCGCGCCCCGACTACAGCCCGATGAACGTTTTACCCAACCAGAAAGCATTGCGATGGAACTCTCAGACAAATCCAGCCGCCAGCTGTTCGCTGAACACCAGCAAACCAACACGCGCAAGCGATTCGGTTTCGGGCGCCGTCCGGCATTGATCAACGTCGACCTGCAGAAGGCCTACACCTGCGTTGGCGAGTTCATCACCGCCTACGAGACCGACCCGGACCAAATGGACTACGTGAACCAGCTTGCCACAGAATTCCGGACCCGCGGGTTCCCCGTGGTTTGGACCCATGTCGCCTTTATGGAATCCGGCGAGGACTGCGGTGTCTGGGGCACACGCAGCCATACGTCTGATTCCCTGCAGAATATCAAGGTAGGCAGCCGGCGCGCCGAATTTGACGACCGGTTGCACATCAACCGGGTGCGCGACATCGTCCTCAACAAGCGCATGGCGTCCGCATTCTTCGAGACCAACCTCGGCTCGCTCTTCACCTACCACGGCGTGGACACGGTCGTGGTGACCGGCGGGTCCACCTCGGGCTGCGTGCGTGCGACGGTGGTCGACAGCCTGTCGCGCAGTTACCGGACCATCGTGCCGCAGGAGTGTGTGGCGGATAAACACGAGGGGCCCCATTTCGCTAACCTCTACGACATGAGCATCAAGTATGCAGACGTGATCCCATTCGCCGAGACCATGGCCCTGCTGCGCCAAACCACGCCGGCAGGTTGAGTACCGAAAGTCCTCCGTGCAAAAACGCGAACCCTTTCGCTACGACGACCCTCCCTGGAACGCCAGGCCACGCATCCAGTGGCCTGGCGGGGTCCGGGTGGCACGATGGGTTGCGCCGAACATCGGGTTTTACGAGCTTGCGCCGCCTGCCAACCTTTCGCGCGCGTCCTGTGCGCCGCCGGAGCCCGACAAGCCGAACTATGCCATCCGGGACTACAGCAACCGGGTCGGTCAAATCCGCTCGAGATACCTGACCAGCATCCCCTGTTCCCTCGAGACGACCGACCTGATCGCGTATCACGCGCAGTTGCTGGCGCCACGGCGGTATGCCGTGGATGCTGCGCCGCCAGTTCCACCGTCTCTACGAAGAGGGCGCCCACTCGGGTACCGCTATGTGTATACCGCTGCATTCCTACCTGATCGGGCAGCCCGACAGACTGGACGCCTTCGAGGAAGCTCTGGAGTACATTGCTGCTCACGACAAGGTCTGGTTCACGACCGGGCGCGAGATTGCACGGTATTTCGACGCTCACTGCCGCGACATATTTGCCGCGGCCGGACAGGCCGTCCAGGAGGTGCCCTGACGCCGGGCCACCCGGCGTGATTACTATTCACCGTCTGCCAGGCACTGGCGAGCGGCCAATTCATCCCCCTTTGTGAAGGACACGCCCATGAACACCACCCTCCCCACACCCCCACCGCGGGCCTCGACGCGGCTGCGCGCGCTGCTCAAGGAAGGCAAGACCTTGTTCGTTCCTGGCTGTTACAACGCGATGAGCGCGCGCGTGCTTGACAAGGTCGGTTTCCCGGCGATCTACATGTCGGGCTACGGTACCTCGCTGTCGATGATCGGCATGCCCGATGCCGGCCTGATCACCATGAACGAGATGCAGCAAAACGCGCGCTACATCGCGAACGCCGTGTCGGTGCCGGTCATTGCCGATGCCGACAACGGTTTCGGAAATGCGATCAACGCCATGCGCTGCGTGCGAGAGTACATCCAGACCGGTGTGGCTGGCATCCACATCGAGGACCAGGTCGCACCCAAGCGCTGCGGCCACGTGGCCGGGCGGGAGGTCATCGCTCTGGCCGAGGCCGTAGGGAAGATCCGTTCGGCGCATGCCACGCGCCTGGAACACGACCCCGACTTCCTGATCATCGCGCGCAGCGATGCGCGTGGGGCGCATGGCGGCTCCCTATCCGAGGCGATCGACCGGGTGAACCGCTACCTCGAGGCGGGCGCCGACATGGCCTTTGTCGAAGGGCCTACCAGCCTGGAGGAGGTCGAGACAGTCTGCCGCGAAGTGCGCGGCCCGGTGTTTTACAACATGACGGGCGTATCGCCACGCATGAGCCTGGAAACCATGCAGCAGCTTGGCATTGCCATCACCATCACGGCCGGCACCACCATGCGCGCCACGCTGGCGGCGGTCTACGACATTGCAGTGAAGCTGCGTGACGAAGGCCCGATGGCCGAGGCGGCTTTCGTGGAATCCTTCAAGAAGCACCCCTTGAACGATGTACACACCTTTGCGGGCTTCGATGCCATCCGGGCCGCCGAGGAGGCCTTCCTTCCGGCCGAACACCTGGAGAAATACGCAGACTCCATCGGCCATCAGCCACAGCAGCACAAGGCCCGCACTTGAGCCCGCCGCCGCCCCGGACACTGTTCCAGAAAATCTGGCAGCGCCATGTCGTCTCTCAGGACCCGAGCGGGCGCGCGCTGCTTTACGTCGACCGCCACCTTCTCCACGACGGCAGCTTTCATGCCTTCGAAGCCATCCGCGCTGCCGGGCGTATCGTGCGCCGGCCTGACCTGTGTTACGCAACGCCCGATCACTACGTGCCGACGGTCGCGGCGATGCGAGCTGCGCCCGGAGAAAAGCACCGGACCAAGATCGACACCCTCATCCGCAACACTGGACAGCACGGAATTGTGCATTTTGGTGTCGACGACCCCAGACAGGGCATCGTACACGTGGTCGGGCCGGAGCAGGGCATCACGCTGCCCGGCGCCCTGCTGGTGTGTGGCGATTCCCACACTTCCACCCATGGCGCCATGGGCGCATTGGCATTCGGCATCGGTGCAACCGAGGTGGCACATGTGCTGGCCACGCAGACCCTGTGGCAAAAGCTGCCCCGCCAGATGCGGGTGCGCGTCGATGGCCGTTTGCCCGCAGGGGTGTCCGCCAAGGACTTGAGCCTGGCGCTGATCGCCCGCATAGGTACTGCGGGTGCCAGCGGCCACGCCATCGAGTACGCTGGGGAAGGCATCCGCACGCTGCCGATGGAGAGCCGGCTGACCCTGTGCAACATGTCCATAGAAGCCGGTGCGCGCTGCGGCATCGTGGCGCCAGACGACATCACGCTGTCGTACCTGCACGGCCGGCCGTATGCACCCCAGGGAGCCCTGTGGGACAGGGCAGTCGCCGACTGGCGCACACTGCACAGCGATGAAGAGGCCCCATTCGATACTGAGTGGACGCTCGATGCGGCAACGATCGAACCCATGGTCACCTGGGGCACCAGTCCCCAATACGCTGCGCCCATCGGTGGTTTTGTCCCTGACCCCGCCAAAGCCGACAGCAGCACGCGGCGTACCAGCATGGAGGAGTCGCTGGCTTACATGGGTCTGCTTCCCGGCACTCCGATGAATTCGATTGCCATCGACCGCGTCTTCATCGGCTCATGCACCAACAGCCGTTTGGACGACCTGCGCGCCGCCGCCCAGGTGCTCCGGGGTCGGCGGGTGCGTGTACCCAGTTTCGTGTCGCCGGGCTCGGGGCTGATCCGCCAGGCCGCCGAGGCCGAGGGCTTGCACCGGGTGTTCCTGGACGCCGGCGTCGAATGGCGCGAAGCCGGCTGTTCGATGTGCGTGGGCATGAACGGCGACCTCGGCGACCCCGGGCAACGCGTGGCATCCACCTCCAACCGCAACTTTCAGGGTCGCCAGGGGGATCAGGTGCGCACGCACCTGCTGAGCCCCGCCATGGCCGCTGCCGCGGCCGTTACCGGCACCCTCACCGACTTCAGAAAGCTGCCCTGATGGAATCCTTTACCCGTGTAAGTTCCGTCGCCGCCGTGCTGGCCATGCCCAACGTGGACACCGACCGCATCGTGCCGGCCAAGTTCCTGCACAACCCGCGCTCCGCCGGTTACGGACAATTCCTGTTCCATGACCTGAGGCGCGATGCGCAAGGCAATGAACGACCCGACTTCGTGCTGAACCAGGCGCCCTACCGCAACGCCCGCATCCTGATTGCCGACGCCAACTTCGGCTGCGGGTCTTCGCGGGAGGGGGCCGTATGGGCCTTGTACGGTTTTGGCATCCGTACGGTGATCGCCTCGAGTTTCGGGGACATCTTCTTCGAGAATAGTTTCAAGAACGGACTGCTTCCAGTCGCCCTGCCGGAGGCCGGATTGCTGCGACTGCGCGCGGCCGTCGCGACCGACCCGCTTGCGAACCTCGAGGTCGACCTAGAGCAGCAGACTGTCAGTGCGCCGGGCGGCGAGGTATTCCGTTTCGAGGTCGACGCCTTTAAACGCACCAGCCTTCTGCTCGGGCTTGACGACATCGGTGTAACACTGCAGCACTTGGGCGAGATCGAATCCTTCGAACGCCATCGCAAGCAGCACACACCCTGGCTGTGACGGCCCGCAAATCGTACATCCGACATCGCCCCCTTCTGGAGAACCCCATGGATCTGCAACTCGCCGGCAAGACGGCCCTGGTGACTGGAGCCAGCGCCGGTCTCGGCCGCAACATCGCGCGATTGCTGGCACGCGAAGGATGCCGGCTCGCAATCGTGGCGCGCCGGCAAGGGCTGCTTGAAGAACTGGCCGACGAGATCGCCGCAACCGGGTGCCAGCGCCCCGCGGTGATCACCTGCGACATCACGCTGCCCGAGGCGCCGGAGCAGATCCGCGATGCGGTGACGCGCAGCCTGGGCCCTCTCGATATCCTGGTCAACAACGCCGGCGGCTCACGCCCGTTCACGGGCCTGGGTACACGCGCGCAGTGGGATGACGCAATGAACCTGAACTTTCACGCTGGGCGCGATCTGGCCCACGCCTTCGTGGACGGCATGCGCGAGCGCCGCTTCGGGCGCATCGTCAACCTCACTGGCTCCGACGAGCCTCTGGCCATGAACGGTGGCGTTCCACCCAATGGCGCAGTGCATCTTTGGGCCAAGGCCCTTTCCCGCATCGTCGGCGCCTACGGCATCACCGTCAACAGCATCGCCCCCGGGCGCATCCATTCGGAACAAATCGACCAGAAAATCCTGCCAGGAGCAGACGCCCAGAGGATTTGGGCGGAAGCCAACTGCCCGGCAGGGTATGTGGGCGAGCCCGAGGACCTGGGCGTGCTGGTCTGCTTTCTGGTGTCGCCACTGGCCCGCTACATCACCGGCCAGGTCATCCATGTGGACGGCGGCGCACGCCGCGCCGCGTCGTGACGGCCGAAGCAGGGCCTCTGGCCGGCGTACGGGTACTCGACCTCAGCAGCTACATCGCTGCGCCCTACGGATGCACCCTGCTGGCCGACCAGGGTGCCGAGGTGCTCAAGATAGAGTCTCCCGAGGGTGACAACCTGCGTAACTACCCTTCGACATTGCGGTCGGAAGGTCGAGCCTTCCTGGGCGTCAACAGGGGCAAGTCCGGAATGGTGCTGGACCTCAAACAAGCCGGAGCGCAGGCGGTGTTCGACCGCCTGCTGCGCACCACGGATGTGCTGGTGCACAACTTCCGCGCCGGCGTGCCGGAGCGGCTAGGCATCGGCTACGGGGCGCTGCATGCCCGGCATCCACGGCTCATCTACTGCGCCGTCTCGGGTTACGGAGAAACCGGCCCGTTGCGCTCTCGGGCCGGGTACGACCAAGTGTTGCAGGCCATGAGCGGTCTGTGCGCCATGCAAGGTACACCGGAAAAACCGCAGATTGTCTACGGTTCGGTGGTCGACTACTATGCGGCAGCTCTGCTTGCCAGCGGCGTGGCTTCGGCGCTATATGAACGCTCCCGCACGGGCGCGGGCCGTCTTGTCGCCGTTTCCCTGCTGCGTAGTGCGCTGGCCATGCAGTCAGCGCGCATGGTGTGGGCGGACAACGAACCTCGAGAGGTTTCCCGCGACATGCGTTCGGGCGGCATCACCGGGCTGCACCCCACCTTGGCCGGCCAGCTCTACCTCTCTGCCAATACGCCACATTTCTGGAGCGCCTTGTGCCAGTTGCTGGGATTGGAAGACCTCGCCACCGACCCTCGCTACGACACCGTTCGCAAGCGCGCGCAACATGCCGAAGTGCTCGTATCTCGCGTGCGCGCCACCCTGGCTGGCCGCAGTGCACTGGAGTGGGAGGCGCTGCTGGGCGAGCGCGTCCCATGCGCGGCCACACGCCAGATCGAGGACATGTTCGATCATCCGCAGGTACACGCCGAAGGCATGGTAGACCACTTTGAGCACCCGGCCGTGGGTGGCTTTCGCGGCCTGTCGCGGGCTATCGAATTCGGTACCGTGCCCGCTACGCCCGCGATCCCGGCGCCGACCCTCGGCCAACATACCGACACGGTGCTGCGCGGCCTGGATTATTCGGCCGAAGAAATCGCTGCCCTGCGCTGCGCGCGTGTAGTCGCATGACACGCCCCCCCATCCGATGGCGGTGCCAAGCCGCCAGCCCGATCCAGAAAGGAAAGGTACCCCATGTCCGCTGATGTGGCCATAGTCGGCTACGGCCGAACCCCCTACAGCCGGGCCAAACCTGGCGAACCTGTCTATACCGTCGATGAATACATCGCCTGGGCAGCCGAACTGGCACTTGACAAGGCGGGCATGTCCAAGAACGACTTCGATGGCCAGGGCCTGGGCGTTTCGCATGCCGAGGTGGCGCATACCGTCAACTGGTCGGCTGCCACCGCCGAGAACCTCGGTATCAGCCCGCAGGTGCTGCTGCGTGCCGACCAGGGGGGCGCATCTGCGGCGGCCATGCTGATCCGCGCGGCCGCAATGATTCGTGCCGGGGTGGTTGACCGCGTCCTTGTGGTAGGCGCCGACACACCCTTGAACATGCCCTCGGTAGCGCCCGGCCTGCCGCTCTCGCCCGAACGCACGCGCGGCGTGTACTGGGATTTTCAAGGGCCTTTCGGTGTCATGGGCGCGAGTGCGCAGTTTGCACTGGTGCTGCAGCGGTATATGCACGAACATCGGGTGACACCGGAGCAGCTCGGAAAAATCGCTGTGAGCACCCGCTACCATGCATCTCTGCACCCCGGGGCCATCTACCGCAAGCCGATCACGCTTGAGGAATACCTGGGCTCGCGTATGCTCACCGACCCCATCCGGCTACTTGATTGCGTCCCCATCGTCAATGGCGGACTAGCCTACATCGTGACCTCCGCCGCGACCGCGCGCAGCCTAACCGACCGCCCGGTGTACCTGCTGGGCCACGGCGAGGCGAATAACTACTACCATGGCTCGCGTAGCTTCCCGGACATCACCCACACCGGATTCACCGTGGCGGCGCCCCAGGCCATGCAGATGGCCGGCGTCACACACAAGCAAATCGACTTCCTCGAACCCTATGACGATTTTCCTTTCATCGCCATGATGACGATCGAAGACCACGGGTTCTGCAAGAAGGGTGAAGGCGGACGTTTCGTCGAGGAACACAACCTGCACTTTGATGGCGACTTCCCGCTGTCCACCGACGGCGGGCAGCTCTCGGGTGGACAACCTGGCGGGGCCATTGGTGGCTTCATGCCCCTGGTCGAAGCAGTGGCCCAGTTGCGCGGCGAAGCCGAAGGCCGCCAGGTGCCAGGGGCCACCATCGGTGCTGCATGCGGGTTTGGCGGTATTCCCTACGGCCGACCAGGACGCAGCTGCGTATCGATCATCCTCGGAACGTAGGTTTGACCCATGAACGATCTATCCAGGGGAAAACCCCAGCCCGCTATCACTGACCTGACGCGCCCCTTCTGGGACGCTGCCCGCGAGGGCCGCCTGGTGATGCAGAAATGCAGCCGCTGCGGCACGATCAACTTTCACCCCAAGCCCTGGTGCATCGAGTGTGGCTGCCGCGATCTGCCCTGGACCAGCGCCGGCCCCTTGGGCACGGTGTACTCGTTCACGGTATCGCGATCGGTGGCCATGAATTCACCGGTCTGGCAAGCAGAGTTGCCGGTGATCCTGTGCCTGGTGGACGTGGACCAGGGCGCGCGAATGTATGCACAGGTCACCCATTGCACTCCCGAGGAGATTTACATCGGCATGCGGGTCGCGGTCCATTTCGACCCGGCCGACAGCGAGCTGTCGGTCCCACGTTTCCGGCCGGCCGCATCGCCGGGCGTGATGACCGTCTGACCTGGACAGAGGTGCGACCTTGGACCAACAGGATGCGTCCCAAAGACTGCGCAATGCCGCGATGCAGGGGGTCCCCTTCGACTGGCAGGACGCCTTGTGCCTGGAGAGTCTTCTCTCCGACGAGGAAAAACTGGTGCGCGACAGCGCACGCAGTTATGCACAGGAACGCCTGATGCCGCGGATCGTGCAGGCCAATCGCCACGAGACGTTCGACCTAGAGGTGATGCGGGAAATGGGATCGCTGGGCTTTCTGGGCTCCACCATCGACGGATACGGCTGCGCGGGAATCAGCTTCGTCGCCTACGGACTGGTAGCACGCGAATTCGAACGTGTCGACACCAGCTTTCGCTCTGCAATGGGCGTGCAAAGCACCCTGAGCATGCTGCCGATTTATCTTTTTGGCAGTGAGGAACAGCGACAGCGCTATCTGCCCGCCATGGCGCGCGGCGAGAAACTCGGCTGTTTTGGCCTGACTGAGCCCGACCATGGTTCAGACCCGGGCAGCATGTCCAGCCGCGCACGCAGGATACCGGGAGGCTGGAGACTCTCGGGTACCAAGACCTGGATCACCCATGCGCCGATCGCCGACCTGATGATCGTTTGGGCCAAGGACGAGAGCGGAAAAGTCGCAGGTTTCATCCTCGACCGGGGGATGCCTGGACTGACAACAAGCCGCATCGAAGGCAAATTCTCGGTGCGTGCATCCCCGACCGGGCAGATCCACATGGACGACGTGTTCGTGCCGGATGCGCAGTGGCTTGAGGGCGCACGGGGCATCAGTGCACCTTTCACATGCCTCAACAACGCGCGCTTTGGCATCTGCTGGGGAGCCATGGGTGCGGCCGAGTTCTGCTGGCACGCTGCGCGTCAGTACGCGCTGGACCGCAGGCAATTCGGCCGGCCTCTGGCTGCCAACCAGCTGATCCAAAAAAAGCTCGCCGACATGCAGACCGAAATCGCGTTGGGCCTGCATGCCTGCCTGCACCTGAGCCGCTTGCGGGACCAGGGGCTGGCCAGCCCGGAGATGGTCTCGCTGCTCAAGCGCAACTGCGCCGGCAAGGCACTCGATATCGCGCGCAACGCGCGCGATATCCACGGCGGTAACGGCATCGCTGACGAGTACCACGTTATCCGCCACATGCTGAATCTGGAGACGGTCAACACGCTGGAAGGCACGCATGACATCCATGCGTTGGTTCTTGGGCGCGCACAGACCGGAATCTCGGCGTTTTCCAACTGAGGAGTGCTCCATGGACTTTCCCTCCCCCGCGCGCGCGCAGGCCATCGCGCAACTGGTGCGTCCGCGTTCGATCGCCATAATTGGTGCGTCATCTGATCTAGCCAAGGTCAACGGCAGACCGCTCAAGCACCTGCTGGGCAAGGGATACACCGGACGGATCTTGCCGGTGAACCCGAAATACACAGAAATCGCCGGTCTGACGTGTTACCCGAATGTGGCAGCCCTTCCCGAGGTTCCCGATCTGGCGGTTGTGGTCGTTCCGGCGGCCGAGGTACTGCACAGCATCGCGGCGCTCGGAGAGCGCGGCGTGCGCTCCGCCGTTATCTTCAGCTCGGGCTTCGCCGAGATGGGACCCGCCGGCAAGGCCCTTGAAGTCGCTGTGCTCGCTCGTGCACGGGCCTGCGGCATGGTGATCTGCGGCCCGAACTGCCTGGGCTTCATCAACGCGTTCGACAACGTCTACGCAACCTTCAGTCAGTACGCAGACGGCGACACCGGCGCTGGTCCGATCGCTTTCGTGACGCAGTCGGGCGCCTTTGGTACCGCGATCGCCGCGTTGGCTCGCCAGCGCGGATTGGGGCTGGGCTACTTCATCAACACCGGTAACGAAGCCGACCTGTCATTTTGCGAACTGATGGAGGCAGTGCTGGAAGACCCGCGTATCCAGGTGGCGGCGGGCTACCTGGAGGGTCTGCACGACGGTGCATCGCTGGTACGCCTGGCGCAGCACTGCCAGAGACTGGGGAAACCGCTGGTCCTGATCAAGGTCGGCCGGCTAGAAGCGGGAGCCCGTGCAGCGGCGTCCCACACAGGCGCGCTTGCGGTTCAGGATGCCGTGTTCGACGCGGTCGTTCGCCAATACGGGATCTTGCGCGCTCGCAATGAAGAACAGATGCTCGACATGCTCGAGGCTTTGAGCCAGCCACGCGTGCCGATGGGCAAGGGCCTGGGCATCGTGACGCAGTCCGGTGGTGCAGGCGTCATGATGGCCGACCGGGCACAGGAGCTGGGTCTCGATGTTGCACAGCTGGCACCCGAAACCCGCGCCCGACTGGCCGAGGTGGTGCCTGCTTTCGGCGCCATCGGAAACCCTGTGGACGTCACTGGGCAGTTTGTGGCGCGGCCGGACCTGTTCCGCCAAGCAGTGGTCCGCCTGATGGAAGATCCAAAGGTCCATGTGTGCCTGGTATGGCTGCAGCTCATGACGGCCCATGTGGATCAGCTGGTGCAGATATTCATCGACATCGGGCGCAGCACCACCAAGCCGTTCTTTGTGAGCTGGGTAGCGGCACCCAGTCCGGCCCTGGTCCAGCTGCGCGCGGCCGGTATCGTGGTGTTCCGTGCGGGGGAGTGTGCCGTCGAAGCGGCCTCGGCACTCATCCGCCACCATGGGTACCGACGCGCTGCCGCGCTGTCTGGACACCCGCGGCTGGACCTAGCGGCAACCATGCCCTTGGATTGGAACCCTGGCCTGCAAAATTCGGTCAGCGCTGCAGCCTGCTTGCGTGCAGCGGGCATACCGATGGCCGAAGTTGCACTGGCGCAGGATGAAGAGCAGGCAGTCGCGCTTTGGCGCGAGATGGGCCGACCGGTGGCCATGAAGATCGAATCGCCCGATATCGCGCACAAGACCGAGGTGGGCGGCGTGCGCCTGGCATTGGCCCAGGAGTCAGACGTACGCACGGCCTATCGGGAACTGCTCGCCGGGGCCCGGCG
>Ga0214919_10003445_pt1 | contig 23881 bp, 20 predicted proteins | sample LL1503_MetaG_FD_177994 | JGI IMG/M metagenome (GOLD analysis project Ga0214919, IMG submission 177994) | Freshwater microbial communities from Lake Lanier, Atlanta, Georgia, United States - LL-1503 | ecosystem: Environmental > Aquatic > Freshwater > Lake | place: USA: Georgia | collected... | reverse complement strand
GCTTCAAAAAACCAACTTAATACCTCATCATAGGGTGTCTCTTGCTCTTGCTTCTTAAGTTTTTCAATTTTTGGAAAATAGTGCAAGAACAATGTTTTCGTTGCTTCACTAATTAAGTGCTGTGCGACAAAAGAAGTTCCTTCTTGTTCACCTTCGTACACTAGCTCCATTTTACCAGTAATCGAAGGAATCATTCCGATTAAGTCGCTGAAACGAACGGTTGTTTCTTTTTCGTTGTTCATTAAAGCCCTGCGTTCTGCTGTGCTAATTAAATTCTCATATGCCGTAATACTCATACGCGCACTTACCCCACTTTTATGGTCGATGTACTCGCTTGCTCTTGCTTCAAAGGCGATTTGTTCAAGAATGTCTTTGGCTAATTCTGGCACATGGACTTTACAGATGCGATTATCCATCTTTTCAGATTCTTGTTGCGTGATTTTCTTCGCTGTCTTAATATCCGCCGAATAATGGGTTAGAATCTGAGATCCAATTCTGTCTTTTAATGGGGTCACAATACTTCCACGATTAGTATAATCTTCCGGATTTGCTGTGAAAACAAATTGTAAATCCAAGGGTAAACGCAATTTGAATCCTCGAATTTGTACATCACCTTCTTCTAAAATATTGAATAATGCCACTTGAATACGCGCTTGTAAATCTGGTAATTCATTGATCACAAATAAACAACGATTGGCTCTTGGAATCATTCCGAAGTGAATGACACGCTCATCTGCATAACTTAGTTTTAAGTTGGCCGCTTTAATAGGGTCAATGTCTCCGATTAAATCGGCAATCGTTACATCTGGCGTAGCTAATTTCTCAAAGAATCGTTCTGATCGATGCAACCATGAAATAGGGGTTTTATCGCCTTCCAAAGCCACCAAATCTCGTGCATATCGACTAATCGGATGAAATGGATCATCGCTCATTTCGCTTCCAGTAACATATGGAATGTATTCATCTAATAAATGAACCATTAAGCGTGCTATCCGTGTTTTTCCTTGTCCGCGTAATCCAAGTAAATTGATGTTGTGCTTAGACAAAATGGCGCGTTCCAACTGTGGAATTACCGTGTTTTCATAACCATGCATTCCTGGGAAGGTCTCTTTGCCTGATCGAAGAGCAGCAATTAAGTTATCTCTTAATTCTGTTTTAATGCTTTTAGATTCGTATCCGGATGCCTTCAAGGCGCCAAATGTGGTGATGGAAGTATTCATTTTTCTTAGTTAATTCGTTTTTTTCTATTGGTTTCGTAATCGTGAAAGATCATTTCTCCTAGTCCTTTTAAACCGGTAAAAAATGCTTTCCCTTTGTTCGAAGCAGTAAATTGTTGAACAAAGGATTGTAAATAGGGATCCTGTGCAATCATAAAAGTAGTGATTGGAATATGCATCTTTCTTGCCTGAGCGGCCATCGTATAACATTTTTCGACAATCATTTGATCTAGTCCATTGCTATTCTTGTAGTATTGGCCATCCGGTAAACGAAGACAACTTGGTTTACCATCCGTGATCATGAAAATTTGCTTGTTGGTATTACGTTTTCTGCGAAGAATATCCATTGCTAATTCTAGTCCAGCGACGGTATTGGTGTGATAAGGTCCCACATTCAAATAGGGGAGGTCTTTGATTTTTATCGGCCACGCATCATTTCCAAAAACAATTACATCCAAGGTGTCTTTCGGATAGGAAGTGGTAATTAGTTCTGCCAAAGCCATCGCTACTTTTTTCGCTGGAGTGATGCGATCCTCACCATACAAAATCATACTATGACTGATGTCAATCATTAATACCGTACTCATTTGAGATTTATGGTGCGTATCTTCCACGACTAAATCTTGTTCAGTCAGTCTAAATTCATCTGCGCCATTATTGATTTGAGCGTTTTTTAAACTTTCAGTGATGGAAATATTCTCGAAGGAATCGCCAAACTGAAAATCGCGAAACTCCCCAGTGGACTCATCTCCCTGACCACTTTTTTTGGATTTGTGATTTCCAGCCCCATTTTTTCGGATCTTACCAAATAGTTGATCCATGGCATTTTTTCGAAGAACACGTTCCGTTTTGGCAGTGATAGACAATTGCCCTTTACCATCCGGTTGGATTTCTTCGCGCAAATATCCTTTTTTCTTTAGGTCTTCAATGAAATCATCCATTGTGTATTCATCGGTGGTCAGATGATACTCTTTATCAAGGATTTTTAGCCAATCCAAGGCCTCATCGACATCTCCAGAAGTATGTGTAATCAACTCACTAAAAACATCAAACAATTTCTCAAAGGGAGATTGATTTGGCGCTTCGAATGGGGTAAATACGTAACCAGATTTTTGCATGTGAAGATTCTTGAAATAATAACACAAAGAAAACTAAATAGTTCGCAAAATAGCTACTTGATAGCGCTGTTTTTTCATTCAAAATAAATGCAAGACAATCAACAATCTCTTCTTAGCTTTGCGGAAACTTGTTTTTATGACATTTCGCGATTTAAATTTAAAGAAACCACTTTGGAAAGCATTGGATGAGTTGGGTTATGAATTCCCTACAAACATTCAATCTTCCGGTTTCAACGTGATGATGTCGGGGAAGGACACGATTGGAATTGCGCAAACTGGAACGGGTAAAACATTGGCTTATCTGCTTCCGTGTCTTTGCATGTGGGAATTTTCGAAAGAACCCCATCCCCAGATTTTGATAATTGTACCTACAAGGGAATTGGTCACGCAGGTGGTGAGTGAAGTGGAGAAGTTAACGACGTACATGAACGTGACTACTTGCGGTGTATATGGCGGAACCAATATGAATACGCAAGCAAAAATGGTGATGCTAGGATTGGATATTTTAGTGGGAACCCCGGGGCGCATTCTCGATTTAGCTGCATGCGGTTCTTTGCAATTGAAACAAATAAAAAAAGTAGTGATCGATGAGGTGGACGAAACTCTTAGTTTGGGATTTAGACCACAACTATTACACATATTTGACTATTTACCTACCAAACGACAGCACATGGTTTTCTCGGCCACCTTACCGGAAGAAGTCTCGTTGTTTTTAGATAACTTACTGATAACACCTGTTCGCGTTGAAGCTGCTCGTGCTGGCCTGCCTATCGATAAAATTGACCAAACAGGGTATCGCGTACCGAATTTCCTTTCCAAAGTAACTTTATTACAGCACCTCATTCAAGAGACAGAAGCTAGCTCAAAAATACTAGTCTTTGTATCTTCGCGCACTTTAGCCGATTTATTGTTTGAAGCGTTGGAAGCAAGTTTAACGGATTCGTTGGGTATTATTCACTCTAACAAAGCACAGAATTTTCGATTCGATACCGTTCAAAAATTTCAGAAAGGAGCCATTCGTGTATTGATTGCCACCGACTTAATAGCCCGTGGAATTGATGTTATAGACGTTACACATGTGATCAATTTTGACATTCCAGAAAGTCCTGAAAATTACATTCACCGTATCGGACGAACGGGTAGGGCAGATAAAAATGGTATCGCGATCACTTTTGTTTCCGAAAAAGACGAATCAGCACTTCTTGCGATTGAAGAACTTATGCAGCAACAACTTTTATTCACGAAAGTTACTGAGGATATAGAATTTACAGAAGAGCTTTTGGAATTTGAGAAACCCAAAATTATCATTCCAGGAAAAAATAGCAAGTTGCCTTCAAGCGAAAATAGAGGGCCTTCTTTTCATGAGAAAATAGCGAAAAACAAAAAGGTAAACGTGCGTTACGACCATAAAAAAGCCATGTTGGAAAAGTATGGCAAGCCTAAAAGAAAGCGATAGGAGTAAGGCGCTATGCTGCATCGATTATGGCATGTCAAAAATGAACATATAAAATCTTTAAGTAGACAAAAAAAGAACCCTGATGTATAACGTCAGGGTTCTTTTTTATACAGGTATTCAAAAATGATACTATAAAAATACCGTTTGAAAATAATTCTATGATTAGTCTTCCATTTCAAATACACGTTTTACGCTACCATCTGAATAGATGAAAAACATCAGGGTATTTTTTCTACGAGTAATCAATTTTCCATTTAAATCTGTTATCCTTACCAGTGATTTATCTGCACCGTTTAATTCATTAATTCCTGTAAAACTAAGTGTTAGCGTTAAGGTAATTACACTGTCACATCCATTTGCTGAAGCGATGGTTTGTGTGTATACGCCACTTTGCGTATATACTTGACCATTTAAAGTAAAGGAATCAATCGCTGTTTGTGTAAGGTTAGACGAACTTAATGGCAACACTGTAATATTTACCGTATCCATCCCCATACAACCGTTCAGATCTGTTCCAGTTACGGTATAAGACCCACTCACGGTTGGAGTGAAAGGGGTGTTATTTAGTATACCATTATTCCATTGGTATTGGTTCGCTCCACTTGCAATGAGTGAAAGACTTTCACCGTTACATAGCGTTTGGTCTGCGCCTGCACTTACAGCTGGAAGTGCATTCACAGTTATGGTACTGCTTACTGGAGCACTAGGACAATTTGGTGCAGTTACATTTACTACAACTACTGAATAGTTTCCCGCGATATTACTAGAAAAGGTCGCAACATTTCCAGGATTCACTACGCCATTTGGCACGGTCCAGGAATAGATATAAGTACCACCAAGCGCAATACTCGCAGTAACATTCGCTGTTTGACCTTGACAAATAGTAGCATTGTTAAGTGTAACAGTTGGAGCTACACAGTTAGGAGATATAATTACAACACCGTCATTTTGATTAATTCCAGGTGTATTATTTTGGTTTGTTCCTGCATTGAAAGAACCGCCGCCACCTCCGTGGGTAGGATCTGTTCCACCTCCACCACCGGAATAACCTCCACCGCCGCCGCCGCCACCGTAGTGGTTACCGCCACCACCGCCGCCGCCAAAACCACCGTATCCACCACAACCGCCGCCGCCGCCACCGCAAAACGGTAAGCCTGCCACCCAATTGTTTGAAATTCCACCACCTCCGTAAGGTCCACCGCCAACGCTTAGCCAACCAGTTCCTCCACCAGCACATGGTGTACTACTCCATAATCCTGCAGCACCTCCTGCTCCCGCTATTCCTCCCAAATAAACACCTGATTGGTCAGCGCCGCCATTTGGCGTTATTTTTCCATGACCATCAGCATGAATTGCTCCGTTGTAGTTGCATATGCCACCACCACCACCAGCAGCAATAAGAAGATTTGCGGCATTTCGATAAACGAAAGTACCACCACCACCACCGGAGCTATTTTGAGCATTACCACCTATTTGTAATTGACCTTTTTGTCCAACTACAATATATAATATCTCACCAGGTGTTACCGTAAAAGCCCCAGACATTAAAGCACCAAGACCTCCTGGATTTATTGAGCCACCACCCTGTGCACCGGCAGCTGATATGTTTATGGAAGTTACGCCAGCAGGTACGGTATACGTTTGAATGGCCCCATTGTAATTAAATGTTACACTTTGGGCATTCAGCGTCGTAGTGATAATAGTAATAAGAAATAGCGCAATTAAGCTGCTAAATAACGATAGATGTAATTTTTTCTTCATAGTTAATAGGTTTAAGTTTTTATAAAGATATAAATTAATGGTAATAATAATTAATGATCGCAAAAAAATTAAAATAATATTAATGACTAAAAGATTCTATTAATCTAAAGGAAATTCTCGCTAAACTAAATTAGTAAGTTGAAGATTATTTGATTGGTAAATTATAACGCAAACCAAGTGTAGATCCAAAACCAACATTTAATTTAACGGTATTATTTGGTATGGAATTTAATTGAATCGTTGGCCGGAATTCATTGTAAATGACAAATGGCTTCCAAAATTCTCTTTTGTTTCCTAATTTAAAGTTTATTCCTAATGGAATGTAGGCACTACCGCCCATTACCATAAAATTGCCATACGACTCTGATTCTATATTTTCAGAATTAGCAATACTTTCATACCCTGAATAAGGTTGAATATATTTTGATGTACGTAATGTCGTAGTCGAACGATAACTCATGCCAATTGAAAGACCAAGTCCAGCATGAAAAGCCCATCTTTTACCTGCATTCGCCTCAAAAATATAAGCCGCATCTAATCTCAATTGGTCGTTGCTATAGTTTCCGTTATAAGAGCTCGAAATAGTTGAATCTACAAAGTACATTTGACCTGTCTGCGAAGAAATTAGTGTATCTACCACATAGCTCTCATAATTAAAACCAGAAGCGTTAAGTAGTTCACTGTGTACATTTGATATACCAATTCGTAAGGTACCTTTCGGGCATTTTGCAAAGCTCAAGCCCAATTGAATGGATTGAAAATTAGATGAATTGGCTATATTAGAATTATTACCCATCATAAAGCCAGAAAAGAAATAACCATTTTGTTGATAGGCACTAAAGTCTTTACTCAAAATATCGGATCCAGGAGCCAATAAGGTAAAATCAGACAATTTATTTTTTGACTTATCAATATCCATAAAAGAACCCGCGTTAAGGTGGATCTGAGTTATTTTTATTTGAGCATTTAGGTTACTAAAGGTTAAAAATGCGATAAATAGAAGTTGATTTTTCATAGCTAAATTTTAAATGACATTACAATTAATTTAAACCAAATATACAGTATTTTTGTATTGTGTAGAAAAATGAGGGGTATTTGATTACTTAAACCATTTTTGAGCAGATGGATTGCGGTGCGGGCAACCTGGCCAACAACATGGTCTTTTTTTTCCTTCTACTATTTCTGAACATAATCGATTAATATGCTCTAATCTAGTTTCTGGCTTTTTGACAATGGTTGTCCAACAGATCCACTCATTTCGTGCAAGAGCTGTTAGTTTGTTCCATTTCTCGATGGCTCCTTGATTTGAAATCAAAGCAGCTCTTAAATCATCAGGCACTTCATGAACGACGCCTTCTGCGATAGGGGTATTTGTCATTTCATTTTATATTTATTCGTCATGAGAAAGCCAGCGTAAATGCTGGCTTTCTTTATTTTGATACAAAATACTGTCATGTATTATATTGAAATTTGTGCTTATTTTTTCACAAATTGCAAATCGGCACTTATTTTCACCTCTTCACCCAAAAGAAAACCACCCGTCTCAAGCGCTGCGTTGAAATTCAAGCCATAATCACTGCGATTAATTTTTCCGTTTATAGAAAAACCCATTTTCTCATTTCCCCAAGGATCTGTACTAGTGCCTCCGTATTCTACACCAAGTTTTATTTCTTTGCTGATGCCTTTGATAGAAAGCATACCAGTTAACTCAAAATTTTCATCATCAATTTTATTTAAAGAGCTTCCTTTAAATGTCATTTCTTTATGATTATCTACATCAAAGAAATCTGCATTTTTTAAATGCGCGTCGCGGTTATCTTCGTTTGTGAAGATAGAAGATGTATCGATCATAGCTGAAATAGTAGCCTTGCTAAAGTCTTCTCCGTCGATTTCTGCACTAAAATTTCTGAACTCACCTTTAATATTCGTAATCATAAGGTGTTTAACCTTGAATCCAAGTTCACTGTGTGTTGGATCTAATTGCCATGTTGTTGCCATGATGTTTTTTTTAAAATTAATAATTATTGTTTATTGTAAAATTTGGGTCAAGTTTAGAGCTATTATCTATTATAATTAAACGGTTTATTGCTAAAAGATCGTTTGAAATAACTATCCCTGAAATAACGTGACAAAGGTATAATGATAAATCATTTTATTGCTTGTTATATGTTAAGAAATAAAAATATAACTGTTCATTTTCGCTTCTTCAGGATTTCATCACAAAAAAAAAGCGCTCATGGAGCGCTCTTTAAATTTGTATGGCAAATAGTGATTATCTAATCACTAATCGCTTGGTAAACATTTGACCATTAACTTCAATTGAACAAAGGTAAAAACCTTCTAATAAATTCAAATTGTTTAAGTTCACTTGATTGGAAGAAAGATTTGTTTCTTCTTTCACTAGTTTTCCTGTAGTTGAGTACATCTTAATTGAATTTATTGTCCCGTTTTCAGAAAGAATGGTAACGTTCTGCGTAGCAGGATTAGGATAAATTTTAAGACCTGCTTCAATAACTGATAATTCATCAATTCCTGATTGTCCATCTAAGTTAGTAGCGCGAACAATTCTTCTACAGAAATAACCTAAAGTTGAATCCATGTAAGCCATTGACTTAGGTATTGACATATCTGGATTTTGAGCAATATTTGATACGTGCGCCTGTGTTCCTTGTGCAGCTGGTAAACCCAAGGCTAAAGCAATATAAACAGTTGTTGTTGAATCCCAGAAATCCCATGGAGAAGCTTCAAATGGATTTCCAGTTATGTAAGGAAATACATTATCAACTGGAGCTCCAATAGTTGTTCCACCAAAATCCATCATTCCTTGAGCTACAGCAGAGGCAGCCTGTGCTGCTAATGTGTAAGTGTCAGTTCCGGCGTTAACTGGATCTAGTACAACATTATTTCCTAGGATATTTGCTTTTTGAATGACATCATAGCTTCCGCTAATATCTGTAGTTACCACACCAATTGATGCAATTGCAACATCACCTGTTGTATAAACAGCTACAGGATCTGTAGGACAATGAACGGCACACATTGGTACATCACCCGCTTCTAACCAACTTAAGTCACCAATTCCACCACCCATGCTACAAACCATGTGAATGTCGTTTGAGTAGCCTAAATTACTTTCCATATTATATAATCCACCAATTCCGTCCCAGTCACCGATAACCGCTGTATCTATAAGTGCAACTGGATTGGCAGGGATAGTTAAATCCAAGAATTTAGGTAATTGTATTTCAGCTAATTTGTTTACGGTAGCGTAACCTAATGCCACCCAACCACCTGAACCTTGTCCACAAAGGATAATACGAGATGTGTCGATGCCCCATTGATTACCGTTTGCATAATCTTTTCTGAAATAACGAACAGCACTTTTAGTATCTTGAATCGCTCTATAAACAGCTTTCATTAAACTAGCTGCTCTTTCAGCTTGTGTTGGTAAAGCTGGATTCCATCCTAAACGGTATTCCAAATTAGCAACAGCATATCCTCTTTTGGCATAACTCTGACAAATTCTAGATGTCGCAAAATCATCACGCATACCTGTTGGATTGCCATTGTAAATAATTGGCGCAAAGGTTCCTGTATGAAGCATGATAATTAATGGTCGCTCAGTAATCGTATCGCCAGCAGGTTCATACAAATCAAATGCTAACGCTGGAATTCCATTTGATCCGGTTGGGATATAAGGAAATCCTTGGGATGCTGCTAAAACAGAAAGATTGGTTGAATAAACAATACTACTATCTACTGTAAAATTTGCAAAAACTTCATCAATGTATCTTTCCTGAGAAAATGCACCAGTAATCATCATAAAACTAAAAATGAAGGGTAAAATTGTTTTTTTCATAGGTATTTTTTTAAAGGTTTAAGACCGCTAAATTAGCATTAATTATTAAACTATTTGATTTCTATTTTATCTTATCATTAAAATCAAAGGAAATGGTAGTATAAATTATTCTTCCAACGAAGGGGCCTCCAAAAACTTGTAACACTCTATTATTGAGTAGGTTGGATGCACCAATTTTAACTGTTAATTTGGCTTTAGCAATGAATTTATTTACTTGAGCATCTAACAAGCCATAGGTAGGAACGCTTCCGGAAAATTGAGGAGAACCCTCAGAGTAAAATCCTTGAATCCATTTATAATTCACGTTAAAACCAAAGCCATTCCACTTTTTGATGGTAATATCTCTGCCTTGAAATCCCACATTAAATTTATTTTTAGGGGTATTATAGGCAGGAATAATAGGGTCGTCTGATTTTTTTGTCAAGGAATTCCATGAATAATTCCCATTCAATGCATAGTGGTTGCCAACATAATAGTTTAAGCCAACGGTAATGCCCTGCGTTGTAATTGATTCGCGAGAATTAGTCGCAATACGATAAACATCATTGATTATGGGAGTATTTAAAGGCGTAACAAAAATATCTACTCCATTAACATAGCCAATAAAATTGGTGTAATAGTTAAAATAGTAATTAACATCCAAATAGAATTTATTGTAAAAAGTACCTTTGTAGCCGATTTCAAAAGATTTTACTTTTTCTGGCGCTATGGGGTCTAAATTGAAATAATTCAGCGTATCGGGATTTTGCGTGTAATAGAAATCTCTAAGAGATTCTATAGTAACGAGCGAATCATACCCGCTAATGTTTCCAACAAGTTTGGCTCTTCCCACATTATAATACATGTATTGATTGAGCAAGGTCGGATTCCGTATGGCTGAGGTTATGGTTCCTTTTACTGAATGTTGTTTGCTAGGTTGCCAAATAAGCGATGCTGCTGGGGATGGTAAAAAATCAAAATTCTGGTTCTTATCTACACGAATACTCGCTTTTATTAACCATTTATCTTCAGCAAAATGTTTTTCTATCCCGGCATAAATCCCAAATTCTTTATTTAAAATTCTTACACCATTTGTATCGCTAAACAGTGATCCTTGCGATCTTGGGTTGTATATTCTGCCATTTCCACCAAAGGTAAAGATTCCAAATTTCGATGGGATTATTTTTTCAGCGTGTAAATGATACAGTCCCGATTGATCTTGAATTCTAGAACCTCCTTCTAAAAATGAGGTCTTCATGGTGATGTCAGCCATTAAGGAATCAAATCGATAAGTACCCGGTTTGAAATAATCCAACATTCCCCAATTCCCATAGGCACTATTTGCGAAGTTGCTTGCTTCAGCATGCCAACTATACATCGAATCTTGATTAGCATCAATAACGGCTCCGATGGCTGCGAGATCAAATGGCACACCGATTTGTGGCGTCCATGTAACATTGGGGTCTAAGTTTCTGACACGATCAACAATCTGACTTGACCAGTATTGGCGATATCGTTCGCTCCAATCCCAATCTTTTGCCGCAGCATCTTGCAGCAAAAAAGCAGTTAGAACCGCATCGTAGGACTTTCCAGCATCTTCATTTGTTGCGTAAGCACGAATAAAGAAATCATCTTTTTTGCGAATTTCTATTCGATTTTGAAAAAATAGAATGTCTTTCAAGCAGAACCGATTGTCACCTTGATAAACGGTAGTCCCTGTGCCAAAATTAGAGGCCAAAATGAATTCAACTTTCGGATTTAGCATGTAGTGCAAGGCAAACGAAGCCTTCAGGTTTTCCGTTTTATAATCTACAATATCTTTCTCCCAATAGCCAGTGCGATGCCATCTCAATAGTCCGGGTGTATTAATTATTGCACTTGGATCCAAGGCATTATTAATATTTTGGTATAAATTCTCATCCCCATACCGATTCACCGCATCATAGCCACCTGGATTATTTTCATCCGTATCTAATCCTTCTACTGAATTGGTGTTATTCGCTTCCCAATCATTTGCATTTAGGTAGGCGATGTTTATTTTGAAGGCAAATTTATCTTCGCCCGCTTTATTTTTAAATGCTTTGGCGTATCGAACGGCGTATTCATTTAGCATGCGTTCACCTCCTTTAACACTCGCACTAAATCCTTGGAATTTAAAGGGACTTTTCGTTTGCATACTAATTACTCCATTGAATGCGTTGGGGCCATAAAAAGCAGAGCTTGCACCTGAGACTATATCGACTAATAGCAAATCTAATTCAGAAGCGCCTAAAAAATTACCAAGAGCGAAATTGAGTCCTGGAGAGGCATTGTCTACTCCGTCAATAATTTGTAGAGTTCGAACAGGCGACGTAGAATTAAATCCCCTTGTATTTACTACTTTGAAACCAATACTGGCGGAGGTTAAATCTACCCCCTTCATATGGCTTAAACCATCATAAAAATCTAAGGCAGGCGTTGCTTTTATTTCCTTTAAGGTCATGGTTTCAACCGTCAAGGCTGATTCTTTTTCCTTTTCACTAGCAAAACTTCGAATGTTAACCGTATTAAATTGCTTTACATTATCAGGTTTCATTCGAATCACCAAGGTATCTTGATTGGATGCAAGAATAGTTTCTACGTTAGCGTAGCCCACAACCGAACTTTGTAAAGTGATAGGAAAAACCACGTCTGCGCTAATTGAAAATTGGCCTTTTAGGTCGCTAATAGACCCCTTATTCAAGCCTTTTACTTTTACCTTCACATTTTCCAAGGCTTCTCCAGTAAACTCATCAATAACCTTCCCTGCGATAATGGTTTGCGCGTTGAGAAAGCTGAAATTAATTAGAAAGAAGGCAAGAATCCCTATTCTTAATTTTATACTAGTTTTTAAATATGTTGTAATAATTAGGCGGTTTTAATAGGTAAATAGTACAATTAACAACTATATATTGTTTCAAATTTAACTAAATAAAATTTAATGGTTTGGGATTGGTATTAATTCAGGACAGGGGTGAAGCCTATTTTGAATTTTGAAGTTAACCATATGAAGTTGCGAATGGCTGCTACTATTTAAAACAACTTTTACTTTCTGTTTAAAATCTAATTGGTATAGTTATTTTCATTGGGACATTTTTTCCTTCACATTGTCCAGGCGTCCAAGATGGCATGAGTTTAAAAACTCTTATGGCCTCTTTATCAACTAAGGATAAATTGTCTCCATCATATTTCCTGTAAATACCAATATTTGAGGCTTTTCCGTCCGTATCAATTATTAATGTGATATAAATAGCCCCTTGAAAATCTTCTTGGTCTTTCGGATAACAAAAGTTTTTAAGGAAAAATGAGAGCAAAGCGCTTGTACCACCAATATATTCGGGTTCCTTATCTGCTAAAGTATATAGCTGAACTTGAAGTATTGAGTCAAATGAAGAAAGACAATTGCTTTTTGTTGGTTTAAGTTCAACTTTTTTACCGTCAATGTAAACATAAGTGCAACGTCTAATTTGAATGTCAGAAGAAACTAATTCTTGTGGCACTTGTCCGCCAAATTTATCCCAATAAAGCCAGTCATTGTTTCGTTTGCCCAGGTTAAACGTTCCTTCACATTTTTTCTGCCCATTTTTGTACCATTCAATTGAATGCCCATGAAAAATAATTTCTCCTGGCAGAAAAACTTGTTCTTCTTGAAAGGTTAAGGTATCGTTTTCATATTGTTTAACCAAGACAAATACACTGTCATTGTTAACTTTTAACGTATCAATTTTATAGGTAAAATACGGTTTGCTTAGTTCGCCTGGAATTCCTCCCGTCATTATCAATTGACTGAACGCGAAATTTAGTGTCAAAATCATGGTGACAAAAACACCCGTTAAATTTCTCATTACTTGCCTATTATTTTATCTTGAAAATTTTAAGTAAGAGGTTGTATGCGACCATCTATTTATCAGATTTTTAGTATCAATTCAACTAATTGTTAAGGCTTTCAAACATACCTCTTCGATGTCTTCTTTGGTAATTTGGAGGTGTGTAACCATTCTGATTAGTCCTGGACCAAAGGCCATAACTTTAATTTCATTTTTGGCTAATTCTAAAATAAGTTGGTCTCTTCTTTCCATTTCAGTCAACTGAATGATGACAATATTGGTTTCAACGGGAACAATATCCTCCACCCAAGCACATTTTTTCAAGCCAATTTCTAAAAGTTTGGCATGGCTATGATCGTGAATTAGTCGGTCAACATTGTACTTAAGCGCAAACAGTCCTGCAGCTGCAATAAAGCCTGCTTGTCGCATTCCACCACCAAAAACTTTCCGAACCCTGCGCGCTTTATAGATGAAATCTGCTGAACCAAGTAACAAAGAGCCTACGGGTGCGCCGAGTCCTTTGGATAAACAAATTGAAATAGAATCAAACGGCGCACAATAGGTATGTGTATCTATTCCATTAACAGCCAATGCGTTCATTAATCGTGCTCCATCTAAATGCAAAGGGAGATTATTTGCTTGGCAAACTGCTTTAATTTTTAATATTTCTTCGAAATCATAGATGGCTCCACCACCTCTGTTTACGCTATCTTCAATTGAAACCAATTGAGTAATTGGGAAGTGTACGTCGTGAATAGGGTTGATGTATTTTTCAATTTCAGCGGCGGTAATTCTACCTCGATCTCCGCGTAAAAGTCTTACGGAAGCACCAGAATTTCTGGCAATTCCACCGCCTTCGTATTTATATATATGGCTTTCTTCGTGACAGATTACTTCACCACCTGGTTTAACGTGTACATTGATGGCTATTTGATTTGTTTGGGTTCCCGAGACGCAAAAAAGTGCTGCTTCTTTTCCAAAGTATTGTGCGGCAAAAGCTTCCAATTCATTTACGGTGGGATCTTCTCCAAAAACATCATCTCCAACAACAGCTGCCGCCATTGCTTTTATCATTTCTGGACAAGGTTTTGTAACTGTGTCGCTGCGTAAATCAATCATCTTGCGTATTTTTGATTCAAAGTTAAAAACATTTGGCTGATTTAATTCCATACTTTATAATCTCCCTAGTTGCTTTTGGTGCCGCTATCCTCACTTTTTTCTCAGGTTTTGGTTTGGGGACCTTATTATTACCAACTTTTGCACTTTTTGTTGAACTAGAAATAGCCATTGCTATGACGGCAATCGTTCATTTGGCAAATAACTTGTTAAAGTTCGGATTAGTTTTTCGTGGAATTAATTTACAAATCCTATTGTATTTTGGGTTAGGTGCCATAATCGGTGCAGGAATAGGGGCTTATATTTTAAGCTTGATTAGTGGTTTTGGCACATTTTATCAAACAACACTTTGGGGAAGTTCAAGCAATATTAATTATGTTGAATTTGTACTTGGAATAGTGATACTTTCTTTTGCCATCCTTGAATTTAACCCTAAATTAAGCATCATAAAAATCCCGTTAGCAATGGGTGGTTTCATCTCTGGTTTTTTCGGAGGCTTATCAGGACATCAAGGCGCATTGCGCACGGCATTTTTAGCACACCGTTCGCTAAAGAAAGAGGTTTTTATTGCTACAGGGGTTTGTGTTTCATTATTAGTTGATCTTACGCGGCTTATTTTTTATCGGGTACAACTTTCTGATGTTTCCATCCCTTATTCATTATTGGTAGTTGGGATTTTAGCTGCTTTTCTAGGTTCTGTTATTGGGAAAATACTGTTTGCTAAAACAACGATGAAGTCCATTCAAAAGGTAGTTTGTATCGCATTATTACTTTTGGGATTCAGTATTTTAACTGGTTTGATTTAAGGCTTTTTTTTCTTGCCTTTTTTTCCTTTTTTATCTTTCTCGTTAATCACATCTTGAATGTCATCATCTTCTGAACCTTCTTTAGCTTTCTTTTTATCTTCCTTTTCTTTTGCTTTATTCAATGCTTTATCAAAGGTGTAGGTTATTTTTCCGTAGTCATCAATTTTTTGTTCGCGAATAATTTCCCCCGCTTTGTAGATAAGCTGATGTTTTAATTTTCCATTTGGATAATTTTCAATGAATTCACCCTCGGGAATATTTTTCTTGTAGGATTCTTTTTTGAGCAATCCACCCTTATCGTCGTTAAGAATGAAAAGCCCATCCTTTAAACCGTTGTTCCACGTTTCTACTTTCGCTTCTTTTCCATTCAAATGGAAATACTTCCAAACACCGTGATTTTTTCCTTCTTTGTAGTTGAGGTCGATTTCAATTTTCCCTTCTTTGTCAAATGTTCTGTGTGCTCCATGAAGCAAGCCATTTTGATAATGCACTACCTTTCCCAATTTTCCTCCAGGATAATATTCTCTTTGTTCACCGCTCTTGACATCATTGATGTAATTTTCGCTGGCTAGGCTATCCCCATTTGCTTCAAACCATAAAAATTGGCCGTTCTTTTTGCCATTCAAGTAATTACTTTCACTGACAATTCTTCCCGTGCTATCATAGTAGATTAAAAATTTCCCGTTTTTCACACCCAATGTATGACTTTGAATTGATTGAATGCAGCCTGATTTAAAAAAGGATGTGTCAGAGCCTTCTCTTTTGCCGTTTTTAATGGTGATTCTTTCCATCAACACATTGTTTCGGTAACAGGTCTCGCAGGTTCCTTCAAAGCGAGTTCTATAATCTGATTTTAGGAAATAGGTTTGCGTTTCCTCATCAAAAGCTAATTTATCATACGCATCTACGTATAACCTGCGATCACACATTCTCTTTTTGGCAAAACAAGTATTTTTTTGTGCATTTCCCCCTATTGAATAAAACACACAAAGTAGGATAATTATCTTAGTTTTCATCTTTCATAAGTTTGCTTAAGCCTTCTCTCATTATTCTTGGAATTTCAATAGATTGTTGCTTCTTACTATCAAAACATACCAGTGTTGATCCACCGCTTGTATGTTTTTTTCCAGCAATTTCTATAGAATAAGTTAAGGAAAAACTTTTGTTACCAATTTCTTCAACAAAAAGATGAATAGTAGGCTGATCGTGTAATAAAATTGGTAGGTGATATTCCACATTATTCTTAACTAAAAGTACCCCTTCATTAAACCAATCCCATTTAGGACCAACCAATGCCGTAAAATAATGAATCCTAGCCATCTCAAAATAACTTAGATAAATTACATTGTTAACGTGTCCTAGTATATCGAGATCAGAAAATCGGACTTGAATTTTCAATGGTTCTATTTTCATGTATCTAATTTTTCAAAGCTTGAATTTTGGCTAATAAACTCAGGAACTAATTCCTTCATTTTTTGTACAATTTCCTCGTTGTTTTGCTGATTGAATAAGTTAATTAAGGCTTCTATTTTATCTGACAGGTCCACAGGATTTTCACGTGTATTGGCAATTAATATCTTCGGATGGTGGGTTGGTTTTGTATTCTCCTCATCGGCTAATAATTCTTCGTAAAGTTTTTCCCCAGGACGAAGGCCGGTGATTTTTATAGTAATGTCTTTGTTTAATTCAAGGCCACTTAATTGAATCATTTTCTTAGCCAAATCAATAATTTTAACGGATTCACCCATATCAAACACAAAGATTTCTCCGCCATCACCAATAACAAACGCCTCCAATACTAATTGACACGCTTCGGGGATAGTCATAAAAAAGCGTGTAATGCGCTCATCCGTTACTGTTATTGGCCCACCATTTTCAATTTGTTTTTGAAACAATGGAATTACGGATCCATTTGAACCCAAGACATTTCCAAATCGTGTTGTAATAAATTTAGTAGAGCCAATTACATTTTTATGTTGTGCATACATCTCAGCAATGCGTTTACTGGCTCCCATCACATTCGTTGGATTTACAGCTTTGTCTGTTGAAATCAGTATAAATTTCTCCACCTTATTCAAAAGAGACAAATCAACTAAGCACTTTGTCCCTAAAATATTGGTATTCATTGCTTCAGAAGGATTAGACTCCATCAATGGAACGTGTTTATAAGCTGCAGCATGAAACACGATTTGTGGTTGATAGGTACTAAAAACATTTTCCATTCGATGTTGTGAACGAACGTCCCCGATGACAAACTCAAGAATGGTAGTTGTCTCTAGCAATCTCAGTTGATTTTCCAATTCGTACAGTGGCGATTCCCCTTGATCCAAAAGGATGATTTTTTTTGGGTGAAATCTCATTAATTGAAAAACAAGCCCGCTTCCAATGGATCCTGCTGCACCGGTTATTAGGACTGTTTTGTTGTGGAGGGCAGCATGTAATCCTTTTTGATTTAAGGCGATGGGAGTTCTTCCTAATAAGTCTTCAATCGGAATTTTTGAGATTTGTAGCGGACTTAACTCGCCATTTACCCATGTTTTTGGATCGGGTACTTTTTGAACAGCGATATTTACTTCAAAACAACTTTCAATAACTTTTTTTAATTCAATCGGATTTGGATTGCGAATAGAAATGATTAACTTGTTAATCGCTAATTTTTGGTGGAGTTCGTGTATTTTACTGCTAGAATATACCGTTATCCCATCGATTCTATTTCCAACCAACTTTTCGTTGTCGTCAACAAATCCAAGTACCACTTGATTGTTTCTTGTATCGTTTTCGATGGTTTTCTTGGTAATCATCCCCATTGTTCCGGCGCCATAAATCAACACATTTTCTTTCGTTTGATTTGATTTAATAGATTCTAGGTACAATAGTTTGATTACAAATCTGCTGCCTACAATAAAAGAAAGGCTAAAAATAAATTCCATTATTAAAATGGACATGGGAAAAAGATACACCTCGTCTAAAAAATTCTTTCGAAAAATACTAGAGAACAAGAAAATCAAACTGCAAGTGACGTTCGCGATTAAGATCCGTTGGAGATCTTGTGTGGAGGTATACCTCACTAATCCTTTGTGAATTTTAAGGAAGTAGAATACGAAGAATTTCAGTAGGAAATAAAAAAGTATAGATTTTGATAATACTGCCCATTCAGTCTGAATGGTTGCCAAATCAGTATTTAAATCAAAACGTATTAAGTAAGATAGAGCTAAGGAAAAACCAGCAATTAGTATATCAATTAGCTGAATTATCCACCTTGGTGTTCGTGCCCTAAATTGAATCATATACAAAAGTATAAATTCTTTGCTCGAATGGTAAAATTAAAATAGAAGATATTCAATGGAGTAATAAGCGTTTCGAAACTCAAATTACTTAAAAACGAACTACTTGTAATTTGTAATCGGTTAACACTTGTTTATATAAACCATTCACTTGGTGATCCCAAATCTTTAAAGATGGATGAGAATCAACCTCACAGGTACCTTCTAATTTTTCGTTAGCTTCTATTTCGTAACTGAAATTATATTCTTCATTAGGACAAGTAACACAGATGTTATCGTAGTACAATTCATGTTTAGCCTTGAGATTCACTTTTGTGGCCGTTTCATTTTCGAAAACCAATAATTGATACACCACGTTTTCGTTTCTTTTTGAATCAAAACAATTAACTTCTTTTGACGAAATTTTAACGCCACTTTCATTATAGATCACTTTTGGTGCAGATAAAGTAGTGGTAATTATTTTTTGAGCATAGTTAGTTAATCCAAAAAATATTACGAAGAAACTAAGAATTGAGATTTTGTACATAAAACGTTTTTTAAAGATTAGGTCACAAGGACGGATAAAATTAATTATTTGTTGCGTTGATTTCATAAAATTATTGAATAAATTTGATAAAATTGATGAATTGAAAGAAATAGAGCGAAAATTTAAAGTTAACGTCACATTAATGGGTTTTATTGGAGAGATTATTCCGAAAAACATTGTTCAGGGGTATATTTTTAGTACACCAAGCCTGAGTTCGCGTGTTAGACGAATGGATGACAAAGCATTTTTAACGATTAAAGGTGGCGCCGATCTGCTTTCACGCGATGAATTTGAATATGAAATTCCAGTTGCTGAGGCCAACGAAATGTTGGCGTTATTTTGCAAAAAAATACTAATTAAAAAAAGATACGTACTTGTTCAAGATGAATTGTGCTGGGAAATCGATGTATTTGAAGGAAAATTGGATGGCCTAATCCTTGCAGAAATTGAACTTCAAGCTGTAGACACGCCTTTTTCATTACCCGATTGGATAGGAGAAGAAGTGACAGAAGACCCTCAATACCTCAATGCAAATTTAATAGAGCGGTGTTAATCTTCCTCACTTGCAATTGGCTCATTTAATAAATCAAATACCATATTCCCTGAGACTACTGTAAAATATTCGTTGAATTCCGTTACGGTTGAAATAATCGGCCAAATCTCTTTTGTTGGATTAATTGTTTCAAATTCACTTTGCACTATTTTTGAAAAATAGGATGCAATTATGGTTTCCTCCTCCCAGAAATCCTCTTCAATTAGGTAGATCGAAGGTTCATCGTTTTGAAATAATAAGTTATCTGCGGCGCAATTTAATTTTGCCCAATCCCAGAATTTCAATCCGGGAAGAACAGAAATATATCCTCTGTTTACAATTTTCATTTTTTTAAAAGATTAAATTTATTTTTTTGAAAGCGATACCAAAGGGCATTTTTCCCAGGTTGTTGCACAATTAAAAGTTGCATTGAATCTTTTGAGAAAGTTGATTTCTCAAAATTCATCCATAATTCTTTAGTCAAACTATTTTTACTACTTATAAATGAGATTGATTTTTGATTAATAAAGATCAGAGAGTTTTGTTTTTCAGATTTAAATGATTCATACATTTTAATCGAATTACAATTATTTCCAAAACAATCTAGCCAATTGTATAATGCATTTTTTTTCGTGGTTGAATCCTTAAAACTCCAACGAAAATGTAAAATACTATCGTTTTCAACATATAATTTATTCTTAATAAAGCTTTTAGCGTTGAATCGATCGATAAAGTGGCGTGTAAATGATGGCGATAAACTATCGAATTTAATCTTAACACTGTCACTTTGGTAGCGCTCTTTCCAAAATAGTAAAGAATCTGGCAAGGCAACCACCTCTACTTTTTTGTCAGTACTTCTCTTTTTCGACGGGTCGAATTCTTTTGTTTTTTTAATGTCGTTAGACGTGCATGAAATTAAAAGTTGCAATGCAAAAGCGATCGAAAATAAACTTATTTGTTTCATAAATACAAATTTAATCATTTGCTTGTCTAAGGATGAATTATTCAAAGAGTTTTATTAATTTTGATAAAAAATATTCGCTATGAAATTCACACTTATCATTAGTTCTATAATTCTAGTTCTTTCTTCTTGTGGGATGAAGGTGCCATATACTACTTTAATTAAAGAAGAATTTGGTTTAGATTCAGAAGAAAAAATGGCAAAAGTTCAGTTCTTTACTTCGGGGACTATCATATTAAATCAAGAATTAAAGGCTGATAATCAAGTTACTACAGAAAATGGTACGCTTGTTTCTAGTTCTAAAAGTGAAAAAGAATCTATTATTATTCCAGCGAGTACGCGATGTATTTTTGATCATTTCGGTACGAAAGATGAAATATTTGTTCGTTTTGAAACTGGTGAAGGAAAAGTAATCAGCTTTAATTCTAAGTCAGACGCTTCAAAACGTTATTATTTTAATGTAGATTGGAGCCAAAAAGGTGGTGCAAAAATTAATTATGGTGACAATGTATATAAAATTGACATGGTAAGAGGGAATCCTCGAAGCGCCATTTTAATGGTTGCGAAAAAGAAACTTGATAGGGTTAAGCGAAAGGAACGCGTAGCAAGAGGCTTAAAAGTATAAGTATCTTTAAAATGAAACAAATCAACAACTTTCTATTTCTAGTTGTAATTTTGATTTGTTACTCACAAGTATACGGACAAGCAGGTTCTTTATGTCCCTCACTCAAGGCGGGTGTTAATCAGACTTTATCTTGCAATCAATCTTGTACTACCTTAGATGCATCCTTTATTGATCTTCGCGAAACTACTAGTTACAATGTTGAATCAATCCCACACACACCACCCATACTTTACAATGAACCCTTAGGAAATACTTTATCGGTTAATGCGGGAGATGTTTGGAGTTCTGCCATTAACTTGCCTTTTAATTTTTGTTTTTATGGGGTGAATTACAATTCAATTTTAGTGGGTTCAAATGGCAACCTAAATTTTGATTTAGCCAATGCCAGTGGAATTTCCTCCGGACAATTTTCAAGTAATTGCCCTTCTCCAGCCTTGGTTCCAGCAGGAAACATCTTCGGAGTTTACCATGATATCGCGCCTTCTGTTTGTGGCAATATTGCTTACTATTTTGTTGGAGCTGCACCTTGTCGTAAATTCATTGTCTCGTACGATCTTGTTTGTCATTTTTCGTGTGGGAATTTGACTAGTCGGCACATGATTGTGTTAAATGAAACTTCCAATAATATCGAAGTTTACGTGGCAAGTAAGCCAATTTGCTCGAATTGGAATAGTGGAAATGCAATCATTGGTATTCAAAACCCAACTGGAAATGCTGGCATTTCAGCACCAGGCAGGAATACTTCGCCTTCATGGAATGTAACATCACCAGAAGCATGGCGATTTAAACCAGCGGGTTTACCGCAATATTCTTTTAATTGGTCGGTGAATGGTGCAGTTATCGGAACGAACGACACTCTTTTAGTATGCCCAAATGTTCCCACCAATTACGTTGCGAATATTAACTACACGCTTTGCAATGGAACGTTATTAAATTATGTAGATTCGGTATTAATTTCCCCTTCTCCTAATGCTTTAAATGTTATTGAAATTGCCAATAATAATTCGGTTTGTGGTCAAGCAACTGGTAGTTTAACTGTTCTTGGAATTGGCGGATCAGGAAATTATACCTATTCAATTGATGGGATTAATTTTTCTCCGATAAATTCCTTTCCTAATTTAGCAGCGGGATCGCATACGATTTTTGTTAATGATTCCAGTGGCTGCAGTGGATTGATTAATGCTGTCATTACTGATTCACTTTCTTTTACGGCTAATTTAGCACCTACTGCCCCAAGTTGTGTGGGATTAGCAAATGGTGAAATAAATGCTCAGATACTAGGTAACACGGGGCCCTATTCATATTCATTAAACAATGGAATGGCACAAAATAGTAGCCAATTCGATAGTCTTAGTCCGGGGCCTTATTCAGTTACTATTACAGATCAACTAGGATGCTTTCTTACTTTGTCGACTTTCTTAGCAGCGCCAAACATGTTATTTCTTATAGAAGACACGACATTTACCACCACTTGTTATGACTCAAATGGAGGTTTGCAAGTGAACGCATTTGGTGGAGCTGGGGGTTTTTCATATGCCTTGGATTCGTTGGCGATACCACAAAACAGCGGTTTATTTATGAATTTAAGTGCTGGTAATTATTTGGTAAATGTAACTGACACTCTCGGTTGTCTTGCACAATTGAATGTTTCGATTGACGCAAAACCACCCATCTACTTGACCTTTGATTCTGTATTCAGTGTTAGTTGTTTTGGGATGCTCGATGGAAGAATTTATATCAAAAGGCGATTCGGTGAAGGGCCATTTTCTTATACGATAAACGGAGGCGCCCCTCAAGCATCCAATGATTTTTTTAATTTAATACCTGGCGATTATACGATCATAGGAACGGATGGCGATGGGTGTACCTATTTAATTGATACAACGGTCATTGAACCAGGTATTTTATATGCGGATGAAATGCCTGATATTGTTGCTTGTCAAGGCTATGAAACAATGTTGCAAGGAAGTGGCTATGGCGGAACTAAACCCTATTCCTATTATTGGAGCAATGGAATCAATGGAAATGGGGTATTCGTGGTGGGAGATGATGACACTACTTTTTATTTAACTATTGTTGATTTATATGGTTGCACTGCAACAAATGAGGTCTTTATCGATGTAATTCCAGAGCCCATCGCTTTGGCAATTCCTGATGTGATTTATGGATATGCCAACTTATTTGTTGCTGTGAATAATGAAAGTTTATACGCTAATCATTACACCTGGGACTTCGGGAATAATTACATTACAACCATAAATACTTCCAATTATGTCAATACCACTTATACAGATACCGGTACATTTACTATTACTTTAACGGCATCGAATGGCTATTGTGAAGATGTGTGGCAAGGAAATATCACGGTTATTCATTTGGATTCAATTGAGGCGAATATTCCAAATATTTTTTCACCCAATGGTGATGGTGATAATGACACTTATTTTTTTGAAATGAAAAATGTAGTGTCTATCGAAGGGGCAATTTATAATCGATGGGGAGTAAAAATAGCTGATTATAATGATTTGAATTATAGTTGGGATGGCAAAGTAGATGGCGTTGATGCCGTTGAAGGCGTGTATTATGTCCAATTTACTATGATTGGGATTGATTGGGATATTCGAAAGGATATTACTTATTTTCACTTAGTGAGGTAATTTTTTGTTTTAAAAATCCCATTGTCCACCGATAGATTATCCATTTTTTGTAATTTTAGCCCACTCAATTTTATTATCATTTATCGCTATGTATAAAATATTATTCTTTTCATTGTTTGTTTCTTCTATCTGTATTTGT
>Ga0214919_10003444_pt1 | contig 23885 bp, 25 predicted proteins | sample LL1503_MetaG_FD_177994 | JGI IMG/M metagenome (GOLD analysis project Ga0214919, IMG submission 177994) | Freshwater microbial communities from Lake Lanier, Atlanta, Georgia, United States - LL-1503 | ecosystem: Environmental > Aquatic > Freshwater > Lake | place: USA: Georgia | collected... | reverse complement strand
GTTGCTGTTGTTCTCGTGGCATGGGCATTTTTCGGGTAACCAGCATGGCTCGTGATATTTGGCAAGACCTGTACGGCGAGGTTGACACGCGACGAGTGCAGCCATATCAAGCACTCAAGGAATATGTGTGCCCCGGGTGCAACCAAGAGATTCCCGTAGGCATGGGCCACACCGTTGCGGTGCCGCGCGAAGCACCTGATTTGCGCCGTCATTGGCATCATGCATGTTGGCAACGCCGTGACACCGGCGCCACACGCTGATCTAGAAAATATTTTCGTACATCTCTAATTGCGTTCCTAGAACTGCAGCAACGTCGAAGCGAATGTGAAGACCAGATTCCTCAAGCGTGCGCACAAATGCAAAACCAGCACGCCGAACGCGCTGCTGCTTTTGTTCTGTCATTGCTTCTAACGGCGAACCAAAAGAATTTGATGCACGAGCTTTGACTTCACAAATCGCGATGAGGTTTCCGCGTCGCGCAACTACATCAAGTTCCCCACCACGCATGGTCCAATTTCGCGCAATTACTGTGTACCCACGAGCGACATACCAATCGGCTGCGCGTTGTTCTGCCCATCGTGCTCGGGCAAGGCGAATTGTTGCTAGATCTCGTTCGGATTCAGCAGATCGGTTGACGGAAGTTCTTCCACGTTCACGTCTTTGAAACTCAGCACCCGTACCGTGGGGATGAATCGGGTCTTGCGGTACATATCCCATACCCATGCGTCGGTCATTTCCACTTCGATAAGCGGCCGAGCGCTGTCACCAGTGACATTCACCGTGACTTCGTTGGCCAAATAAAACCGGCGTTCTGTCTCGACGGCATATTTGAACATGCCGACGACGTCTTGGTATTCCTGGGCGAGTTTGTACTCGCGGTCCGCTTCAAAGTTGTCGAGATCATCGGTATTCATATGAATGATTTCCGTGTCTCATGAAGCAAGAGGCTTACGCCTCGCGCTTCTCACGAATCTTGGCGGCCTTACCAACGCGATCACGGAGGTAGTACAACTTCGCGCGACGAACATCACCGCGACGAATTACCTCGATCTTTGCTACTGAAGGAGCATGCATAGGGAAGGTGCGCTCGACGCCAACGCCGTAGCTGACTTTACGAACTGTGTAGGTCTCTGAAATTCCGGAACCTTGGATACGAAGGATGTTGCCCTGAAAGATCTGAACGCGCTCTTTGCCGGACTCGATAACGCGTACGTGCACTTTGACTTCATCTCCGGGGCCGAAGCTTGGGATGTCGTCACGCTTGTTTTGGTTGTCAACGATGTCTGTGATCTTCATGATTGCGTGCTTTCAAACTGTGATGTGTGCGGGTGACCGAAAGAAAAGGTCAGTCCGTAGGGAACATTGAAGGATACGAGGCAAAGGCCACCCCTTCCAACAAGGCGACTTCATCTTTCGTGAGTCCGCCACGGGCTTCAATGAGGTCGGGGCGCTGTTGCAGGGTGCGCCACAGGGCTTGGGCGTGCCTCCAGGCGGCCACACGACCATGATCTCCCCCGCGTAGGACCTCAGGAACCTCGAAACCACGGAACTCTGAGGGGCGGGTGTACTGGGGCTCTTCGAGAAGACCTTCAGCCCCAAAACTCTCAGTGACGGGCGAGACGGCATTGCCCATGACACCAGGGATCAAGCGCGTGACAGCCTCGATGATGAGACAGGCAGCTACTTCCCCGCCGGCCAACACCACATCGCCGACTGACACTTCGTGGTCGACCAGGTGCTCGCGCACGCGTTGATCAACGCCTTCATATCGGCCACACAACATGCTGAAGCCACCAGAGGCGGCCAAGGTCTGTGCCATCTTCTGGTCGAACTTCTGACCGCCAGGGCCGAGTAGCAACAGCGGACGTGGCGGCTGCATTGCTTCAACTGCCGCAAAAATTGGTTCGGGACGCATCAGCATTCCTGCCCCGCCACCGAACGGATTGTCATCGACAGTCTTGTGAATGTCTGTTGCGTAGTCACGAATGTTGTGAGTACGCACATCTATGGCGCCAGTTTCACGAGCGCGGCCTAACAAGCTGTGCGTGCAGAACCCGTCGACAATGTCGGGAAAGATGGAAAAGACATCAATACGCATTACCTGCGACGCTACCTATTCTTCGTCGTTAGATGTGTCAGACAACAGTGCTTCGCGCAGACCCTCTGGCGGATTAATGACCGTGACGCCATCAATACACGACTCCACAAAGGGAATTGGCACAAGAACGCCTGATGCAAGCTCTAACAAGTCGTGAGCGGGGTTATGCAATACGCCGGTGCAAGTACCCCACGAAGTGCCAGCCATATCAACAACGTCTGAGCCAATGAGTTGATGCACCCACAAACCTTCTGCGCCATCAATTGGTTCTGCATAGAGATACTTGTTCGTGAGTTTTTCAACCGCGTTGCGATCATCAATGCCCTCGAAGTGAACGACCCAACGATCTTGTTGCGGACGAACTGTTGCAATGGTCAACGTTCGTTGCGCGCCACCTTCAACAATGATGAGTTCAGAACCGACTGAACGGCGTTGTTCTAAATCAGACGTCAGAGAGAGAAAAACATCACCACGTACGCCGTGGGGCTTTCCGATGCGACCGACCTCTAAAAGGCCTTCAGGCGCGGAGTTGGGGAGCAAATTGCTCAGGCGTCGACAAAGTCGACGTCGACATCAACATCGTCGTTTGTTGCCGCTGCGCGGACAACTGTGCGAATGCTTTGTGCAGTACGGCCACGACGACCGATAACGCGACCAAGATCGCCAGGACCAACACGAACCTCGAGGAGGATCTTGTCGCCCTTGCCAGGACCAGAAGTGACGTTCACTGCATCAGCGTCATCAACAATGCTGCGCACGATGTGTGCGAGCACCGCTGTTGCGATGGGAGCTTCGAGAGAATTTGCGTCGTCGAAATCTGACACGGGATTACTTAGCTCGTGCGGCGGTGAACTGTGCCCACGCCCCACTGATTTCAAGAAGTTTGCGAACGCGCTCTGTTGGCTGTGCGCCTTCCATGAGCCACTTGACAGCTTTGTCGTTGTCGATAGTGATTGTTGATGGTTCGGTACGTGGGTTGTACTGACCGAGGATCTCGATGAATCGGCCATCACGGGCGCGACGAGAATCGGCCGCGATAACGCGGTACTGAGGTTGTTTGGTCTTGCCAACTCGTGTTAGGCGCAATTTCACTGCCATGGTGCGATTTTCTCCTGAAAGGACCCAGTTCGGGACTAGGTAAGGCTAGCGGTGCAAAGCCCGACTCCCCAACGGAATCACTACTTTGAAAAAGGAGGAAATTGGCCGGGGCCGCCAGCGCCTGGCATGCCGGGAAACCCACCAGGGCCACCAGTGCCGCCGAACATATCGCCAAGCTCGCGCATGGCTTGCTTGGTGCTGACCTTGTTCTTTCCCTTGCCCTGCTTGCCTTGTGGCTTTGCGAGGCCGCCCATCTTCTTCATCATCTTTTGCATTTCGGTGAACTGCTTGATGAGTTTGTTGACATCTGCCACCTGCGTGCCGCTGCCAGTGGCAATACGAGTCCGTCGGCTGCCATTAATAATTTCTGGCGCCCGGCGCTCGTGCGGGGTCATCGAACGAATAATTGCCTCGGTGAGTTTGACCTGGTCATCGCCGATCTGGGCGTCCTTCATTTCCTTCGGCATGCCAGGAAGCATTCCCATAATTCCGGACAACGGACCCATTTTTTTCAGTTGCTGTAACTGCTCAAGGAAATCTTCCAGCGTGAACTGACCCTCGAGCATGCGGGCCGCTGTTTCTTCTGCCTTGTCTGCTTCAAAGACTTTTTCTGCTTGCTCAATGAGTGTGAGCACGTCGCCCATACCAAGGATGCGACCAGCCATACGGTCTGGGTGAAACTGCTCGAATGCATCTATGCGCTCACCTGTTGCAGCAAATGCAATTGGTTTACCAATGACGGTCTTTACTGACAGTGCTGCACCACCGCGCGCATCGCCATCAAGTTTGCTGAGAATGACTCCGTCAATCGCAAGACGCTCATCAAATGCTTTGGCAACACTGACAGCGTCTTGACCTGTCATCGCGTCAACAACAAGGAACGTGTACTTCGGAATGACCGCACGAGAAATATCAGCAACTTGCTGCATCATTTCTTCATCAATTGCTAAACGACCAGCGGTGTCGACAATAAGAATGTCTTTGCCCAGTCGTCGCGCTTCTTCTAGACCGCGACGTGCCGTATTAACTGGGTCGCCTGGTTCTGAGAACACCGGTACTCCAACTTGGGCACCAAGTGTGCGCAACTGATCAACAGCAGCTGGGCGTTGTAAGTCAGCTCCGACAAGAAGCGGTTGACGGCCTTGAGATTTAAACCAACGCGCCAACTTTGCAGCGCTGGTGGTTTTACCCGAACCCTGCAGACCGGCCATAAGAATGACCGTGGGGGGAATGCTGCTGTACGCAATCTTGAGAGTTTCCCCACCAAGCATTGCCACCAATTCGGCATTAACGATCTTGATGATCTGTTGGCTGGGATCAAGCGCTTCAGAGACTGTGACGCCGATTGTTTGCTCACGAATACGTGCAACAACATCGCGCACAACACCAACGTTGACGTCTGCTTCTAAAAGCGCAGTACGAATTTCAGCAAGGACTTCATCAACATCCGCCTCAGTGAGACGACCTTTGCCGCGAAGACGCTTTGCTATTCCTTGTAACCGGTCGCCTAACGAATCAAACATGCGGTCTTCAGGTTATCGGCGCAATACTGCTGAAAAAGAGCGTTAACCAACGACAACGGCAGTAACTGAGCCCGAAACAATTGTGAGATTGACCCGATTGGTCTGGAAATCTGTCGTCAGCATGAACGCTTCCCCGTCTCGCATTGCGATGCGCACTTGCCAACCCAACTCAGCGGCGACTTTTTGAGCTTCTGCCTCGGTGAGACCAATCAATTTTTTTGCCGATGCATTATCGAGAACTGCCACAGGATTAGTTGGAGTCACTGCGGGACCAGGAACAGCGCCCGGAGAACCACCAGATGATCCAACACCAGATGATCCTGAGTCGGGCTTACCAGGAGTCGGAACTGGGTCTGCCCCATCTGTGACTTCACTGTCTCCATATGAAAGATATTTGTCTTCAACAGCAAGAACAGTGCCAACATCTCCATCAGCGTTGGTGAAGGTATAGGCGGGCAACAAAATGCTCGAGTTATTCGTCAACGTAATTTGCATCAGAGCCAACCGCACGCCAGTAATGGGCACCGTGATGGCTACAGGGATGGAACCTTCAGTTACAGGTGATGACACAGCCATATCAATTGTGGAACGAGCAGTTGGCCCCATTAAGCCATATTGCAATTGACTCAACCGTTTCACAGCATCCTTCGGAGCGACAAGCGGATATGACCCGGCATCTTTCAATTCAATCAGCGGACCTGATGCGTATGAAATTTTTGCATCAGCACCAAATGAAAAAAACAACGAAATATTGCTTGCGATGTCACCTGCCATCAATGTGCCCACAACATCAGTTGACCATTCCGATTTTGTTGCTGAGAGCGAATACGTCTTGACACGCAAGCCCGCATCCTTCAGCAATTGCGTTACGCGTGCGATAGCAGTTGCTTCGTCTGGAAGATTTGCCGGTGGGGTTGTCGGCGCTACTGAACCGGATGAATAATTCCACCATGCGCTTGAGACATCGACATAGAGCCGTAGCCCTGCACCTGTTTTATCGTCGCGGCCGATTGAATAACTATTGGTGTCTTCTTTCACCAAATCACCTGTCAACCCGAATAACACAGCCAACTTTTTCAGAGTGCCTTTGTTTTCCGTAAGCGGATTCACAGTCCATGCCGTTGCTGATGCGCCAAGATCCGGAAGGTCATTGAATACCGAATAGGAAACGTCCTGCGCATATGCCAATTTTGCGTCTTCCGCATTCTGTGCAGATGTGGGATCAGCCCTGTTCGAGCCAGACCTCACTTGCGAGGACTTCAATGAAAGTACTAGAGGATCAGTGGATCCACATGCTGCAAACAAGAGAGTTGACGTAGCAACAACTGCGACAGTAGAGAAAAAACGACGATGCAACATAAATACCTTTTGGCTCGTCATCATTTTACAGACATTGCCTCCGTGAATACGGCAGCACATTGCCTGGTCTATTCAAAGAGAGCAGAGACAAAGTCAGACGGGTCAAACGCAATCAAGTCGACGGCTGTTTCGCCCAATCCGACCAGCTTCACCGGAATTCCTAGTTCGGTTTCGATAGCGAACACGATGCCGCCCTTTGCCGAACCATCAAGTTTGGTCAACACAATTCCGGTGACATCTGTAGCGGCTGCAAACTCACGGGCTTGAGCGAGCCCGTTCTGACCCGTTGTTGCATCAATCACCAAGAGAACTTCGTTCACGACGCCCTCAGCTTTATCAGCAACGCGTCGTACCTTCTTTAGTTCCTCCATGAGGTTTGACTTATTCTGCAAACGCCCGGCAGTGTCGCCAAGCACTAATTGAATTCCCTTTGCTGAGGCGCTTTGAATTCCATCAAAAATGACCGATGCAGGGTCTCCCCCTTCAGCACCGCGCACGAATGCAGCGCCAGAACGTTCCGCCCATACTTGCAATTGTTCAGCTGCTGCTGCGCGGAATGTGTCACCTGCTGCCATCAGAACAGTGGTTCCGAGCGCTGTTTGTGCCGTTGCAATTTTCCCGATTGTGGTGGTCTTACCCACACCGTTGACGCCAACAAACAGCCATACATTTGGTGAGCCAACGGCATCAAGATGCAATGAACGATCAGACGTTGCTAGTTGAGCTGTCATGCCATCACGCAAAGCAGCAATCACTTCGTCTGGTGACCGCAACGAACCATCTTTCACGGATGCTCGCAACGGATCAAGCAAACGTGTTGCCAAGCCGATTCCGATATCGGCAAGCAACAATGTCTCTTCGAGTTCATCCCATGTTGCCGAGTCAATGCCGCGTCCACGGATGGATTGAAATGCTGATGCGAACAAGGAACGAGTGCGGCCAGCTTTTTCGCGCACACTTGGCGCAGTAACTATTTCTGGAACAACGTGCGTTGCGACTTCTTCATGAAAGTCAATAATTTCTGGGACAACATCGGGGGCCGCGTCCTTGGCCGGCTCTACCGTCGGCGCGACCTCGAGAGGGCGCTTGCTGCGATTGCGAAGGACAACAAGAATTCCAATGCCTGCACCGCTAGCGCCAAGAGCAATGGCAATGTTTGCTGAAGCCGAGGCAAGCATCTGGATTCCTAGCGCGTCAATGCGTCAGTGGAGCGTTCAGTGATGACCTTTGATGAGCCACCTGGCTGCATAGAAACACCCATGAGGCAGTCGGCTGCTTCCATGGTGCGCTTTTGGTGACTGACAATGATGAGCTGAGCATCACGACGGAATTCACTGACGAGACCAAGGAAACGATGCAAGTTGACATCGTCGAGAGCGGCTTCCACTTCATCCATTACATAGAACGGAGACGGGCGGCTACGGAAGACTGCGAACAAGTACGCAAGTGCCGTGAGCGAGCGCTCTCCACCAGAAAGCAACGACAACTTCTTGAATGTTTTTCCGGGTGGTTGTGCTTCGACTTCAATACCTGTGTTCAACATGTCATCAGGGTTCGTAAGGACCAACTTGCCCTTACCGCCAGGGAACAACAGCGCAAAGAGGTTCGTGAAGTTCACGCTGACATCAGCAAACGCTTCAGCAAATACAGATTGAATTTCGACATCAACTGCTGCAATGACCTGGGCAAGCTCGCGGCGTGACGCACGAACGTCATTGAGCTGTTCTTCAAGGAACTGGTGACGCTCTTGCAATTCGGTGAACTCTTGCAATGCAAGAGGGTTGATGGGGCCCATGAGACGAATATCGCGCTCAAGAACACGGGCACGATCAGCATGAGTGACGCCTTCAATGGCTTCTGGCATTGGCGCAGCTTCAGCTACCTCTGGTTCCACTTCTAGGTCGCGACGAATCATTTCGACAGCGGCCTCTAAGCGCATACGAGCTTCTGCTTCTTCAACATCAACGCGACGAGCCCGCTCACGTAGCTCTTCGAGTTGCTGTTCTGCTTCGTGGCGTCCACGGCGTGCGTTATCAAGGCGGGTTGCAACAGCGCGCACTTCGTCACTTTGACGACGACGCATCTCGTGCAATTCAGCAAGCCGTGCTTCAGTTGACGCTCTGTGAGTTTCAACAAGATCGGACAGCAACCCGACCGCAACAAGCGCTGCTTCAATTTTCTGACGACGAGTACCAGCCTCTAAGCGAGCAGCAGAGTCCACTTCAAGACGTCGCTCGGTATCGCTTGCACGTTGCTTCAGGAATTGTTCACGCTCACGTAAGCCGGCGACTCGAACATCAAGGTCTTTGCGGCGCAGAACTAGGTGTGCTGATTTAGCATCAATGGTGGCACGCTCTTCTGTCTGAGCACGGGCGGCTGCAACTTCTGCAGCTTCTGATTCTTCAAGACCAGGCAGAATTGCTTCCAGTTCCAAAACGCGCTGCTGGTATTGCGTCAGGCGCGCGCGCGTCTCATTTGTGGCATCGCGAGTGATCTGTTGTTCGGCCGCATTGGCACGACGATCATTGATCGCGGTAGTCAATTTGTCTGAGGCACTTTCAACCACAACCAATTGACGATCAATTTGTGATTGAAGTTGTGTTCCTTCCTGGCGAGCTGCAACGAGACGAGTCTTTGCAGCTTCAACTTCGCTAGCAAGTCGAGCAAGATCAGCGACTGCTGATTCCACTTCAACTCGAGTGCGATCAATAACTTCTTGAGAACCAAGATCGTCGGCTGCACCAAGGCGCCAACCAGACGGAGACAAACGGTCACCACGACGAGTGACAACTGTGGCAGATGAAGAATTCTCTACTACTGCAATTGCAGCATCAAGGTCGTCTGCACAACCAATGTGCGACAACAGCGAATCGAGCAAGGCTGCCAGGGCCGCGGGGGCACCCGATGCTGCCCGAACATGAGAGCGAACTGACTGAACACCAGAAGGCAATGAGTTCGAAGAATTCTGACTAATGCCGAGTGCGAGAACTGCACCATTGTGATCAACAGCTTGCAATGCTTCAATTGCGCGACGAGCAGAAGCTGAGTCAGAGACAACAATTGAGGCAAGTGCTTCACCAAGTGATGCCTTGACTGCCGCATCCCAGCCTGCATCAACATCAAGAAGATCAACAAGTGCGCCGACAACTCCGGAAACATTCGCGAGATGCTCTGCACCGATGCGGGCTCGTGACGAAGCTACCGCTTCTTCTAGAGCTTCAAGTTTTGCGGCGGCACGTGCACTGCGACGTTCTGCAGCAGCGCGAGCAACTTGTGCTTCATCACCTAACAACTCAATTTGTTCACGTGTTTCAGTGACATCAACCAACTGAGCCCGCAATGAGCCCACTTCGGTTTCGGCGTCAGCTAATTCAGACTGCAGACGATCAATACCTGCTGCAACATTTGCATCGTGTGCAACTAGCTGCTCGGTACGAGCCTGCATCTTTTGGGCTTCGCCTGCACCTTGTTCCACCGTGTTGCGCAATGTGCGAAGTTCTCCGCGAACTTCAGCGGCTGCATTTGATGCTTCATTGCTTTGCACCATGTGAAAGAGACCCTGTTCGGTGCGCTCGCGCTCGAAGGTTTCTTCTTCTTCTTGCAAAGAATCATTCTCTTGCATAGCAATCGCGAGACTGCGCTCAACATCGATTAACTCTTCGCGCATCTGTGCCGCATCGGCCTCAAGTGCTGCCACAACATCATCTGCGATGAGTTGGCCCTGATCGCGTTCCATCGAACGTCGGCGTTCTGCAATCACTGCGGCTAATCCACGAGCACGTTCACGCAACTGCTCGACACGCATCAGTTCGTCATTAACACCCGATTCACCACGTGCGGACAAATCTGCTTCAGCTGCCAATACTTCGGTATCTAATGCGGCAAGTTTTTGGCGAATTTCCTTCTCACCTGAGTCGCCAGCAAGTTTTTCTCCGGCGAGGGCAGTGAGACGAGCACGCAATGACGCGACTTCACGACCTGACAAGAACAAACGCAACGCACGAAGCTCTCCGACAATTTCACCATGGCGGCGAGCAGCTTCTGCCTGGCGCTCTAGTGGGCGCAACTGGCGACGCACTTCACGAATCAGATCTTGAACACGCAGCAGGTTCACTTCGGTTGCTTCTAAGCGACGCTCTGCCTTTTCTTTGCGCTTGCGATACTTCAGAATTCCGGCAGCTTCTTCGATGATGGCGCGACGGTCTTCTGCACGAGCGGTCAACACTGCATCAATTTGACCCTGACTGATAATGACGTGCTGTTGACGGCCGACGCCAGCATCAGACAAGAGCTCTTGCACATCGAGCAAACGGCATTCAACGCCGTTGATCGAATATTCACTGTCGCCATTGCGGAACAATGTTCGCGACACGCTGATTTCAGAAAAATCAAGAGGTAGCAGACCAGCAGAGTTGTCAAGTGTGAGGGTTACCTCAGCACGACCAAGTGCTGCTCGCTTGTTTGTGCCAGAAAAGATGACGTCTTCCATTTTCTGGCTCCGCACCGAACTCGGAGCTTGTGCGCCTAATACCCAAGCAATGGCGTCAACAACGTTTGACTTACCCGACCCGTTTGGGCCGACCACAACGGTGACCCCTGGTTCCATTTCAAGGACGGTGGAGTCGGCGAAAGACTTGAAGCCTTTGAGAGTGAGAGATTTAAGGAACACGGCGAGAACAACAGTAATAGACGGACACCGTGTTCAGGGAATGGCGCTCTATTTCTGACAACGAGGGCAATATGCCGTCGCTCGTCCAGCAGCCACCACTCGGACAATGTCGGCTTTTCCACAGGTAACACATCTCTTGCCATCTCGCCCATACACCCGATGTTCTGCCTGAAATGATCCGGTTCTGCCTTCAATATCCACATATTGGGAATCATCCAGGGTGGAACCCCCTGCCTCTATTGCATCTGTCAACACCTCAGAGATGTGTTGAGCAAGGCGACGAATCTGCGCGGCACTCAGCGAATCTGCGGTGCGATTCCAACGAAGTCCTGCACGATGCAAAATCTCATCGGCGTAAATATTGCCAATTCCTGCCACCACGTGCTGGCTGAGCAGAAGTGCTTTTATTGCTCCGCGTTTTCCTGTGAGGGCAGCTGCAAGAACCGTGCTGTCGAAATGTTCGCAAATCGGATCAACGCCGAGCCTGATGAGTTCTGGCAACACGTCTGCGGTATGAACGGGGTCGAACACCACAACTTCACCAAACGTACGCGGGTCGACAAACCACATTTCATCGCTGACGCCATCACGTTCAGACAAAGACAACACCACATGTGTATGAGCAGGGCGCTTTGTGCCAACTGGTTCCACCAAGACACGTCCACTCATTCGTAGATGAATCATCATCTCTTCACCAGAGTCAAGATCGCATAAGAGATACTTTCCTCGGCGACGAGCATTTGTCACTGTCGTGCCTGTTAGTCCATGAATCACTGCTTCTCGACCGACTCGACGCACTGATCGTTCACGGCCAACTTCAACGGACATGATTTTCCGACCAACAACTTTGGCTTCAATCCCCCGCCGAACGGTTTCTACTTCTGGCAGTTCAGGCATTGTGCTGTTCGACGAGAGCGTCGTATGCACCTACGGCGGCAATTTGTTCGGCTGCTTTTTTTGTGCGCCCACTGCCGGAGCCGTACGCACGACCATCGACATACAGAATCGCAGTAAACACCCGTTCGTGATCTGGGCCTTCACCCTCTACGTCATACGTTGGAATTCCAATCGACAAACGAGCACACAACTCTTGTAAGCGAGTCTTTGCATCAAACATTTCCAGATGAGGAATGGCTTCTTCCACTGAATCTGCAAGCAATCGCTTCACCATTTCATAAGCAGCTGGTGCACCGCCATCGAGATACACAGCGCCGATAAGGGCCTCCAAGGCATCGGCCAGAATGGACGACTTGTCGCGCCCACCTGCTGCATCTTCGCCTTTTCCGAGCAAGAGGAATTCCCCAATTCCTAATTGCCGAGCAATATCTGACAATGCGTGCATGTTGACCACACTGCGTCGCAGATCTGTCAGTTTGCCTTCTGGCATGTCACTGAGACGATGAAACGCCACATCAGCAATGACCCAACCAAGGACAGCATCGCCGAGAAATTCAAAACGTTCATTGGTGAGCGGATCACTATTCTCGGCCTGCCATGAACGATGAATCAGCGCCTGACGTAGCAGCGCTGGATTACGAAATGCATATCCGATTCGTGACGCACACTCTGAAAGAGCTGAGATCTCCAAATCTGACATTGGCGCTAATTATTTGCCAAGTGCGAGCACGATGTAGTTCACCGCGTCGGCAACAGTGCGAAGACCTGACAGGTCATCATCGTCAAATTGAAAATTCGGAATAATGTCTGAGAATTCTTGCTCGAGTGAATCAACAAGTTCGATAAGAGCGATGGAGTCAGCTCCGAGGTCGTCTGCAAGTGACTGTGTTTCGGAAATATCAGCAGCTGAAATCTCGAGAATCTCTGCCAATTGGCGACAAACAGTTGCGAGAATTTCGTTGCGTTCAATAGTTGCCATCGAATGTCTCCTTCAGTGGGTGCTTATTCAGCAAGAGTAGTTGAGATTGCAACACGGATCGCCTCGACCATGCCGGTCTCGACCATTTCTTGTGCGCATTTGATGCCATTCACCATGGCGCGTGCGCTGCTTGACCCGTGCGAGATGATGCACACACCATCAACACCCAGCAAAATTGCTCCGCCATATGAGTCTGGATCGAGAGTTTCGTACAACGGCAACAATGCAGGCATCAGCGTGTTTGCAGCATCTGCATATTCAGGCTGGCCAAAAGCAGTGAAGAGCGCCTTCACGACTGTGCGCAAACTGCCTTCAAGTGTTTTAAGAACCACGTTTCCTGTGAAGCCGTCAGTGACAACAACGTCAACAACACCAGTCATGAGATCGCGGCCTTCAACGTTTCCGATGAAATTGATTCCGGGCGCAACCTTGAGTAACTCGTATGTCTCTTTGCGCAAGGTGTCGCCTTTGCCAGGCTCTTCACCAATCGACAACAAACCAACGCGTGGATTTTCAACTCCGAAGCGACGTTCTGAGTACACAGAACCCATGAGCGCAAACTGCACTAACCATTCGGGTTGTACTTCTGCATTTGCACCAGCATCAAGAAGAACAGTGGGGTGACCACCAGGAACAGGCACCGGAGTTGCAATAGCGGGACGAGCAACGCCTGAGATACGACCCATACGCAGCAATGCGCTTGCCATAGTGGCGCCCGTGTTGCCCGCTGAGATCATGGCACTTGCTTTTCCGTCACGCACTGCTTCAGCAGCACGAACAAGTGTGGAATCGCGTTTGCGACGAACTGATTGGGCAGGGTCGTCATCCATTTCGATGACTTCACTTGCGACAAGCAAAGGAAGGCCACCTATTCCTTCGAGGCCTTCTGGACCTACGAGGAGAAGTGGAATACCGAGGGCGGCTGCTTCAAGTGCTCCAGCAAGGATTGCTGAGGGAGCATTGTCGCCACCCATCGCGTCAACAGCGATTGGCAACATGTGTAATAACTGGTCTGTTAGTCGACAGCGATTGCCACGCGGCCTTTGTACCATCCGCATGCACCACACACTGTGTGGGGCAGCTTGACAGCACTGCAACGTGGGCAGGTACTACGTGAAGGTGCATCGAGGCGCCAGTTTGAGGCGCGACGCATACGAGTCTTCGACTTCGACATTTTTCTCTTGGGAACGGCCACCGTGGTCTCCCTTGTTAGCGGCAAATGCCCTGTTGGGGGCTTCGTAATGATAGCCCGACAACGCCAAAAAATTACGGGGCGTCGTCAGGAAATACGCCCTTGAGGTTTTCAAGGGCCGACCAGCGGGGGTCAGGGGCTGAAGTCACACATCCGCAATGGGTCTCAGAAAGGTCTGCTCCGCAGTGAGGGCAAAACCCTGGACAGTCCTCACGACACAAGGGCGAGAGCGGCACAGCGAGCAAGAGACCCTCTCTCACCATGGGGAGAAGATTGATCTGGTCGTTCTCGATTTCATATGCATCGGGGTCATAGGTCCCCTTCTGATACATCTCATCGAGGTCAACGCTCATGCGTTCAACGAGTGGTGCAAGGCACCGTCTACAGACACCAGCCCATGTGGCCTGTGCGGTTCCGGAAACGTGGATACCAGTCGACAACGATTCAAGATGAACAGAGATGTCAACAGGAGTGTCAACGATACGCGCGTCATCAAATTCGAAATCAAGGACAGCAACAGCAACGTCAATGTCCTTTGTTGTTCCGGGACGACGCAGCAGTTCAACTGCATTGACAATCAGTGGCTTAGCCAATGTGATGCCTGACTAGAGATCGTCTTGGTTGAAGAAATCCGCAACGTCTTGTTGCTCAATTGGTTCTTCAGATTCTGGCGGTGGAGGTTCTGAACCGATCGACAAACGATTACGTCCATTAGCAACAGTCTTTGACAATCGATCAAGAAGAATTTCAAAGCTTCCGAGACGTTGGTCAAGGAAATCCTCAGTCTCATTCTTCAGGCGACGAGTTTCTTCTTCTGCGGCATCAATGACTTGGCGGGCACGGGCTTCTGCGGCACGCACGACTTCGGTGCGTTGCACCATTCGTTCGGCCTGTTGGCGAGCAGCGCCCAGCAATTCATCAGCCTCACGCTTGGTTTTGTCAAGGAATTCTTGGCGTTCTTTCAACATCCAACGGGCTTGACGAATTTCATCTGGCAACCGCACCAATGCGTCTTCAAGTAGTTCAACAATTTCATCGCGGTCGATACGAGGAGAACTAGACAATGGCATGCTCGGCGCCGTTGCGACAATGTCAATTGTGCGACGAAGAATTACTTCGCTTTCACCAAGACGTGCCTGCACAGGCATCGGTTGTGGATACGAATCATCAGTTGTGTCGTCGAAATCATCAAAACTCATTATTTGCTCCGTGAGGGAAAGAGAGATGCAAGTGCATCAGATACTGCGCTTGGAACCATTGATGACACATCGCCACCATGGGCCGCGATGTCGCGAATAAAGCGACTGCTCACAAAACCAAAACGTGGTTGACATGGCACGTACACCGTACGAACACCAGAGACCGCGAAGTTTGTGTGTGCCATCTGTTGTTCCACTTCGAAATCGCCCGATGTGCGAAGGCCCTTCACGATGCACAACGCATTGACAGACAGTGCTGCATCAACTGCGAGACCAGGAAAACTGCGCACAGTTACGTTCGGCAAGTGAGAACACGACGCCGCAATGAGTGACACACGCTGATCGGTTGACAACACGCCTGATGGCTTGTCGGGGTTATGCATGACAGCAACCACTACATCTCCGAACAAGGCCGTTGCCTGCTCGACGACGTCTAGATGACCCAAATGAAACGGATCAAAACTGCCGGGGTATAACACAGTGCTCATTGCACCTCTACCGTACCGTCTGGCGCACTGCTGGGACTGAGAAAGGCCACATGAGTTCTGCCATATTTCTTTTCCCGAATGGTGTCAAAGCCCGCAATCGGCCCAATTGATCGTCCTGATTCAAGAACAACAAGCGACGCAGTGACCGATGCCAGCAATCCGCCCCATGCATCAAAGCCATACGGCGGGTCGGCAATAAGCAGATCAATTCCTTGTTGATGCGCTGCGGTCCCGACCGCATCTCCTGCAATGACTGTGGATTTATCCGAGAGACCAAGGGTCGCAATATTGCTCCGAAGAACCGCAAGTGCTGCGCGGTCGTTTTCCACAAAAACACAGTGAGCAGCTCCCCGCGAGAGGGCTTCGATACCCATTGCGCCCGTACCGGCAAAAAGGTCAAGAACCCGTGCGCCCTGAACAACGTCAAGGCTCCCAAGTGCATTAAAGACTGCTTCTCGCACCATGTCTGTCGTTGGCCGGGTGGCCTCTGACGTTGGGGCTTCTATTCGTCGACCACGTAGGTCACCTGCAACAACTCTCACGCAAGGCAGACTACGGCGGTGATTAGTCCGAAAGAGTCCATTATCTGTATCGACTGCGGTGGGCCATGCCATTTGCTGTCCCATGCCCCTGAAGATGGGGACTGGGAAGTGGACGATGTGGTCTCATATCGCTGTCGTGACTGCAGAGACGTCTGGTATTTCCCTCTAACTGACGATGACACCGACGATGAGCAGGACAACTAAGCCTTAGCCCTTGTCGAGTGGATCAAACTTCACTCCGAAAATTGCAAAATTCGCAATTCGAGTTGGTGCGTGGTTCAACCAGAAGTTCAGACTGAGTCGTTTCGGATCACGAACGAATGGTTTGTTGGCAGCAACCGCATCAACTGTGCGGATTGCAAGCTTCACCGGATCAGCCGTAGGAATCAATTGCAAGCGTTGAAAACGTTTTACAACATTTCTGATTGTCGACGTCTTGTCTTCAATGACATCCCACATGCCGGTGTCAACTGGCCCTGGCGACAAAATAGTGATATTCACTTTTGTTGATTTCAGTTCTCGACTCAGACCATTAACAAAGTTCAGAATGCCTGCTTTCGTTGCGCCGTATACGGACATGCCTGGAAAACCAGCTGTGCCTGCAAGAGAGGAAACAAACACAATGTGTCCAGAATTTCGTGCGATCATTCCAGGCAATGCATGACGAGTGAGCATCATGGGCACTTCAAGATTGACGCGTGCAACTGTACGAATTTCACGTTCATCTTCCACAGCAAATGCTGTGGAGGTTTCAAGGCCTGCATTGTTGACCAAGATGTCAATATGTCCGTGCAACTTTTCGATGTGTTCAATAAGCCCATCGACCGCAAGATCATCAGACAAGTCAGACACCACTGCGTTGCCACCAATTGCAACTGCGACAGCCTCAAGTGCGTCAACACTGCGCGCAACAACAGTGACCTTTGCGCCGCGAGATGCAAACTGGCGGGCCAACTGCTCGCCGATTCCCCGTGAACCGCCTGTTACGACGACATGTTTCCCTGTGAGTTCCATTCGATTCCCCCTCGATATGCCTTAACCGTAGTACGCCGGAATTTAGGACTTGAATAAGAACTCTTCATCACTATCGGAGAACAGCAAATCGAGCTCGTCCCGCAAGAGCGGCAGCTCAGACAACGTCGGGTCTCTTTGAATGATGGCAACCGCCGCCTCGCGCGCCCACTGAATCAGTTCAAGATCGCGCTGTAGCGAGGCAAGAGTGAGATCGCTTTGGCCCTTTTGGTTCACACTCATAATCGTGCCCTCACCACGAAGTTTAAGATCTTCTTCGGCCAGTACGAATCCGTCCGTGGATGCCACCAGAGCTTCAATACGTGGAGACGGATCGCCATTTTGTGTCATGAGATAGCACTGCGATAGCAACTTTCCGCGCCCGACTCGTCCACGCAATTGATGCAGCTGAGCAATACCAAATCGATTTGCGTCAAGAACCACCATGCATGTGGCATTCGGAACGTCAACGCCCACTTCAATAACCGTTGTTGCAACGAGCACTTGAGTTGCGCCTGAACGAAACGAATTCATTACAGCTTCTTTGTCTGCCGAAGCCATACGCCCATGCAATAAACCGATTGTGTAGCCAGCCAAATCCTGAGCAGAGAGTTGGTCATACGTTTCTTGCGCCGATGCAACTTCAAGCTTTTCACTTTCTTCAATGAGCGGACACACCACATATGCCTGTTCACCAGCATCGAGCCTGCTGCGCACATCTGCCCACATTGATTCAATTTCGATTGGCGCATGCACCCATGACGTAGAGATTGGTGTGCGGCCTGGTGGCAACTCGTCAAGCACGCTGACATCGAGATCTCCGTACACGGTCATTGCGGCGGTACGCGGAATTGGTGTCGCGGTCATGACCAACACGTCTGGCACGAGACCATGCTCTGACTCTTGTGCTTTATCTCGCAACCGGGAACGTTGTTCAACACCAAAACGATGTTGTTCATCAACCACAACTACGCCGAGGCTCTTAAAATTCACGGAATCCTGAATCAGTGCGTGCGTGCCGATTGCAACATCAACTGAGCCATCAGCGATTCCCGCCAAAATATGACGTCGCTGCTCCCCCGTTACTTTGTTCGTCAGTAATTCGATACGCAATGTGCGATCACCAAAAAGGTTTGATTCATCTGACACAGTGAGCGATGCAAGCAGAGCGCGAATTCCTAATGCGTGCTGATCTGCCAACACTTCAGTAGGCGCCATGATTGCTGCCTGATGCCCACCTTGCACAGATGCCAACATCGTTGCGACTGCTACCAACGTCTTTCCGGAGCCAACATCGCCTTGGAGCAATCGATGCATCGGAGTTCCTGATGCAAGGTCTTTGTAGATCTCTTTAATTGTTCGAGTTTGCGCTCCGGTCAGCGGAAATGGAAGCGCATTCATGAATCCATCAATGAGATGTCCAGATGTTTCATGACTAAACCCAGCCGACTCTCGTTCCCACTGCGCTTTCTTGCCCACCAACATCAGTTGGACACGCAACACCTCGTCAAACGCCAAACGCCGTCGTGCATTCTGATGCGCTTCTATTGATTCGGGAAGATGAATGGCCTTCATTGCTTCGCTACGACTTATGAAACCGTGTTGATCAAGCAGTGACTGCGGAACCGTGTCTGCAAATCCGCGAGGCGCACATTTATTCAGTGCGTCTTCGATCCACGTTGCAAGATCAGACGACGAGATTCGTACCTTTTCGCTCTGCGGATAAATGGGAACAATGCGCCCTGTCGCTTTTCCGACAGGATCAACTAATGGGTTCGTCATTTGTAATGAGCCATTGAATAGTTCTGGCTTCCCAAAGACTGCAACTTCAAGACCCTTGTACAACTGCTTCTCACGCCACCCCTGATTAAAGAATGTGATGTTCAATCGTTTTGATCCGTCTGATACGGCTACTTTCACCATCTTTTTGTTGTTGCGGGTGGTGAATGCTGACGTTGACTCAACTGTGACAACTACTAGTGCAGGCACACCTTCAACAAGGTCGGCAATCATTGCCATGTTTGTGCGGTCGACATACCTGCGTGGATATGTCTCTAAGAGATCCAAAATGCTGCGAACCTCAAATGCTTCAAGCGCGGTCAGTGTTTTCGGACCAACACCTTTGATGCGCTCAAGACCTAATTGATCAAGGTCGCGAAGGGTAAGCGGTGGATTACTCAACGCCGAAGAGGTACGGATACAACGGCTGTCCGCCGCCATGGATTTCAACCGCGACGTCTGGCCGATGTTGCGAGACCCATGCAACGATCTGATCGGTCTGAGCCACGGTTGCGTCAACACCAGTGATGATTGTTAGTAATTCACGATGGTCATCAATGAGATGGTCTAACAATTGCGATGCTGCTGTTATCAGCGTGCCTGCAATTGCAACAATGCCATCACCACGAACAATTCCGATCCAATCACCTGATGTCACTTGACCAGCATCTGTGTGCGTGTCTCGCACTGCCTGAGTAATTTCACCCGTCGCCACTGATTCGGCAACAGAAGCCATTGATCGAGCATTTGATTCTGCAGACGCTTCAGGGTCGTACGACACCAACGCGGCGAGAGCCTCTGGCATTGAGCATGTCGGAACAACACGCACTTCTTTTGTAGTGAGCGAATCAACTTGTTGAGCAACAGGAATAATGTTTTTGTTGTTCGGCAAAATAATGACTTGTCGAGCATTCATGTGTTCGACTGCAGCTAAAAGCTCGGCAGTCGATGGGTTTGATGTTTGTCCACCAGAAATAACGCCCTGCACTCCTAATTGACCAAACAGTTCCGCTATCCCGTCGCCACTAGCGACAGCAACAACCGCACACGTCACAGGAGGAAGAGTTGATGATGTTGGGCGTGCCTGCACTGGTGCACCCAAAGCGGCTTCGCGTGCCGCATGTTCATCGGCCACTTCTTCGAACAAGTCCGTGACTCGAATTTGACGTGGGCGACCAGACAGCAATAACGGAGCTTCGATCGCAGCGCCAATGTCATTGGTATGAATATGGCAGTTGTATAAACCCTCACCACCGACGACAACGATGGAGTCGCCAATTGAACCCCATGCTTTTTTGAATTCAGGAAGTCGGGAATCATCGAGGTCGAGGAAATACATCACCTCATAGCGCAACTCGCTGACGTCAACACTGCCGTCACCTGAATGACGCAACGAGACTGCTTCCAACTGTTCAACGGACGGCCCATCAGAATCATCAGGCTCTGGCATCGCTTCGCCATCAGCAACATGAATTGCCGAATCAAGTAGCAACAAGAAACCAGCACCACCTGCATCGACAACACCGGCGTCTTTCAATACAGGCAACATGTCGGGTGTACGTGCGAGTGCATCACGACCAGCAGTGCGTGCAGCTTGCAGCGTTGCGGTCAATGTTGCGCCATTGCTGACAGCAACAGCAGCCGCATCTGCCGATTCACGCACAACCGTGAGAATTGTTCCTTCGATTGGCTTAAGAACTGCTTCATACGCAGCAGCCGAAGCACGCTTCAGAGCTTCTGCCATTCGCGATGCATTGACTTTGCCATCGGTGGATTCGCTAATCGTGCTGACGAGCCCGCGCAGGATTTGGCTGAGAATGACGCCGCTGTTTCCCCGGGCCCCCATCAGCGACCCATGGCTGATTGCCTGGCACGTGGGTGCCATGGCGTGATCGGCGCCTTCAAGTTCTGCCACGACCGCATCGAGCGTGCGAGCCATATTGGTGCCTGTATCTCCATCGGGAACCGGATAGACGTTCATACGGTTGATGCCTGGGGCATGAGCTTTCATCGCATCGCGGAAGGTCACTACCGTTTGGCGGACCTCGTCTGCACCGAAGAGTTCCATGGCTGCCACAGAGTTGAGGCTAGTAAAGAAGGAATGCCCTTTGCGTATCTCATGGCGAAATCACGAGATATTTGCCACTTTTCCCTGAATCTCTGCCATTCCTAGTTGGGGGGTCTTTGATCTGGCTGATACATTAAGAAACTGCGTTCGGAAGACGTACATCGCCTTCCCATAACCGAAGAGGATTCCAAAATGGCTGCAGTATGTCAAGTGTGTGGCAAAGGCCCATCGTGGGGAATGTCAGTGTCTCACTCACACGTGCGCACCAAGCGTCGTTGGAGCCCAAATATCCAACGTGTTCGTGCCATGATCGACGGCACTCCACGACGTGTACACGTCTGCACCGGCTGCATTAAGTCCGGCAAGATCACCAAGGTCGGCCGCTAAGGCCATTGCCATGCAAGGTGTTATCAAGGCATTCGATCCAACAAGCGGAGACGGTGTCGTTGTATGTGACACCGACCTGGCTGATTACACCCTTGCGCCCAATGCGCTTGAGGGCTCTATCTTTCGTATGTTGCGCCAAGGCCAACGTGTCGTATTCACTCTTGATGCCTCTGGGCGTGCCACACGTCTCAGCCTCGGTTCAGAGTCCGATATGGGCACGCCCGCTGTTTAGTTCTTAGACTCTTTCTATTCACCGGTTCCCCCCGAACCTTCACGTAAATCCAAGGATCGCTCATGGCTGCAACTACTGGCAACACACGGCTCACTCAATGGGTGAAAGATTGGGCAGAGGTCCTTCAACCTGACGCCATTTATTGGTGTGATGGTTCCGCAGATGAGTACGAACGCCTCTGCCAAGTTCTTGTAGACGCTGGCATCTTCACAAAGCTTGATGAAGCGAAACGCCCGAACAGTTACTGGGCACATTCTGATCCAGGCGACGTTGCTCGCGTGGAAGACCGCACATTTATTTGTTCAACTGACGAATCTGATGCTGGCCCGAACAACAACTGGCGTGAACCATCAGAGATGCGCGCAGAGATGATGAGTTTGTACAAGGGCGCCATGAAGGGCCGCACCATGTACGTGGTTCCGTTTTCAATGGGGCCTCTCGGATCACCGATCGCTCACATCGGAGTGCAGTTGTCAGACAGTGCTTATGTTGCTGTCAACATGCGCATCATGACCCGTATGGGCCAAGGCGCACTTGATGTTCTGGGAAACAACGATTGGGTGCCATGTGTGCATTCAGTGGGTGCTCCCCTTGCACCTGGTCAGCAAGATTCTGCTTGGCCGTGCAATCCTGACAACAAGTACATCGTTCACTTCCCTGAGACTCGCGAAATCATGTCGTACGGTTCCGGATACGGCGGCAACGCATTGCTCGGAAAGAAGTGCTTTGCACTTCGCATCGCTTCAGTGATGGCACGCGATGCAGGTTGGCTTGCAGAGCACATGTTGATTCTGAAACTTACGAACCCAGCAGGTGCATTCAAATACATCGCTGCTGCATTTCCATCTGCGTGCGGAAAAACAAACCTTGCAATGCTTGTGCCAACGATTCCAGGCTGGAAGGCCGAAACAATCGGTGATGACATTTGCTGGATGAAGTACGGCGCTGATGGTCGCTTGTATGCAATCAACCCAGAATCCGGTTTCTTTGGTGTTGCACCAGGAACTGGTTACGACACCAATGCCAATGCCATGGAAACCATGACAAGCAACTCGATCTTCACGAACACTGCACTGACACCAGCTGGCGATGTGTGGTGGGAAGGTATGAGCGACGATGCTCCTGCACGTGCAACCGACTGGAAAGGCAATGCATGGAACCCAGAAGTGGAAACTCCTGCTGCTCATCCGAACGCTCGTTTCACAGCTCCTGCATCACAGTGCCCATGTATCGCACCTGAGTGGCAAGACCCAGCTGGCGTTCCGATCTCAGCAATCTTGTTCGGCGGACGTCGTCGCACCACAGTTCCTCTCGTCACTGAAGCATTCGACTGGGATCACGGCGTATTCCTCGGCAGCATCATGGCATCTGAGACAACAGCAGCCGCTGGCGGTGCCGTTGGTAACTTGCGCTTTGACCCAATGGCAATGCTTCCGTTCTGCGGTTACAACATGGCTGATTACTTTGGACATTGGCTCAAAGTTGGCGCTGCCACCAAGAGCGAAAACCTTCCAAAGATTTTCTTTGTGAACTGGTTCCGTCGTGATGAAGATGGTCGCTTCATGTGGCCGGGATACGGCGAAAACAGCCGCGTACTCAAATGGATCTTTGACCGTGTTGACGGAAAAGCAAATGCAACAAAGACTGCAATTGGCTACTTGCCATCCCCTGCGGATATCGATGTCTCTGGCCTCAATGTCACTGATGCTGACATGAACGCTTTGTTGTCTATCGACGCAGAAGGTTGGAAATCAGCATTGCCGCAAATGCGTGATCATTACGCTCAATTCGGCGCAAAGCTTCCAGCACCATTAGCTACTGCACTGAATGAACTTGAGTCGTCACTCAAATAATTAGGCGCGGCCTACCAGCATGGCGCGAATGCCGAGCCCCATGAGGAATAACCCACCGAATCCATAGAGCAAGTACGTCTTGTTCTTCAGTTGATGGCGATAGCTGTAAATAATTGCGACCGCCATAATGGCCACAAAACCGTAGAACGCATGGAATGCAGGAAACTCGAGCTTGTTCTTGTTGACCATGATGACGCCAAGAGTTACTTGGATGAAAATGGTGAATTCTGCGACGCCTGTGTACCACCAGAGTGCACGAGTACGTAGTGGCGTGATTTTATGGGCAGCAAGTGCCCATATGCCAGCGAGGCCGTTGCTGATAATTGCAACCCAAGCCCAGGCTTTATGAATGTCGAGAATTAGCAGCGAAAGCACGGTGTAAATCTACCTAGCGAATAAGCGTGTCGGCTTCGTTGCCAGACTCAATCAGGACCAATTTGCCGTCGACAACTTCAAAAGTCGTGACCGAACAATTGTCAAGGCTGGCGATGACCATTGCGTCATTGTCTGT
>Ga0214919_10003443_pt1 | contig 23893 bp, 28 predicted proteins | sample LL1503_MetaG_FD_177994 | JGI IMG/M metagenome (GOLD analysis project Ga0214919, IMG submission 177994) | Freshwater microbial communities from Lake Lanier, Atlanta, Georgia, United States - LL-1503 | ecosystem: Environmental > Aquatic > Freshwater > Lake | place: USA: Georgia | collected... | reverse complement strand
GCGTCATCAGTTTTTGCACAAATTCAGATGTAGCACCAGACATTCTTGTTTGTCATTTTATGGATTTAATTTTTATAAATCGATTTTAGACGTTCCAACTGGTGCCACACATCACTGGTGCCACACGTGAAAAGACCCCACGTGTTCCTTGCACGTATGGCAGTACAAGGTGTCACCCGACGCCGGTGCTGTAACAGACGGGTCGCCAAGGCGACAAGCCGCTGTCGTAACAGACGGGTCGCCAACGCGACAAGCCGCTGTCGTAACAGACGGGTCGCCAAGGCGACAAGCCGCTTTTCCACATGCCAATGGATGTCGGCACACGCCAACACGCGTGGCGGGACTCTCGCAACACGGGCACTTTATTGACGTGATTTGACGTACTTCTTCAACCGGCGTCTTGCAGAACGGACACGGGGGACAAGATGCCGATGCCGATGCCGACTCGAACGTTTTCTTAAAGCAAGGCTCGCACGATCCGATGTGTTTGCATGGCAAACACAAAATCGTCGACTCGGCGTCAAAACAGATGCTGCATTTTGATTGCTCCTCATCCGAAGATGTAGACGCCACCGACGACGATGCAGACGAAGCCGTCGTGTCAGAAGCACCTGCGCTCAGTGTGTGCACAAGTTGCATCATACAAGGGCTTTCGGTGGGTCCTTGCCCGCGTTCAAGAAAGCGGTCGTAGGCTGACAATGTCATCTTGTACGCATTGCGAAGCCGGTCCCACACAAATGAAAACAGTTTTTTCATATAGTCGGGAATGGACGGGTCTTGCAAGATACTTGCTCGGCAAGCCAGTTTTGATCGGTAAAGCACATTGATGTCAGTTGACGACGATTCAAGCCCGCGCATAATGCCAAGCATCGTTTCACACGCCCCAAACGTCTTTGCCGACTCTTCCTCCACTACCGTGCTTCCGCTCACAATTTCGCTGCAAACTTCGCCATTTCGGCCCGTGTACCGGACTTCAACCAAACTGGGGTTGCCCTTGCCCAAAAATTTGTACACGTCGTCAAGCATTCGCAATTTGACCGTCACTTTAAGAAATCCGCAGCCTTCGTTTTTCGACGACGCGTATATAGGACGCGATCTTGTTTGCCTGACGCCATCATTCATCGAGCCACTGATGTCGACTAGAAGCGTGACTACCGTCTGAACGGCCTCTGCGCTAGCGCTAGCACTCGCACTAGATTGCGCTACCGAAAAGATAAACACGTTTTTTTCGGGGCAATAGTCGCACGCAAACAGGTTGGACACAGGCACCGACGGGTCCGGCGTATCCATCATGTCGACGGTTTCCACCGTGATGGACGGATCGGTGGGGATGTAAACGTTTCGATTTTCAATCCAAAACACGACCGAAACGTCCCTAGCAATGGCATTTGCGCCACCAAAACACAATGCTTTGATCGCGTTTTGAAGGGTGACGGGATCACACGCGTGCGTGAACGTATCCGGGTTTTTCGACGACAGGTGTTTCAAAAACGCAAGATCGACATCGGGGCCAATGCCCATAATGCCGTCAAAAATGCCAACATGTTCATCGGTGGCCATTAATTCTTCTCGTTTTTTTGGGGACGAGTCGTAGCCGTCTGTCAGCAAAAGTTTGACATGACGTGTTCCGGGCTTTAACGCAGATTCGGTCTCGGCAAGACACTTGAAAGCGCTTTCAAAATTGGTGCCCAAATCGGCGTATACACGGGCAAAATCTTTGGGATTTGGCAGCAACTGCGCACGGCTGTTGAACATGATGATTTGCAAAACGGTGTTGGGAAGCGTTTCGCACGCCGGAATGACACTGTCCACCAAAGACTGTTGCGCAAGCTGGTGTTTCGACAGTACAATTTCGTGTCGTTTTTGTTCCGAGGGCTGGTATACACCACCGTCAGAGAAGGTGAAAGAAAGCGCAGGAAGCGCCGGCGGAAACGCAGGTGACAACGCTGACAAAGACGGAAAAGCTGATTGACTCATTTTGCGGATCTCACAGCTAACAAACTGATACACTGTAATTTTAAATATCAAAAATCGATTTTATAGGCTTTGTCTAATATTATTTTAAGAGGGGTAACCCTTTTAAAATTTTTTGTTTTGTTTTTTGACAAGTCTCACTCGTCTCCTTACTCCGTGTCCTTACCTCGCAGAGACTTAAATATCTCGATCAATGAAGTCTGAAGGTCTTTTGTAAGCCTCTCCTTTATCACTCTTGACATATTCTCATGTCCAATCATCGTGTTCAAAATGACAAGATTTTTTTCAGCAATAGAATGCTGGAATTCCAAAAAAACGGCATCGTCTGAAATCTCCAACTCTTCTTTCCAATCAAGCAAATTGCGTACCAACTTTTCGCAAACCACATCAGGGTCTAAACGACACGCCTTTGAAAAAACCACATCAGGGTTTGGATCTTCGGCATACAAAATTTTGGCCATCTTTTTAGCCAATTCTGTGAGCAAGGCATCAACTTCCATCAAGGACATTTCCGACATCTCTGGTATCTCTAAATCTCTCTGATCTCTTGGAAAACCTAACATACTTTATATTTAAATGTCAAAAATCGATTTTAAGAGGGACTAACCCTCGTAAAAAAGTACCAAAAACACACTTGCTCACTCACTGAGACAGTTGTACCTTGTTTTTGAAAATGACGTCATTGATGCATTCGTCAAAGTCGCATGCCCATTTAAGCGTCTTGTCAAGGTCGTTTAAACCATCCCAGTTATCCGGCGTGTATATCACGCACACACACTCGACGTTTGTGTACAACTCGGTTGTAAAATAGCACTTGTAATGATCGCCGTACCCGCGTGTCTTGACAGTGATTTCGATGGGATCATCAGATCCGTTGGATACCTTTTCCGGCCTAAACGCGTCGATAAGGGCTTGTCTTGCCAATTGTTGCGTTTTTTCAAAAGTGTCCAATTTGGAACTGGACACACATTTGCAAACGATTGTTGGCCCATACAAGCCCTTAAATACGATGCGTACGGTTTTCAGGGGCGCAAACCAAGCTGCTACACCGCACTGCTCGGGCGTAAGATTGTCCATTTGTCTCTCTTAATTTTTAATGTAAAAAAGTCAATTTTATGAAGGATAAACCTTCTTAAAATAAATGTTACCTGTTTTTATTTATCGTTTTATTCCTCGTCGTCCTCCTCGTCTTCTTCCTCGTCTTCTTCGTCCTCCTCGTCCTCGTCCTCCTCCTCGTCCTCCTCGTCTTCTTCCTCGTACTCGTACTCGTCGTCATACGACTCAAATGTAAATGTGTCGTCCTCGTTTTCAACCGTCGTGTCGACCTCAAGCGTGTATTTTCCAGAAACAATTGAAATTTTCCCATCATCGGAAGTGATCTCGACCTTCTTGTTGAATCGATGCACCAATCCAAAATCGCACGCGTCTTCCTTGTACACGTACAACTTTTCGTAAGGAATGAAACAAATCTTTCCCGAAAGCACATGAAACTGTGTACCATCCGATCCAAGAAAGTTTCCACGTTTGATGGACGTTTTTACGTTCTTGCACCGCTTCGACTCCGTCACGCGTGACGGGCACCCAATGTAATAGTTTCCTGCTTCAAGAGTAAATTTCATGCTTGCGATCGATCTGTTTGTTTGTATTTTTTTCCGGAAAAAATCGATTTTATAAAAAATGGCGCAACACGTCCCTCGTTTTGAAGGTTATTTTTTTGTCTGAAAGCGCCTGTTGAAGAAGAGGGAGATGGTCGCCCACATTTTCACGCGTCTTTTTTTTCAGAAAAGATGCCACAAAAGACTGGCACAAGCTACGTGTTTGCAAATGAGACACTGCAATAGGGATGTAAACATCCGACTCGAAATTTTTCAACCTTGAAATGACCCGGTAGGCGCACATGACGTGCTGATCGTTGTCCGATTGTAAAAATGGGAGAATTGCCAGATTTGCAGACGCGTCCAAGGGCGGAAAGTTGTCATAATCCACCCAGCTCGCCAATTGACGCAAGGCGTCGTAATTGCCCTCTTCAATGGCGTTTAGGATGATGGGCAACATCTTGGGGAAAAGGTTGGCCGACGGGTCGGCGCAATTTTTGTACTCTAAAAAAATAAAGACGGAAACCGGATCGCATTCCGAAAAGTCGATACTGCCATCGGCATTTTCACGAAAGTGCAAGGGGGGAAAAAAGTTGAAATATTGCGTCCGGCGAAAATCGCAAATGCCCCCCGAGATGCACTCCTCAAAGTCTTTGGGGGTGATGGCAAAAGGCTCAATGAAAGTGCTTGCGTCCATATCTCGTGTGGGTGGATCAATTTTTAGCACTTTTTACCCAGAAAAATCGATTTTATGCCAAAAACAGGACAACAGGGCTTTGGGACTTTTTACCCAGAAAAATCGATTTTATGCCAAAAAAAGGCCAGAATGGCTTGTTAGTTCGATGGCCATCAGGAGTGCTTTTTGGACCATTTGAGCCGATGTAAATCGCCCCGACACACACTTCTTTACAATGGCTTTAATAACAGGATTTTTGCATTTTTCAAATATGCGCCCTAGGGCAATCACGTCTTCAATTGGGTTGTATTTTACCAGACTAAAAGATTTGGCTGTTGTATAGTCAAAAAACTTGTAGACACGATCGCCGTTTTTGTTTACAACCCATCCTATCGTTTTTGCACTAATATTAAACAATGCAATTTTATTTAAATGAAAGTCTCGAATGGCGCGTAAAAGTTGCAAAAAACAATCAAACACAATAGCATCCCGTGTTTCAATATCATCTATCGAAATGTCAAACGTTTCATCGGTAACAAACGTATCGACCAGTGACTCCATCATTCCGTCCAATCGTTCCATGGCGATATTATTGCCCCACATGTCATGTACATGAATGGAATGTGGCATTCCATTAAAAATGTACAAATAGCGTATTGCTGATACCATATCAAGCAACTTTTCTTGTGGAAACTGTTTAATTACGACATTGTCTCCAAATTCTGGGTGCGATGCAATGTAAAATATGCGATTTTTCGTCTTTAAAAATTGAGAAAGAATTCGATACTGCGAATACTCGTGTGGACCTATTGTAATATCGTTCCAAGAAAATTTGGACGAAACCCGTTCCATGAGACCCTTTATCGTAAAGATGATAATGATAATGATAAATCAGTTTTATAAAATAAATATACCCAATTTTAACAGAGCGTATGCCCTCTTAAAATATGTAAACCCCATCACTCAATACGACTCGCTCATTTTGATCCCGTAACGGCTAGTGACTTTTTCTAAAAATAAATCATGCTCGACCGCTTTCTGTTTTCAACCTGCTTATCCATGGCTTTAAGTTTCACATTTGGCGTAAGGTCTTTGAGCGTGTCGCGCAAATCTTGCAGTTTCTCTTTCAAGGCGTCCATTTGTCTCAAAAGCTTGGAACGGACCTTGTAGGCCGATTCTAGAAATAACTGTTTTTGCATATCAAACAAGCATATCAATCCCTAATTGAAAAAAAGCCAAAATAATCGTTTTTATATACAATTTAAAATTTAAATTCTTTAATAAAATGGGAGTGTTATACTGGGTGCTCGGTATATTTACGATTCTTACGTCGCCATTGAGTGTGATGGCAAAACCTTCTTATTCTGATATTGTCCAACAAACAAATACTGTCACGTCTAAATTAAAAGACGTTGCGTTGAGTCAATTCTACGAGGCCAAACAAGACGTTTTCAATGCCAAGCAAACTCTTGTGTTGTCAAGGCAGGCACAAAAGATTTTTGATGATTTGCAACAAACAAATAAAGGCATGGATTTGACAAACTCCAAATCTTTTTTCGTCGATTTTAAAAACCGATTTGAAAATGATGTGGAAAACGCGGAGCAAGGCGTATTGATGTCAAAGCAAATCCTTAAACTTTTTACGCAATTGAAAAGCCAAATTGAGAAGGAACGCAGTCAATGTTTATCTACGCGAAAACCAAAGACTGTTGCACCTACGAAAAAGCAGGTAAAAGCTGTTGTGCCTACTAGAACGCGTGTAGCTGTCGTAATGCCTACAAAAAAACATACGATCGTTATGATGCCTACGAGAACGCCAGTAAAAGCCGTTGTGCCTACGAGAAAGCCAGTAAAAGCTGTTGCACCTACTAGAAAGCCGGTAAAAGCTGTTGCACCTACTAGAACGCCAGTAAAAGCTGTTGTGGCTACTAGAACGCCAGTAAAAGCTGTTGTGGCTACTAGAATGCCAGTAAAAGCCGTTGTGCCTACTAAAAAGCCAGTAAAAGCCGTTATGCCTACTAGAAAGCCGGTAAAAGCCGTTGTGCCTACTAAAAAGCCGGTAAAAGCTGTGCCTACTAAAAAGCCTGTAAAAGTCGTTGCGCCTACTAGAACGCGTGTAGCCGTCGTAATGCCTACGAAAAAACATACGATCGTTATGATGCCCGCAAAAAAGCCGACAAAAGCTGTTGTGCCTACGAGAACGCCGGTAAAAACTGTTGCACCTACTAAAAAGCCGGTAAAAGCTGTTGTGTCTACTAAAAAGCCAGTAAAAGCCGTTGCGCCTACTAAAACGCGTGTAGCCGTCGTAATGCCTACAATCGTTATGATGCCTACGAGAAAGCCAGTAAAAGCTGTTGCTCCTAAAAAAGCAATGCCAGCTGTTATGGCTCCTAGAAAAGTAATGTCAGTTGTTGCTACCAGAAAACCCATGGCTGTTGTGGCTAGAAAACCCGTAGCTGTAGTCGCTAGAAAACCGGTAGCCGTCGTCGCTAGAAAACCTGTAGCTGTCGTTGCTAGAAAACCGGTTGCCGTAGTCGTCAAAAAACCGGTTGCCGTTGTTGTCAAAAAACCGGTTGCCGTAGTCGTCAAAAAACCGGTTGCTGTCATTGCCCCTAGAAAACCTGTAGCTGTCGTTGCTCCTAGAAAACCGGTTGCTGTCGTTGCCCCTAGAAAACCTGTAGCTGTCGTTGCTAGAAAACCGGTTGCCGTAGTCGTCAAAAAACCGGTAGCTGTTGTTGCCAGAAAACCCGTTGCCGTCATTGCCAGAAAACCCGTTGCCGTAGTCGTCAAAAAACCGGTAGTTGTCGTTGCCAAAAAACCAGCGGTCGCCATTAGAATGCCTTTTACCTTTGCAACTGCCACCGCCTCCGGCGACCCGCACACCGACACATTTGACGGCCCTCATCACGACACAATGGTCTCTGGTTGGTTTAGCTATGCCAAAAACGATATTGTCGACATTCAAGGCCTCACCCAACTTGGATGTATGCCTCCATCGATCCCCAACACCTGTCTGCGATCCATTGTCGCGCGCATCACGTTGCCCGGTGGCAAATCGCTTACCGTGTCATGGGGTTCATGGCCACCCGCTGGCCGTGCCGGTGACCAAAACGTCGTGATTGTCGATTCGACCGGAAAGAACATCAACACCCCCGCCAGATCCTACCGCGCCACCACCTTTTTGGACCTGTACAAGGTCGAAATGCGAAACGGCAATTTGGTGCTTTCGCCTCTTCCATCGGCCGTTGCCGACCCCCAAAAAGCCGTATCGATCACCATCGGCACGTATTTTCTTGCCGTCACGCTTCCCAAAACCGCGCCCCATCTTGGCCATACCAACGGCCTCTTTGGCTTTTTCAACGGCAAAAAGGATTACAGTAGCGTGTTTCGCAATAGAGACGGTAGTGTCTCGCGCATCACCACCAAATCGTTATGCCAACGCGGTGTGGGCCAATGCGGGTGGGCCAGCCAGCAAAAACCGGAAATCGTCCAGTGGGCCATGACACACGCCACACGCGCGCCCGTCGTCTCGGCCAATCCCCTCGCGCGCCGTTTGGTCTCGTTGGGTGACGTAGATTCTCATTTTGTCTTGCCTGGTTTTGTGCCAAAGGTCACGACCAAAAAACTGCTGTTTTGCAAAAAGATGTTGGCGCGTGTCAAGCTTGCCAAAAAGAAGTACCCCGCGCAATTAAATTCGTGTCTCCAAGACGCCGATTCCCCTAGCGTGGCGCGCTCGATTGCCAAGGTGATCCGCGTGGCGCGCGTCCAGCAAAAGAAGGCCAAAAAGGCGTTACGACGCGTGGTCAAGCAACGTGCACGCGAAGCCCAGAAACTGCGTTTAAGGCAATTAAGAGAAAAATTAAGCGCAAATGGCGCAATAAATGCAAAGAGCGCAAAAAAAGTGGCGGATACTCAGAATATCGTAACGATACAAATGAATTTTCGTTAATTTTTTAACGATTATTTATTTTCTTTAAATATAAATATGCCTAAAAAGACTAAGACTATGTCTAAATGTGGAAGGTGCGTAGGAAGTTGCAAGTGTGGACTAAAATTACCTGTAGGAGGAGTGACTTACAAAGGAGACAACGACAATTATATGCCATCAGGATCGCATAAATGTGAAAAGTGCAAAGGATATTATATAGGAACTTGTGCATGTGCACCAGAAAAGCCTGCTAAGCCTGAAAAACCTGAGACCACCTCTAAAACCTCTTCTAAAATGACTCGTCGAAAGTCAATGCATTATAGAAAGCCTAGGTCCAGGTCTCCGTCTAAAAAGAAATGTAAATCTAACTGTAATTGTGCCACCTGCAAGACAGAGAAAGCGAGACAGGAGTATGAAAAGAGGTATAGAGATGCGAGTACGGAGAGAAAAAGAAGGTCTCCTCGTAATAAAAAATCTCCTCGAAAAAGAATCTAAATAGCATGCTATCCTTGATACTATTTTATAATTTCAATATTGAAATTATAAAAATTTTTATATTGTTTGCAACAAAAAACCGTCGTGTTTAAATGGAAACGTCTGGATTTTTACAAGATTTAAGAAGTTTATAAATTGTATACAATAATAACAATACAACGATACTATGCATAATATCTATTTGTATATTATATTTATCTTCTTCTTTTGTCTTTTTCGAAAAAAACAACATTGTCGATTTTATCAAGTTTAATGAATACAACAATGTGGCTACAGTAATTATATAATAATTACCAAACATACTTATATTTATATATATATAACGATTTTTTGTTTGCAAATTTATTATTTACCTTTTTTGACCTTTTCTTTTACCTTTACTTTTACTTTTACCTTTACTTTTACTTTTACTTTTACCTTTACTTTTACCTTTACTTTTACTTTTTTGACTTTTTCGTTGATTTTTTGACTTGAACATTACACTACATCCAAATCCAGGCTTATCGCACTCATTGGAATTAACTGGGTGAACAACAGATTTGTGTAATAACTCTTCTGCTTTTTTATGCTTTTCCTTGAAAGCTTCGATCCACCTTTGGTCAATCACAGATGTAGGCATTTTGTGTTTATAAGAATCCTTCTTCTCTAAAAAGATAGACTAAATTAGGGAAACCTTTTGCGATATTCTCCATTATCTTCCTAGTTGTGTCGACAGGTACATCTGCACCGCTCGCAACAAGTGTATCATATACAAAACGGTATGCATCATTTTTTCGCAATTTATTTGTTGATCTGTAATAGGTATTTTTTATATAATTTACATTCATCTCCCTTATGCTCCCAAATTATCAAGTGATCTTTATCATTAACTAAAAATTCAACCTTGCTTGCACATGCTAAATTTAAAGCACAGCAAAATATTGATAAAAAGTTTGTTTGTGAATATGTGTGGGTCGTGGATGCACATTTAAAGACAAATCGATTTAGCGAGACTGCTTTAACCGGCTCCACGATGTGTTTATATATAATTTCTATTGATATTATATACTTTTTTATTGTTAGCCCAACTAGATTGTTAAACAATTTTTATTAATTTATTTTTATTAATTTTTTTTATTTATATTTATATAAAAATGGCGACACAAACAATTCTTTTATCAAAAAACAAATTACAATATAAGGAAGATGCGGCAGACTTTGTTAAATTTGACTTTACACAGAATCAGATCACGGCTACTGCTCCTATATTGTCAGCTACTGGCATGTTGACTGTTGCTGGCGCATCGAATCTTTCTGATAAATTGACTGTTTCAGCAGGTGGTATGGATGTTGCTGGTGCATCGACCCTCAATGGCGCCTTGACTGTTACAAATGGTGGTATGGATGTTACTGGCACATCGTATATTACTGGTAACACTGTTATTGATGGTACATTGACTGTTAGTAAGATTGTGGATCTTCAGAATGACATGCAGGTTCAAGGTAACTCGGATCTTGGCTTCACGAAGGTTCGCAATACGTTGACTGTTGCGAACACTGGCAGTTTGGTTGCTAATGGTTCATCGACTTTTAATGGTACGTTGACTGCTAATGGTGTAACAACTATCAACTCTACGTTGAATGTTACTGGTGCATCGGAACTCAAAGGTGGATTGACTGTTACTGGTGGTGGCACTAGTCTTTCTGGACTGCTTGTTGTTGGTGGAGCGACTCTCTCTAGCTTGCAAGTTAATAGTTCATCGAATCTTGGTGACTTGAGTGCTGCTACAACAACTCTTGGTGCATCGACTCTCGAAAGCTTGGCTGTTACTAACGCATCGACTCTCAGTAGCTTGACTATTTTTAATGATGCGTCTGTTCAAGGTAACTCAAGTATTAGTAAAAACTTGGCTGTTAGTCTTACATCAAATCTTAATGTCTTGAATGCTAATGCATCGATTCTTAAGTCCTTGGAAGTTACTGATGATTCGAAGCTCAAAGGCGCCTTGGAAGTTACTGGTGCATCGGAACTCAAAGGTGGATTGACTGTTACTGGTGGTGGCACTAGTCTTTCTGGACTGCTTGTTGTTGGTAGAGCGACTCTCTCTAGCTTGCAAGTTAATAGTTCATCGAATCTTGGTGACTTGAGTGCTGCTACAACAACTCTTGGTGCATCGACTCTCGAAAGCTTGGCTGTTACTAATACATCGAATCTCCATGCCTTAAATGTTATTGATAATGCTGCTGCAAATCTCACTGGCACCTTGACGGTTGGTGGTAAATCGAACCTCAATGGTGGCTTGGATGTTACCGGTGATGCATCTGTCACTGGCAAATTGAATGTTACTGCTACTAGTGGATTATCATCTATCAAACACGATTTTCAGGTTGATGGTGCATCGACTCTCAAAAGCTTGACTGTTACTGATAATTTGACACTCACGGGTGCCTTGGAGGCCGGTGCATCGAAACTCGCTTCCTTGGAGGTTACTGGTGCATCAGCTCTCAAAGGTGGCTTGGGTGTTACTGGTTTATCAACTTTTTCTGATAAATTGACTGTTAATTCTGGTGGCATGGCTCTTACACTTGGCAACTTGGATGTTACAGCTGGCAACATGGTTCTTGCAGCCGGTAACATGGTTGTTTCACAAGGTCAGTTGACTGTTTCAGCCGGTAAAACGACTGTTCAGGCCTTGGATGTTAATGGCGCTACGAACATTTATGGACCTTTGGAAGCTACTGGTTCAGCGTCATTTCAGACCTTGACGGTTAATCAACCTAATGGAGCGACTCTAAATGGTGCGGTATTTTCTTTAAATTCCATCTTGGATGCTACTACTTCTGCTGCTGCAAATCTTAATGTCTTGAATGCTAATGAATCGACTCTCAAAAGCTTGGAAGTTACTAATGCCTCGAAGCTCAAAGGCGCCTTGGAAGTTACTGGTGCATCGGAACTCAAAGGTGGATTGAGTGTTACTGGTAGCACTAGTCTTGCTGGAGTGAATGTTGCTAATACAGCGATTATCAGTATCTTGGAAGTTACTGGTGCATCGACTCTTAGTGGCTTGAGTGCTGGTACAACAAGTCTTGGTGCATCGACTCTCAATAGCTTGGCTGTTACTAATGCATCAAATCTTGATATCTTGAATGCTAATGCATCGATTCTTAAGTCCTTGGAAGTTACTAATGCATCGACCCTAAAAGGCGCCTTGGATGTTAGTGGTGGTATGGCGACTTTCAATGCCGGCGCGACTGTTGATAATGGCTTGACTGTTATTGGTGGAGTGAATATTATAAATGGTGGTCTTGAAGTCCCGATAGGTCACGCTGCGAGACTTCAAGGTACCTTATTTGTTGGTACGGAAACTCACCCTCAGAATTCGACACTTAAGGGTGAGTTAGACGTTTCTGGCCTGGCGAAACTTGGTGGCTTGGAAGTTACCGGTCAGTCGACTCTCGGTGTCTTGGTTGCTAATGATGACTCGGTTTTCCACAAAAACTTGAATGTTAAAGGACTATCGACTCTCGATGATAAATTGACTATTTCAGCCAATGGTATGGATGTTACTGGTGCGTCAACTGTCAGGGGTGACTTGAGTGCTACTGGTGCAACGGATCTCCGCAGTACGTTGCATGTCGTTGGTACATCGACTCTTGGTGTCTTGATTGGTGGTGAATCGAGTCTTGGTGCAACAACTCTCCATAGCTTGGAAGTTACTAATGCATCGAATCTTAAAGGTAACTTGAATGTTGGCACAGACGGAGCACCGGTTATTTCAAATCTTTTTGGTGATGTGACAATTAAGGGCAACTTTAATGTTATTGGCACTGGAAAGAAAACAACTCTAAATCAAGAAGAATTGACAGTACAAGATCCGACAATTACTATAGGTAATAATAATCCTGCAGACACTGTCCCTATGTCTTTAAGTATGGCTTACAAGACCGGCGATAGCGCTTTTACAGCAGGATTAAGACGCAAAGCCAATAATGGTGGGTTTTTGTTGTTTAAAAATTGTGTTAATCATGATGATGCAAAGGAAGAAGTTATTTATGATAGTTTAACAGTACACACGCTTGAATGTTTCTCTGATATGAATCTTAAGAAAAATATTGTTACCATTGATGGCGCGCTTGACAAGCTTGATGGAATACGCGGTGTCTACCACGACTGGATTAATACCAAACAATCCGAAGATCGCCAAATAGGTGTGATTGCGCAAGAAGTACAAGCCGTCTACCCAGAACTTGTTCACGAAAACGAAAATGGTTATCTAAGTGTTAATTACCCCAAACTTACAGCTGTTTTGTTACAATCCATTAAAGAACTAAAAGCAATGGTTCTCGCGATTTGCGCCAAACAAGCTTAAATCCTAGTCAAAATAGATTAGAAATAGAAATATACATATAATTTTAATAGAAATTATATCACTCGCTAAAAATAACAACTTAAATTGGTTTCACAATAATTGGAAACAATTCCGCAATGATTTTAGCACACTCCAATGCCACCTCCGCATGCTCTTTCTGTGTCCCATTGCCACACCGCAACTCGATAAAGTGAATCCATGACCGCATACTTCCATTCATATACAGGCGCGACACCGTATTGCCCTCGGGTAAGACGCACCGTGCCTGCTCCTTGGCAATACCCTGTTGAATTGCCCACGTGTACACCTCCTTGGCCTTCTCAATTACCTCCTTTTGTTTGGCGTCCCATTCGGCACACAAATTGGCGTCATCGGTCGCGATACTTTGCTGGCGGTTTTTTGTGTCTTGAAGACGCGCCTCGCGAAGCACAAAATCCAGCTCTTTTGTGGGATCGGCGTATCGTTGGCTAAATTCCTGAAAGGCAAACGAACGGTGGCGAAGCATTTGACGGGCAATATCACGTGTCGTATTGATTTCAAGACAAACATTGATCATTTCCAACGGAGACCAGTGCTTGTTATTGATCAGGTAACGAATCAGTTTTTCGGCGGTGTCGGTATTAAATTGGTTGGCGGGATTGGAGACGCGCGCGCAAAAAGCAACAAGATCGGTCATGTCTTCGATGCCTTGGGAGATAAGAGCCGGAGATGGCGTGCTGTAGGAAATCAAGGCGACACTCATTTTAATTGATATGTAATCATTTAAAATATAATAAACATGGCTTTTTCACAAAAAGCCATGTTTATTTTTCTTATGATTTTTATTTTTCTCATAGCATATTGACACTAGCTATTTATACCTTCCTTTTTATAAATACGTTATTTTTAATGAATGATTTTGTGGTTTAAAATACACATAATATCAATACAGAAAATTATATGTAGCACTTCCTTTCACTTTTTTTATATTTTAACCATAATAATGGATCCATTTAGTTAATTTAAACGTTACGTTTCTAGTACAGCTTTTTGCGAAAAGCCGTGTTTATTTTTCTTATGACTCTTATTTTTCTTATGACTCTTATTTTTCTTATGACTCGTGTATTTTTTAAAACTTGATAAAATTCTATTGTAATTTGTATTTATTTTCAACGCATCTGATTTTTTTATAAGTCTTCTAAAACCATCACGTCCCCCTGAACATATTAAATTGTCATCGACAAATAATGGATCAATTTCTTTTAAAATGGTTAAAAATAAATCGCGACGATTTGTACAACTAGTATTATTTGTAATTATAAATATATTAACATTTTTAGAATGAAGACTGCGAAACATATTTTTAATCATTTCTTCTCGTTGCGGGCCACCTAATAAATAAGTTATAACATGTTGAATTTCAACTTTATAATCTGAATAATTATATCCTTTATCAGGTGATAAAAATCCTTCAACGACGCTTAACGTGCGATCAAAATCAAATATAACAATTTTTTTATCTGATACGGAATCATCAAATATTTGGCATAGGTATTTTATATGAGATTCCTCTATTCCACTAGTTGGGCAAAACTGTTGTTTTTGTGTTTTTTCTAATGATGCATACGTATATTATCTTTAAAAATATCGAGATTTGGATATTCATCTTTATCATTTTTACTATCTGTACCATCTAAAAATAAATTATTTCTTTTTGTGTCGTCTATATGAATAGCTTGTACAGATTTAATTGTTTTCATATCTTCGATATTAGCAATATCATTATCTATAAAAATCACAAGAGGAATGATCTTTAAAAGTTTTCGTTCCGCTTCAAGTACTCGGGATCTTAAACTCATTTTATATATTATATTATATAATATATTCCACGGCTTTTTCATAAAAAGCCGTGATAAATCAATAATTTAATTTAAATGTTGTGTTTTCAAGCCCGCGTTTAATTGTTTCAATCTCCTTCATATACTCTAGCGCCTTCTTGTTCTGTGTTGTCAATGTCGCAACGCGTCTTAAATCACACGTCCCATTCTCCACCTCGCTTAAATCAATCTTGTCGTACTCCTTTTTATGCCTCGACGCAATCAAGATTTTATCGTGGATTGAATGCTCTGTAAACGCCTCAAATGTTTTGTACGAAAAATTCTGAAAGACGTGATAGTCTGGCAAATTTGTTTTAACTGTAATGTGAGTAAGGTGATCTTTGTGGGCCAATAAGATGAATTTTTGGCGAAAATATACCATCTTTTCTTCAATCACAAACGCCATCAAATCCGGCTGGTCGTTGCTTAATACAACTTTGGTCAACACATACGTCTTGTCTGGCGTCATGATTTCGTCGGATATGCGAAATGCCTTGTAAATCAACAACAACTGAACAGTATCTTCAATTAGTGGCGGAACATACTTTTTCATGCCGATATCGTTGGCTACTAATTTCCAACTGGCTTTGACGGCCGTGTACAGGTGGTATAAGGTTGACCACGAGACGGCGATATGGTTGGCAACGTCGTTGTATTCGATGTATTTGGGCGAATGGATTTCTTTGGGATAAACGACTGTGTCGGGGCGATCTTGGTCAAAACGAAGCACCAACATATCTTTATGCTTTTCAATGTAGCGTTGCATATCCAATGGCAAATTTGTGGTGGATTTTTCCTTTTTACAAAAAACTAAAATAACGAGTAAAACAATAACGATAGAGAGGACGCCTAGCAAAGACATCAATATGATGGTCATTGTCTGTGATGAAATTGTTTCTGACGGCAACGGCGTAGAGGGCGTAGATGTAGTTGATTGCGAAGTGGGTGAAGACGGAGAAGACGAGGGCAAAGAAGGTGAAGAATATGACGCGGACGCGACTTCACCCATCGTTGCATATCGTGTTGGTAAAATTAAAATAGGCGACGTTGTGGGCTCCTTTTTTAGTTGAAATGGTCGTGTGGGCGTTATTGTTGGTTCTGGCTCAATAGGCTGTGTAGGCGTTATTGTTGGCTCTACGGGTCTTGCAGGTTCTTTCGTGGATTCGATTGGTCGTAGTGGTTCTAAGGGTTCTTTTGTGGGTTCGATCGGTCGTGTCGGGGTTATTGTTGATTTAACAGGTTCCTTTGTGGATTCAATTGGTCGACTGGGCATTATCGTTGGTTGTAAAGGTTCTTTTGTTGGATCAATTGGTCGAGTGGGCATTATCGTTGGTTGTAAAGGTTCTTTTGTTGGATCAATTGGTCGTGTTGGTATTATCGTTGGTTCAACAGGTTTCTTTGTTGGTTCAATTGGTCGAGTAGGCATTATCGTTGGTTGTAAAGGTTCTTTTGTGGGTTCAATTGGACGTGTTGGCGTTATTGTTGGATCTATGTGTTGTAAAGGTTCTTTTGTTGTTTCAATTTGTCGTGTTGGCGTTATCGTTGGCTCTATCTGTTCTAAAGGTTCTTTTGTGGGTTCGACTGGTCGTGTGGGTGTTGTCGTTGGTTGTGAAGGTTTTTTTGTGGGCTCAAATGTTTGTGTGGGTGTTATTGTTGGTTCTTTTGTGGGTTCGATTGGTCGTGTGGGTGTTAGAGGTTCTTTTGTGGGTTCAAATGGTCGTGTTGGATTAACACTTAATTCTACGGGTCTTGCCGGTTCTTTTGTGGTTTCAATCGGTCGCGTGGGCGTTATCGTTGGTTGTTGAGGTTCTTTTGTAGGGTCATATGCTCGCGTGGGCTTTATTGTTGGTTCTATCTGTTGCAGAGGTTCTTTAGGTTCATATGCTCGTGTGGGCGTTATCGTTGGATCGAGTATGACTTCGACAGAAGTCGTTATTGGCTCAAGTGGTTGTGTAGGTGGTAATGTGTCCTCTTCAGGCTTTAGCGTATCATCATCTAGCTGTTCCTTTGACAGATGCTCGTGCTCGTGATTCTCGTGCTCGTGATTCTCGTGATTCTCGTGATGCTCGCGACGCTCGTGATGCTCGTGATTCTCGTGATGCCCGTGTTCGTTTTCGTCATCGCCGTAGTCACTGCTGACAATGCGTTTTCGTTGTTGCGGAATATACACAGGTTTGATGGATATATAATGACGAATTGGATAAATACACAAACTGTATTTGCTAATAAATAGGTGCGGCGAGTTTGACTCAAACACCCCCGATAATTCAAACGGATTGACCGTGTCATGCAAACGAATTGGTCGTATCTTTGTCAACTGCCTTGGCGCATCGTGAAATTCCTCCGTCGTCACATTATAAAGCCCCAATCTTACCTGGTCCTCGTACGAAATCGTGCATGTCCCACCATACCCAATCATCATTGTCTGATGACGCAAGTGGTAAGGCTCGCAAGGCCAACATTCGTCGGTGCAATACCCTCTCTGGTCCACCAACGACCACTGGGTCGGAAAATGGAAAGAATGGTCCCTGCCGTAGCCGTAATAATCGACCGTTTGCGTGTTTCCATAAGACGAACACACGTAATAGGGCAAGGATGGCGAAGACGAAGACGGCGGTAAAGACGGCGCGGACAATACGGCCACAATCGGTGCTAAAAATACCGCCAACCCTGCAAGCATCTTTAACATCTTTAACATCTTTCTTTATTTCTTATTTGTTATTTATTAACATTTAAATTCAATTTTACAGTATAAAATTGAATTTAAAAAGAAATAAAAAAAGAAAAAAGAGAAAGAGAGAAAGAGACAAGAAACGAAAAAAATGGCGTCGCAAACAGAGACAACTTGCCAGCACCGCATCTTACTAGGCCTGTGTTGCATCAACAACACCATACGGGGAAAAGGTGTGAAAGGCGTGAAAGGCGTCTTTTGCTCGCGTAGCATGATTCAAAAAAATTTTACGGTGCAAAAGGCCCAGCAGTACGCACTTCAAAACATCGCCGATATCACCAAACTCGCCAAGTGGAACTTTGAGCACAATATTTTCCATCTTCGACTGTCCTCAGACATTTTACCGCATTACACCAACCCAAATGTCGAGCCCTATGACCTTTCATTTGCCATGGACGCGCTTCGCAAAGCCGGTGAAGACGTGCGTGCCTATAAACAACGCGTGACCTTTCATCCTGGGCAATTCTGCGTGATTGGCGCACACAATGAGGACATTTTCCAGAAAACGGTCAAAGACTTGCAAATGCACGCCGATTTATTGGATGCAATGGGTGTTGACAAGGATGGCATTTTATGCATTCACGGCGGAGGCGTCTATGGCGACAAGGAAAAAACCATGAAACGATGGATTAAAAACTTTCACACTCTCCCTGAAAATGTAAAGTCGCGATTGTGTATCGAAAACTGCGAAAAATGCTACTCCGTTGAGGACTGTATTGCCTTATCGGATGCGTGCAATATTCCTATTATCCTTGACTCGCACCATTTTGAGTGTTACAACCTATTGCACGACGTCTCCCTGAAAATTGATAGCGTCTTGGATAAAGTCATCGAGTCTTGGACACGTCGTGGCATTACACCGGTGTTTCACATCTCAGAACAACGCGAAAATGCGCGTGTTGGCGCACATAGCGATTTTATTGAGCGCATACCGGAGTATATGTTGTCTGTGCCCCAAAAATATGGGGTCAATTTGTCGATCGAAGTCGAGGCAAAGGCGAAGGAGGCTGCCATTCTTAAACTTTACGACATTTACCCAGAGCTTAACAAGGCAGAGGAGGGGTTTTAAGCTACCACAATCGTGCTAACACAACTTTTTTATTTTTGAAAAATCGGTAATTTTTCTATTTTTGGTTTTTAGAAACAACTTTAATTTTTAGGATTGGTTACTTTATTTTTACAAAAAATAGTTGCTCAACACACACACAATAAAAATCTATATATTTAGTTTAACCTTTATTCAGTTTACAAATAAATTGTATTAATTTTTACAATTTATTTAACCACAAATTAACCTATAAATATACCCTTATTTTATGGCGTTTTATAGAACTTAGAGATTTTATAGAGCAGACAGATAATCCTGTTAACTCTCTAAAAAATCGCGATTTTTAGAGAGTTATTCATTTAAAGAAATTTTTATATAATAAAGCAATGAGTGAAAAATATATTTGCAATTTATGTAACAAAGAATTCTCATCAAAATCAAATTTAACAAGGCATACTCAAACTGTAAAATCATGCAACGGACCAGAATGCCCTGAAAAACGCACTTTTTCGTGTGAATTCTGTAAAAAAGAATTAACTTCAAAAAATATGCTATCTTATCATAAGAATATATGCAAACAAAAAACTAATAAATCAGAAGTAGAAGAATTAAAATTACAGGTTCAAATGATGGCAACCGAATTAAATAAAATAAAAGATATGAAAGAAAAATCTATAACCACAAATACATTTAATATCACAAACAATAATAATTATGGTAGCATTCTAAATTGTTTGACACAGGAGGCTGTTCAAGAAAGTTTTAAAAATTTTTCAGTGAAAGATTTATTATCATCGGATGGTCAAAAAACCTTGGCAGACATGACAATTAAAAATTGCTTGTTAGGTCCAGAACAACCTATTTACATATGCAAAGATCGATCAAGACACAAATTTTTTTATACAGATCAAGAAAATAAAGAAAAAGAGGATCCAAATGCGATTACATTAAGAACGCTTGTTTACAATGGCGTAAAACCTTTAATAAAAAAGTTGTATACAGAAAAATATATATTATTACAAAACGAGTTGGCACGATCTCGTAGAAAAGATGATTTATCGTTGATAACAATGAGTCACGAAGACATTAAAGAACTTGAAAATGCATATAAACAAATTAATATTATTAAAGACGGTGACGATTATATTTCTCAACTGTCTAAATGTTTACCTTCTTCTATAAAAGATCGTTTGCATCAAGACCAGTTGGAATTAGAGAAAGTAGACTTGGATTCGGATATAGAATTACAAGAAGAAATTAAAAAACATACACGTATGATAGGAGATTATACAGCATCTGAATTAAGTAAATGGAAAAAATTATATAAAGAAACGGGAGAGGCAACTGGACCGCGAGAATTAGAAACAGATTTAATATTTCGAAAACAATTTATTGCTTTTTTGAAAGAAAAAGATTGAATTTTTTATTTATTTAAATAAAAATGAGTCCATCTTTTAAATCTCGTAAAAACTCTGTAAAGAAGTCTGTAAAGAAGTCCTCCAAACCCCACCGTGATTCTCCCTCAGATCACGCAAACGACTATTGCATGCAAACTAAAATGGGAAATGACGGGAAACTATACATGTCTCTCCCAAACAAAAATATGGTATGTCGATGGGTAAAAGTCCCAAAAAGCGTCATCAATACAGACGAACTGTACTACAAAGCCGTTAAAATGCTTGGCGCCAAATGGAAAACATTTGAAAAAACAAAAGTCCATAGCATAAAAATGTCGAAAAAATCAAAACCGCGCAAAACAAGACGACACTTTAAACGCTCTACGTCTCGTTCCCGCTCCGTTTAAAAATAATATATATTAGGATATATTAAGATATATTAGGATAATTTAAATAACTAGTCAAAATCCTGTAAAAAATCTATTGCTTGGGGTTACGTACATATTTCAATACACGCTTGGACTTATTTAATTTATTCAATTTAAATAAATTCATTTCTAATAAAGTAAAATGATACGTACGCTTCTAACGCTTGCACTCTCGGTGTTTTCACTTTCTTCACTTTCTTCACTTTCTTCTTTCGCGTCCGCGAGTTCCGCCAAGGCTCCCACTTACGTCTGTACCACTCTTGACAATATCGATCGCTTTGACACCAATGCGACCGCGGTTGCCATTGAGTTTCCTGAAAAATGGTTTCGCACCAGCTACAACGGCGCATGTGTCTATGATTGTGAGCCTTACCAAGCAATTGGCGACTTGAATGTGGGCTTTCATGTTTCTTGTGGCACACTTGATACGTCAAAAATGGTCGAAATGGACATGTTGCCTGGAATGGTGACCGTTCCCCCATATTTATACAGCGACTATTCGGATGGCACGTTCAAGTCGTTTGTTGGCGCACAGGAGTATACGATCTGTGTTTATAAAAACAGTACTATTGAAGGAGAAGGGGGCGATTGCGGGTACAGAGAAGATATAACACGGGCTATAAAGAAGGCCTTGCCACCAAAGACGGTTGACACAAAAACAGTTGACACAAAGACGGTTGACACAAAAACAGTTGACACAAAGACGGTTGACACAAAAACAGTTGACACAAAGACGGCTGAATCTAAAAAAGTTGAAAAGTATCGTATTGCCTATAACAAATTGCGTCACATTCATTCCAAATTGCTTCAAAAATATAATCAAAACCCGTCAAAGGTCATTTTAGAAAAAATGAAAAAAGTTCGTGCACAGATGAAGGTTTTACTGGTGCTTATGCACTAAATTCAATTAATTTAAATGCAATACGCAAACTTTTTTGCTTGCTTGAAACATCTCCGTAATCTGATACTTTTTAAACGTTTCCTTTTTACAGCTTACATAAAAAATAGAATTATCGCCATTTTTACACTCAATCTCTAAACGGTCAACGACACCTTGTTTACCCACGTTAATGATACACACCGAACACGTTATTTTCAGCGCATCATAGTCCACCAACTCGACAACCGCATCGGGACAATTGCGACGGGCATCAATAGCAATTGATGGCATATCGGTATATATACAGATATGGTCAAAATAAGGGCGAAACAATACGCCATATATATAGCATTCGCCACCGATCAGCACTAATTTTGAACGCCGTGTTGTGCCTATTTTTTTTATAAGATACGGGTACAAACGCTCGCGCACATCGTCATCGTTTTGATGAAACGTCTGAAACAAACGTGTGATGGTGTACCCACAAATCCGTTCCCTCACCAATTCATCCGTTTGTGTGTAAATTAGCGAGTCTGCGCCGGATTGAAGTGTGTAAGTTTGTCCTTCTATAAATGTGCCAAGAGCCATTTGAGACGTGATAAAAGATTGTAGATCCTTATTGCACACAGATATATCAAATGCAAAAGTTTCACTAAATGTAAACACAACCTTGTTTAGATGCATATATTATTAATTAATTTACATGTTATTTAAATCGTCAAACAGTGTATATAAATGACTCAAACCATTTATATCTCATTAGGAGGCGATTGCGCCGTCGCATACCATCTGCAACAATACCATTTGCGCAATGCCTCATTTCCCTTTGACTGGATCATTTCGCCACGGATTGAGAAATGCCTTCGAGACGATTTTAGGCATTTGTTTGACCCTCTTTTGTATACAGAAAAAACGCAATCAAAACGTCAATCTTTTCAACCAATTGACGAGGACTGGGTGGAAGATATAGAGGGGTGTTGTCGCATCGTCCATTCGCTGTATAAATTCACGTTTTTGCATGAACGACATGTGGCTGATATCATCTCCAAATATAAACGACGTGTTGACCGGTTTTTACAGGTGATGCGGGATCCAACAATTCATAAAGAGGTATTTCGAATGAGTACAGATGCTAATGAAGAGTACACATTGCCTAAAGTGTTTGATGAGTGTGGTTATATCAATTATAGTTTCTATTACAAAAGGATGCCATCGGATATCGATTGGAAAAAAGAAATGTTTGGATGGCGCGAGTGGTTTGGGTAAAATAACTAGTCTAAAAAGACCCCCCAAAAAAATAAATTATATTTAAACGGATACCCTTCTATACAAATAATAAAATATGTCTCGTGTTGCAATCGGAATTGATCTTGGAACCACCTACAGTTGCGTCGGCGTTTTTCAAAATGGATCTGTTGAAATCATCGCCAACGATCAAGGAAACCGCATTACCCCTTCATATGTTTCATTTCAAGATAACGAACGCCTCATCGGCGACGGCGCCAAGAATGCCAGTACTCAAAACCCCACCCAAACCATCTATGAAATCAAGCGCATGATCGGTCGCGATTTCAACGACCCCATCCTGCAAAGCGATTTAAAGCTTTTGCCCTATACCGTTGTCAATGACGGTGGGCGTCCCAAAGTCAAGGTTAATTATATGGGCGGCGACAAGCAATTCTCGGCCGAAGAAATTTCGGCAATGGTCTTGACAAAGATGAAGGAAACCGCCGAGAGTTTTCTGGGCAAAAAAGTGACCGATGCGGTGGTGACAGTGCCGGCATATTTTAACGACGCCCAGCGCCAGTCGACCAAAGATGCGGGTGTCATTGCCGGCCTTAATGTCTTGCGCGTGATCAACGAGCCAACGGCGGCTGCGATTGCATATGGGTTGGACAAAAAGGACGGCAAAGCCCGTAAAGTGCTTATTTTTGATTTCGGAGGTAAACGTGCTGCTTCCTGTGGTGAAAGTCCACTGCTTGCAGTTTTTTAAGCGGAACTGTAAGTAAATCTGGTTAATTGCTGGAAACCCCTGTTTGGATTTATTCTAAACTTGATTACAAATCAAGAGAGCTCATGACACTACAACATGGTTGGTAACGACGAGTGTGAATGTTTTAAAAAGATCATGAGATTGGGCAATCAGCAGCCAAGCGTCTTTGTGAGGAGATGAAGGTTCAACGACTAGAGTAAGTAAGATTTGTTTACGTTGTATGTATTTCAAACCAGAAAACTCCACGAATGCCAGAGGCGTATTAATTTATTTTAATGCGTCAAGATATAGTCTGACCTCATATGAAAGTATGAGAAGTAAAGGGTAAACTCCTTTACGGTAACAAGTTGTGTGGGCACACACGACGTTTCTTTATTAAATATCGACGAGGGGGTGTTTGAGGTGGTCGCCACGGGCGGTGACACGCATCTGGGTGGGTCCGATTTGGACCAGCGCATCGTCCAGCACCTTCTCGCCGAGTTTCAACAAAAACACAAGGTGTCTTTGGCCGACAATAAAAAAGCCATCCGTCGTTTGGCCTCC
>Ga0214919_10003441_pt1 | contig 23903 bp, 28 predicted proteins | sample LL1503_MetaG_FD_177994 | JGI IMG/M metagenome (GOLD analysis project Ga0214919, IMG submission 177994) | Freshwater microbial communities from Lake Lanier, Atlanta, Georgia, United States - LL-1503 | ecosystem: Environmental > Aquatic > Freshwater > Lake | place: USA: Georgia | collected... | reverse complement strand
ATTTGAGCAGGGACAGGAATATATGATTCTCCAAATTTCCTTTTTCTCCCTCCTGCATTCCATTGATTAATTCCGCTAGCAGGATAAACCATTTTATTTTCTATAGATTTATTCTTTGAGCTATATAAAGGAAGTATTACATAATCAATTCCTGGAATTTCTTCTTTATGATGAATTGAAAGAGACTCCTCAAATTTATTTAACTTTGTATTAAGATCAATTTCATTTTTGTACCATTTTAATACTCGGTCAAAAATATCTTCATGAATAACCAGTGGAATAAGTTCTGAATTAAAACCTTTACTTAAGTCAAAAGTTTTAAATAAAACATTCTTGCTTATATTAAAACTGTAGTTGTTCAAACCGTCTGTAAAATGTGTTGCTCCCTCTTTGCTATCAAATTCTTTCCCTTTAATAGGTTTAATATTGTTGATATTAATATATGAATAAGGCTCTTCGTGGATTATTGCTCCGCTTTTTGTTCTAATTAGGCAATGGTAGAAAGAGTTGGCCATGTCAATGTTGTACTCTTCAGCATCTGTTTTTATCCGATCATTTCTATATTGTGCAGCGGTAATTGCCAATTCTTCAGCTTTAAGATTTTTGAAAACGCCTTTACCAGCTAACCTAGTAAATTCTGCAATCTTTTCTGATTTGGGAGACAGGCTTGCAACACCAAATGTTTTAACGCCTACACCGGAATTGTTATTAATAATTGCATCAAAACTATTATCTTTTCGACTTAAATCTCTAGCTTTTGAGGTGTATATAAATAGTTTTTCAATAAAGCGACTGTCTACATAAGCTTTTTCATTATCACTATAAAGACGACTCATAGAAGCTACCGCCTGAAGGAGTTCAGTATATTTTTTTAGTTCGAAATCAAATTTATTTTTCAATTTACTTTGCAAGTGCGATTATCATTTTTTCAGCTATACGTTCAATTAAAGGTACCGTCACACTATTACCAAATTGATGATAAAGCTTACTATCGGAGATCTTGGGCAAGATAAAATCTTTTCTAAAGCCTTGAAAGTTTGCAGTTTCTCTAGGGGTAAGTTTTCTTATTTTTTTTGTCTTAGGGTCAAGTACAAGAGGGACGTTGTGACCTCCCGACCCCATATTCGCCGTTAATGTTGGACAAGCATTTGATTTGTTTTCTCTTACGTACTGTCTCCTCCATTGGTACAAAGTATCAGACTTAATTACAGATTTTTTTATAGTTTCAAAACATTCATATCTATCATCATAAATATGATTTGGCTTTACGGTTTCACCTTTAAGGTCTAGACAGTCATGAATGGTCTTTTTTAAAGGAAGCGGCGCGGGGTATTCAAATTTATCAATATTTTTTTTAGATTTCATTCCAACAACAAATACTCTTTCTCTATTTTGAGGCACATTTGCATGAGTCATGGAATTTAGAACCTGAGGTGTTTTTATATAATACCCAGCACCTTTTAACTCATTTAGCATGTACTTAAAAGTTTCACCTTTATCATGATTAACAATACCCTTAACATTTTCCAACAAGAAAGCATCAGGAGCCGTTTCCTTAAGAATTCTTATAATTGCAGAAAAAACTTCACCTCGTTTATCTTTGAGTCCTTTTCTTAACCCTGCAATTGAAAAGGGTTGACAAGGAAATCCGGCAATTAAAATATTGTATGGAGGTATATTCTTAGCAGTTAAATCAAAAACATCTTTGAAATAAAAGTGTTTATGATCCGGATTGTAATTCTCTTTATATGTCAGTAAAGCGTCGTCATTAATTTCACAAGTTAAAACGCATTGACAAGCATGCTTATCAAATGCTTCTCGCATTCCTCCAACTCCAGCAAATAGATCTATGTATTTAATTTTTTTATTTTTTTGCATTAAGATTTATTTTGGCCAATTAGATCGAAATTAATATTTTTTAAAGAGCAATTTCTATTCTTTAGCCAGATAATTACTGCTGAAGTTAAAAACTGTTCTTTACCACGTTCACCTTTTCTCAATAATCCATTTTCTGGGTAATGTTTAATTAAATGTTCTTTTAATCTGAGAATGGCTGAGCGGACATTATTATCAATTTGCTTAATAGGTTGTAAATTTTCCTGAGTTAGATAATCTAATAAAATTTCCTTTAGCAGTCTGCTTGAGATATAACCTTTTACCTCTGGAGGGTAGGGAATTTTCGGATTTTTGTTCTTGCTTGTATTCATTGTGAGGTTCGGTTGGTTAGCTTATTCCATAATATATGGGAAACTTTACTTAATACATCTCCACATATTAGAACATTATAGCAGCTAAATAAATTTTCTAGTATTTAAGGGTTAAATTTTATCTTTTAAATAATTGACTACACTTAGCCAATTAGGAAATTTATCCGTACCGAAATGAATATGCTCACCTTTAAATTTATCAGCCCCATTAGCCAACCTATCATCAATGAGAAAATCACCAGAATTTAGATTTTTATGATGAGAAAGGATTAATCTTTTATATGCGTTTTGACCGAGATAACTTTTAACCCATTTCAACTTATCACTCCATGCTGATTCATTTTCCCAGGGTGAAGTGCTTAATATGTATGTATCAAAAAGAATCGATAACTCCTGAAATGAATCTACTGCTCCTGGGATAGGATCCATTAAACTAAAAATTCCAGGTATTTCATCCATTCTCTCTTTGTGTGTTATTAAATAGCGCTTAGGAATTTTGGAGAAAGCTGACGGGAAATCTACTAATACATTATCCATATCAATATAAAGTACTTTTTTCATTTTTAAGTTAATCTTTCTATGTAGTCAGAGAGTTTTTGATGTGGCTCCTTATACCAAAAGGTTCGTTCAAACATATCTCTCATAGCCTGTGGTCTTGTAGTCCATCTGTTTCGTAAATTGATATTTTCGTAACCATTGCCTTTTGATTTAACCTGCAAATCATATTCAACTTCTGTATCAGCATTAGTTCTAATAACAGGCTTTAGTTTGCCAATCAGAATGAGTAATTTTTTAATTTGGTAAGGAGTTAACTTATGTTTTGATATCTTGTTCCGTGTTCTTTTTGCGAAAGCATTGTTTTCTTTTTCAATAAGTATTGAATAATCACTTGTAATAACTTTATTTTTTTTATTTTCTTTTGAAACATGTAAAAGGATTTCTATGTACTGATCAGAAAAAAGTAAGTTAGAATTAATTGCTGTTTTTACCATTGGTGGCCACAATCCTTGCATTTATGAATAGGGTTTTGTTTTCCAATTACGCAACCGCCTAATTCAACTTCTTTTTTAAACCAGGCTTGAAGAGTTTCTTGTGATGGGTAGCCGTAGACAATATCAATAACCTCATTTGATTTACACTTGGGGCAAATATATTTTTTACCTTTCATGAGGTTACTCAATAACAAACTCAGGGGGTGCAGAGTAATCACGAAGTGTTGTTCCAGGAATAGTTGGGTATATTCCACCTTTATCAATAATCATAAAAGGTTCGGTAATATCCTTCATATTAGTTCCGGGTATGGGTTTGTAGATAATATTTTTATCGATCACCATGACAGGCTCAGTGATATCTTTAAAAGGGGTTCCTGGAATAGTTTTGTAAATAACTTCAGAATACAAGTTATAACTAGATATACCAATAATAGTAGCTAATATATATTTCATTTATTTTTCATCCAATAATATAAAGATTTGATAGTTTGGAAGAAGATCTTGATAAATAGAAAAACTAAAATCCAATAAATAATAGTTCCAATTAATCCTTTGTCATGGTCGCTCATAATGCATCATCCTTCTTAAATAATTATTCATAGAAGATCTGACTTCTTATATCTTTCTGCAGAACTGCAAAAAATGCATGTTTTTGTTCTTCTCTTTTTGCTTCGCAAAACATATTCTTGTCATCTAAAATCATTTCTCTAGTTACATTAATCACGTTGTCTTTTTTCTTATATGTTGCCTTATAGATCATGCCATCCTTGTTGTAACTTACATTGCTTGGTATACGCGTAATCTTTGTTTTTTTTGGAAATTCGATTGTGTAATAGTCCAAATAAGTTCTGCCGAAACATGAATAAGGATATTTTCTAGTCTCCAAAGGTTTGTCTTTGGATATGCTATAGATTCTGCCTTGAGTTAATCCGACAGGAATAGTCATTGCGGCTGGTCCAGGAAAATTAGCTATTGGGTCTAAAGTAAATGTACCATTTTCTTCATAGCGCTCATCAAATGAGTTTGGCATCGTGAACTGGAGCCTTCCCGTTCCTGTTTCCCCATAAGCACTTAGAATTTCAGCAGCAACTTTGCTGTCGTCTTTTCCTACATTACTTACTTGATTTTCTCTGTAGCTACTTTCAATAGGACCTGAAACCGCCATAGTGCTAATACCGTCAATCTTTCCATCTGGTTGCACTTTAAATTTAACAACAGTTCTTACAATATTCTCACTTGCCTTCATGGCTGGAGTATTGCCCATTTTCTTAAGTGCAGTTAATACAGTAGGTTTACCTCGATCTCCAAATGGAATGTCACCAAAAGGGACGGATTGTGCTGTGGCATCGACATATAAATCGAAATCGGGAATATAAGTTATGACATGGTTTTGTGGAGAGATCACAGGATATTTAGGAAGTGTATATGCTTCACCTAAATTGATAAGTGCTGGACTACTCTTAATACCTCTCGCTGCTAACAAAGCCTCATACAAAACTGCATGATCTTTACAGTCACCGTATTTATTTTTGACAATACTTTCTGCATCATGAGGTTCAAGACCACCATTACCAACATAAACTGCTACATAGCGAATATTATTAACAATCCATTCATATAAAGCTTTAGCTTCTGCTCGTTTATCACCGCCACCTTTATTAGCTACGATTCCATCAGCTAGGCCTTGAATGAATCCAGTGGGCTTGGCTTTAGATTTAGCTAATTTCTGGTAGGCTTCACCCAATTCAGCGTAACTATTAAATGAAGACACAATTAGATAGTTAGAGGTGTCATAAAGACTTACCATGCCAGGCTCAGATGGAGTCGCTGAAGATTGCTTATAAGTATATTTATAGTACTTATGACTTTCAGTTTCTTTTATGAACCCCCCTTCGAAGCCTTTGCTATCAAAATTTAATTTAATACGTTTATCTACAATAAAATTAATCTCGTTGTAATCGTATTTAAAGTAAGGCAAAGTAAATTCAGAAAAAATAAAATGACCGTTAAATTTTGTTTTAAAATTCGTTTCTTTAATCTTTGAGAAAAGTTTACTTCCAACAGTTACTTCCGGATAGATAATGATTTTGTGTCGTGTATCTGTAAAAATATCGGCACCGCGTTCACTTGAATCATCGCGCTCACGAATGTTCTTCTTTGTTACCTTTATTTTTTTGCCTGATGGTGTGATGGTGTAGGCATCTAAAATCTCAAGCTTTTCCATACCTTTTATAAAGCTTAGATCGCTTTGGCTAAATGCCGTAATACCTTTATCAGTTTCAATTCTATCTATAGCTTCCGTGACTGCCTGACTAGTTCCGTCAGCATTAACGATAATTGTTTTAATGTATTTCTCAAGTGTTACAGAAGGTTGGTATTCGGCTGAAACAATCAGGGAGTAAATTAAGATCAAAAAACCGATAATTAGTTTTGAAGCCATTTTTTTAATTCCATAAGTTGTTTATGTCCAAGACCTGTTATGTGATTGCAGAAAATAAGATTTTTACAATTAAGGGGAAATTCGTTTTGCGAATCATCTAATGCTTTCCAATCTACTAATGATTTATCATTTGCTTTCAAATAAAAAATAATTTCGTTGTATCTTTGATTACCCCCGCTATATGCATCTCCTGTCATACCTATAATTTGCATACTAATTGCTTTAGGCAACATTTTTTTAATCTCATCTAATGAGTATTGAAATCGCCAACTCGAGCTAATAATAATTTGGCATGAATATTCAACTAAGAGGCCAGCTAAAAGAGGCGCGTTAGATAAATATTTTTTACTATCACATAATGATGGATGCAGAACCCCATCAAAATCTAAAAACAAATATTTATTTTTCATTGCTTGTTGCTATAGCTTCTTGCCAATCCCCAATCGGTTCCATTTCGGTTGTATGTTTCGGGCAAAGAGGAGGGCCCATATGCAACCATTTTTTTAATGGAGTCACTTCGTAGCCACATTTTTTACATTTAGCTCGGGGCCGTGGACCTGTTTTTTTACTAGAAGAATGAGCTAGGCTGATTTTTGAATGGGGATATTTACCAAGTTGTTTTGAGATGACTATTAATTGTTCTTGCAGCCAAGGACCGGCGCTAGCCTCCCTCATCAATCCTTGAAGACCTACGTCTGTAGCTATTTTTTTAAATTCAGGACCATGATGATGCATACAATCATCAACCGCATGAACAAGCTCATGGACTAGCGTGTCTAAAACTTGAACTGGTTCATCGAGAACCGGGGAGATAAATAATTGATTAATGCCATCATTTGTTGAACTTTTACCCCAACACTGCCCTACATGTTTACTTTTGTTTCCAGTGCTCGGAAAGCCACAGGAGACTTGTACTTTTGGGATTGTATAACCTTTATTTTTAAAAATAGGGGAAACAAGCTCTACAGCATTTTGTAACCAGAGTTCTCTTGTTATTTTGTTTTGATTAATCATAATTTTTTAAGGTTTTAATGAGAGTTTCTTGAATTTTTTTTCTTAAATCTTTTGGTTCAAGAATTTCAACTTCTGGACCATATTTCATTACATCAATTAATAGTTCAGGCTCTTTGCTATAAGGAATTTTGAGTGTAAAACTACCATCATTTAAAAATTCGCCTTCTTGTTTTGGATGCCATTTTTCTTTTGAAACCCACCTTGCCCTCTCTGGAGAAAATTTTAATGTTGCCCATTTAATGTCTTTACCAGAGAAAATGCCATAACCAGACCCTAACTCTTCATTAAGTTTTTCTTCAGAAATATCTTTTGCTTTTGTTTCTAAAATTTCAACCCGTTGAATAGCATCTACTGAAAAGCTACGAATATCCTCTTTTAGGTGGCACCAACCATCTAGATACCAGTTATCTTTGTAGTAAATTAAACGTTGCGGTGAAATTTCTCTTGAGGTGAGTTCATTTTTACCGCGCCCTAAATATTCAATATAAAGCTTTCTTCTTTTAAGAAGCGATGATCCGATTGCTTGAAAGTGATCAAGATTAAATTTCCTAGAACCAATCGTTTCTATTTTGATTCTTTTTTGAAGTTGATCTAATGGATCATTTGTTGATCCTAATAATTCAGTTAGCCTAGATTTTAGTGGCTTAATATGCGGCGATAATATGCCGCCACTATCTAAGTTATTTAATAGGTGCTGCATGGTGAGTAAAGCAAAAATTTCGTCTGCATTGAACCAGAGTCCAGGTAGCTCATATTTTAGGTTGCTAGACTCTTTTTCAAGGCGATAACCACCAAGCTCACGATCAAAAATAATCGGCGCATTAAGTCGATCACGCATATAGGCTAGGTCTCGCTTTAAGGTGGCTGAGGAGACTTCTAAGCGCTCCATAAGCTCTTGGAATGATACTGATGACCTGCCATTCAACAACTGATCTATTTGGTAAATTCTTTCATTTATACTCATAAGGATGACTTTAATTAAGTTACTAGCTCATTGGATGATCCAGTAGATAAATTAACATAAAAAAATAACCTGGCGATTATGAGTATTATTAATATTTATTCTTCATAATAAGAAATAAAGTATCAACTTTAGATAGAACGGTGTATATGGCAGATAAAATTGAAATGAATGTGCATGCCTCAACAATAATAAATTTGATGAGATACAACGGATATTCATTTAATTTAGCTGTAGCAGATATTATTGATAATAGCATTACTGGCCAAGTTAAATCGAAGAATGTAAACGTAAACATAATTGGCCAATCAGTAGATGATCTATACGTCACAATACAAGATGACGGTCTTGGGATGGATTTTGATGAACTAAAACGCGCCATGAATCTTAGTGATAAGGGCCCAACAACAAAGAGATCAAAGGATGATCTTGGTAAATTTGGATTGGGTTTAAAAAGCGCTTCATTTTCTCAATGTTCAAACCTAATTGTCTTATCCAAAAAAGCTAGTACCGAATTAATAGGGATGGAATGGGACTTAAATTATGTAGCTGAAAACAATGACTGGAGCGCTAATATTCTTGAAAAGCCTGCGATAAATGAGGTTATAGAAAGGAATAAAATTAATATTGGGTCTCAGGGTACCGCAGTCATTTGGAGGTATTGTGATTATGTTTTTGATTCGGTTTTAGAGGGTAATAAGTCGCAAGAATATATTGCAACATTAATTTTAGAGCTACAAAAAAACTTAAGCCTTATATTCCATAAATATATTAGTCGTGGCTTAACTTTAAGTGTCAATGGTTTTGAGTTGGAACCTATGGATCCATTTTGCATTAATGGTGCAGAAGGGTCTCGTTCAACCGTTCAATATGAGGAAGTCATGGACCTTGAAGGTCATCAGGTGAATATAACTGGCTACTTGCTACCTCATATTACAAAATTGGGCGGGAAAAAAAGAGAAGAGAAGATTTCATTGAATGGAGACTTAATGGCTGGGCAAGGACTTTATTTTTATCGTGTTGATAGATTAATTTCTTGGGGGTCATGGCACAACCTTATAAAAAAATCTGAGGCTAATAAATTGGCTAGAATTGAAATATCAGTTGGTAATGATCTTGACCATTTCTGGTTATTGGAAATCAAGAAATCAAAAATTGTAATTCCATTTAAGATTAAAGAGAGAATTAAAGCCTTAATGGATAATGTTGCAAAAGGTTCAGACAGAGTATCAACCAGAAGAGTTGAGCAGCCATCTAAACCATTCGCATTGTGGAAGCGTGTATTAGATAAAGACAAAAAAACTTTGCAATATTCTGTAAATTTTAACCATCCGCTTTTAAAGAACTTTATAGATGAAAATGGATTAGATAAAGATGTAGTTTCTTCTTTAGTAAAATTAATTGAATCTACATTTCCTATAGAAGAGTTAAAAAATGATATATCTCAACGCACTTATAAGATTGGTATTGATGAGGATGATGTAGAAAATATAATGCTTGAAGAAGCAATTCAATTTCGTTCATTAAATGTGAAATTCGAAGATTATTATAAGACCATGATAGATAACAATGTAAGAGGTCTTGAACAAGGAAGGTTAGAGAAAATTTTAACTAATATTAAAACGCATTGGTTCCAATCATGACTTTAGATGCAGATCAAAAACTTAAAGAGAAAAGAGAGATTGTCGAAAGTCAGATCTATCTAAAATACCTAAATTTGAACGAGCAAGATTGGCTTTCTTACGATCTGGAAGAGCTCCAGAACAATATTAAGTCATATGCATCATTAATTTTCCCAGATCAGCTTAGTGAGGAAGATCTTTGGCAAATATACTTAAACCTTAGAGCCAAAATTGATGTTTCTGTTAAAGATGCTCAGGTATTAACAAATCACGACAAAAAATATATTGATTGGTATAACGAGGAATTTAAATCTTCGATCGATCATTTTTATTGGAAACGATTTAAAACTTATCTTGAGAAAAATTCAGCTATTCCTAGATCTGTTATTACTAAACTTAATAGTGACTCTGACAGGATAGTAAAAAAGTTAGGTGACCCTCGAGGGGAGCCATTCGTGATTAAAGGCATGGTTATAGGAAGTGTTCAAGCCGGGAAAACTCTTAGCTATTCTTCAGTTATAAATAAAGCTATTGATGCTGGTTATATTTTAGTGATAGTTCTCTCTGGCACCACTGAATCTTTAAGATCTCAAACTCAAGAAAGAATTAATAGTGACGTTATAGGAAAGACCTTTCTTGAGAATGATGCGAATGGTTTGGAACGTTACATTGGTGTTGGATTAATTGATAGAGAAAAAGGTTTTGCTACTGTAGAAACAAGCGTTCAAAATGATTTTAATTTGATCAGAAGAAGAAGTTTAGATCTAGATCACCAAGTAGCTCCTTCAGCAATAATTGCCAAAAAAAATGTAAATGTTCTTAAAGATATTAATAAGTGGCTGAGCTCATCAAATGAAAAAACTAATGCACCGGTCCTTTTAATTGACGATGAGGCTGATAACGCTTCCGTGAATACTGCGAAAGACCATGAAGACCCTAAAGCTATAAATAGAGAAATTCGTAATATTTTACAAAATTGTAATCGTATAACTTACCTTGCCTATACAGCTACACCTATGGCTAATATATTTATCAAGCCAGATGAATATATTGAGGGAGATTATGAAGATTTATTTCCAAGTGATTTTCTAGTAGGTCTCCAAGCACCGTCAAATTATTGTGGAGGTGAATTTTTCTTTACTAATGAAGAAACAAGTTCAAATGCTATTGTAGAAATTACTGATAATGAAAATGTTTTACCGATTAAGCATAAAAAAACAGACCCTTTGATAGAAATCCCCGGCTCTCTTATTGAAGCAATTGAATATTTTTTTATAGCCGCTGCAATTAAAGATCTTAGGCGGAAATCAGGAGAGATAAATTTAAAAATTAAAGATAATAATTTTGATTCTTGCTTAATTAATGTAACTGTTTATAAGAACCGTCAAAATGATATTAAGCCTTTTGTTCAATATGAAGTTGATAGGATTCACGAAGCTTTGAGGGCTTATGCAGGAGTTCCAGATACGAACAACGAATCCATCCTAAGACTTAAACGCTTATTTGATGAGTTTGTTATTGGAGAAAATATTCCTACATGGAAAGAAGTTCTGGCGTTGTTGAAAGTTATTGATAAACCCGAAGTTTTGTCTATCAATGGCGATTCACCTGATAATCTTGAATGGAATGTTAACAATTACACTAAAGCGATAATTATTGGTGGATATATTCTATCCAGAGGTTTAACGCTCCCAGGCTTAACAGTTAGTTATATTTTGAGAAGCTCACAGGCGTATGACACTATTATGCAAATGGGAAGATGGTTTGGTTATAGGGATGGATATCGCGACCTTGTAAAGCTTTGGTGTACGCCCGTTGCCCGAATGAATTACAGCCATATTACTGATGTTCTTTCTGAGTTTAATTCTATGATTGCTTCTATGGAGCGAGACAAATTAAGTCCCAGAGATTTTGGTTTAAGAATTAGGTCGCATCCAGATTTACTTGTTACGGCAAGAAATAGAATGAGAGGCGCAATCGAATGGGAAGAATTAGTAAGCTTCTCAGGAACTACATTACAAACCTTTGTATTTGACAAATCTGAGCAAAGTCGAATTCACAATCAAAATGTATCACTAAACTTTATTAACAAAATAAAAAATTACTTAAAAGCTGATTCATTAGTTGAAGAAAGACATATTTTATTTAATAGAGTTCCTTTTGGAGATATCTACGATTTTCTTAATGAATATAAAATCCATAAATACAATAACCGATTAGGTGATCATGATTTATTAATGCGCTATTTAGAAAAGCACCAGCATGGATTATTTGCAGAGTGGGATGTAGCAATATTTGCTAAAAAATCGGGTGGAAATGTTGTAGAAGAAATTCGCAAAGATTTTAAATCGATTTATTATGAAGAGCGTGCAATTTATTATGACGAGAGTTTTGATAAAGAAAAATATAAAGATTATAAAAATTCTATATTTCTTAGTGGTAATAGAACAATTGGCGCTGCGCGAACAGCGCTCGTGGGTTTGGAAGATGGACAAGTAAGTACAGATAGAACTAAACCAATATTAATTATTCACTTTTTAGAAGCAATAAGCTCCAAAACGAGAAAAATACCTAGCGAACTAAAAGACTACGTTGGTAAAAAATATATAGCACTAACTTTAATTTTTCCTAATAACAATGATAAGGATGATAACGTTACCTATAAAGTTAACCAAAAATATTTTGATGACCACTTCATTACTGGAAATATTGGTGGCGAAAGTGAGGAGGAAGAGGTATGAGTCCTTGGGATAATCTCCAGACACCTGTTGGTAGTCAATTTGTTTTAAAATCTATTCTTGCTCAAGGAGAAAGACTATGGTCATGGGCTAAAGATACTAATTCAAATATTGGAATTGCCATTGAATGTAGGGCAGAGCTTTTTGATACCTCAAAGATTGAGAAAACTAAAGAGTTTATTGTTGAAATTCATAATTCGCAGTCAAGTCAATTATTAACAATCTTATGCACAAATTATGAATATAAAGATATTTTAGAAAAATTTTGTTTGGACTTGGTTAGAGAAACAAATGAAATTGCAGATGATCTTTCTTTTTCAGTTGCACTAAAAAATAGAATTAATGCCTGGTGCCATTTTTTTAAATTAGGTCGTAAAAAGTTAAAGCATAATCAAGTATTAGGCCTTGCCGCAGAATTAATTTTCATAGATAAGTGGATTTTTAGTTTGGGAGAAGATGTTGATGGTTGGGTTGGACCATTAAATAATAGCCAGGACTTTGTTTCAACCAAAACTCAATTAGCATGTGAAATTAAAGTCTCTGATTGGGAGCCGGTGAGTGTTTATATTTCCTCCTTAGAGCAGCTTAATTTTCAAGGGACGCTCAAGCTTGTCGTGTACCCCGGTAAAATTGTTGATAAAGGCGATGAAAACGCCCTCAATCTAACTTCAGTTATTTTAAATCTTAAGGCTAAGCTTAACCCTCAAGACTTCCTGTCTGTTCTGAATAAATTAATTGTTGCAGGTTATGAAGAGAAAGAAACTGAAGACATTTATTTTAATATTGGAAGTCCATTAGGTTTTGATGTGAGGGATGATTTTCCAAAAATTACAAATAATAATGTACATAAAAATATCATAGATTGTAGCTATAAGTTACTTCTTAAAGATTTAGAGCAATTTAGATCAAATATATAAGGTTGATATGTCAGATTTAAGTATCGAAGAGTATTACGACGAATTAAAAGAAAAAATTAATCTTAGCGCAAACGCTCATGAGGCGCCTCAAGAAAGCCAGTTTTTAACTTTCATGTTAGATACTTTACAAGATGCTCGTGAAATTGAAACTTACCAGTTAATAGATGATGCACGAGATGCAAATGACCGTTTTAGAGCTGATGCATTTATAGAGGAAGATTCAAATTTATCTACGGGTATGCTTGGCATTGTTGTTAGCCTGTATGACCAATCTGAAAAACCAGAGAATCTAACAAGAACTGAGCTCGAAAAATTCCTTAAGAAAATAAAGGCTTTTGTTAATATTGCGCTTGAAAAAGATATTGATGACATATTTGAGATTAATGGTGGCGCTCATCAATTAGCTTATAAAATAAAAAATGTATTTAGCTCTGAGTTGCCTAAGCTAAATTTTTATATTGTTTCCAATCAACCCTTAAGTTCAAGAATAACTGATTTAGAGAAAATAGTAATTAATGGTGTAAACGTTAATACCCATATTTGGGATCTGAGTAGGTTTTATCAGCTTTACTTACAAGACACAGATTCTGTGGATATCGAAATTGACCTTAAAGCGAACCCTATCAATGTTTTAGAGGCTTCTAGTAGCGATGAGAAAATCCAAATTTTTCTTGGAGTAATTCCAGGAAATACTCTTTTTAATATTTTTCATACATACGGATCTAAGCTTCTAGAACAAAATGTTAGAAGTTTTATGGGAGCAAAGAATCCTGCAAACAAGGGTATGAAAGAGACAGTTAGAACAGCTCCAGAAAAGTTTATTGCTTTCAATAATGGCATTTCGGCAACGGCGGAAAGTGTAGTTACAGAGAGTAGTTCTGGCCAATTAAGAATTGTTGGCATGACTAATTTTCAGATTGTTAATGGTGGTCAAACCACAGCAACAATATACGCCGCTGGTAAAGAAAAAATTAACTTAGATAAAATTTTTGTTCAAATGAAATTGGTTGTAGTAAGGCATGAAAATGCATCTGATCTTCTTATTAAAATTTCTGAATTTTCGAATACTCAATCTAAAGTTCAAAAGTCTGATTTCTTCTCACATCATGATTACCACAGAAGAATGCATGATTTTTCTAAGCGATTTGCCGCTCCCCCTCAGCCGAATTCTGTAGGACTTACGAAATGGTATTACGAAAGAATTAGAAAGCAATATTTAAATGATCAGTCTCGACTTACTGCATCAGAGCAAAGAGCTTTTCAAAGAGAATATCCAAAACAACAATTGCTAACAAAAACTGATCTTGGAAAATATATTATTACATTTGATTGTTTACCTCATGTTGTTTGTAAGGGCGGTGAATATAACTTTGTAAAATTCAGTGAAATTATCAGGGCAATTTGGGATAAGAATGAAGCTGATATCAATGAACGTTATTACAAGGAAACAATTGCTAAGGCTATTATTTGGAAAAATCTTAATTCATTATTGGCTGCTCGGTCTATGCAAATGACAAGCCCATCTAAAATTGGAACATATGCGATTTCACTTTTGATGAATGCAATTAATAACGCCGGAAAAAATCTTAATCTTATGAGTGTTTGGAATATTCAGAGCTTACCGAAAAATTTAGAGTCACTTCTTATTCAAATCAGCAAAGAAGTTCATACATGGGCGAATGATAATAGTAGGCCAGTAGAGAATGTGGATTCATATCTAAAATCAGAAAAGTTTTGGGAGTTAATAAAGGCGAAAATTATAAATATAGATTTAGGACTCATATCTGATTTATTTATTGATAAAAATGAAATTAAACAAAATAAGCAGGATGATAGAAAAGATCAAAGATTAACAAATACTCTGCAAATTGAGCTAATGATAAAAGGAGTTAATAATTCAGACTGGAATTTGGTAGAAGATTTTCTTAAGGTCCATGGTATAGATAGTCCTACAAAGTCAGATCTGATACGTATAGCGAAGCAAACACCTCATAAATTATCTCCAGCGCAATGTAAGAAAATTTATGATGATTTTTATGCCGAATATTTAGAGCTTAATCCTAACTTATAGAAAATTTATTCCAGCGCGCTTCGTTCCCTAGCATACGCGCAATTTTCGCAGCTAATATGCGATTCTGGGATATCCTTTGAATTCATTGTCACAATCATTTCACGAACTTTATCTGGTATCCATGAATAATCATTTTTGTAAGGTATGAGTGTTTCTGAAAACTTCATCTGTTCATTAAACCCTTCAGCTGTTCTATCTGCGTTAACTACCAAAAAGTAAGATATAGACGAGGTCTTAAAGCCTTTGCATGTTAATAAATAATTATAAAAATCCATTTGAATCTTATAACCTTCATGATAAACATTATTCAGATAGGTTATCGGCTCAACCTCATTTAAGCTTGCTTGAGATTTGTAATCAACTACGATTAATTCTTTTGTTTTAGTATCTAGCCAAATATCATCAACACCGCCAGTTAATATAATATTTGTATCTTCAAATCTTTGAATGATTCCGCCTCTTAATGCATCTCGCCATGTATCTATTTCTTCGTGTTTAAAGGGTACTAAATGATTAAGGTTATATTTCTCAAAAAGACGATGAGGGGTTTGCTCTTCGCGACATTTATCAAATTCTCTTTTGAGTAATTCGTCTGTTGCTGAATTTAATGCCCAGCCTGGCGTCCCAGGCTCAGCTAGACCTAATACACGGTCCATATAAAAACAACGTGGGCATGTTAAAAAGTCACTAAATTTGCTCCTACTGATTTTAAAATCATTTTTTTGATTTGGATTGTAGGAGCTTGACGCTGTGCTTCTTTTGCCTGTCGCTGGTATTAGCTCGCCTCTAGAATTTCTTTTTAGACTAATCATGTTTAAATTTTTTCCTTTGTGTAAAAGACTAATTGAGGTTATTCTTTAAAGCAAGATTTGCATCCCTTTTATCCATAGCTCTTTTGTGCCATATCTTAAATTGAGTAATACCTTGTTGTATTAAGTATTTTTCATAATCACCAGGATAATAAGGTTCTTTTTGAAATCGACATATTTGCTTATATTGCTCTAAAGAAATCTTAGCCCACTTAAATTTCTCCATGACTCACCTCTCTACGATATCTTTCATTTAAGAATGGGCTTATACCGATATATAAAAAGTTACCAAAAGGCACGCCTGAATCAATCTCTATCTCTAATGTATTTGGGTATGCAAGCAGGTCATTTAAAAATAGACCTATATCTTTCTCTTTATATAGAAGATCTTTAAGTATTTCTATATTAAAACCTTTTGTCTCTAATTGTTTTTTTGCTTCCTTTGATAAATATTCAATGGAGTCAAGCGTTTGAATATATAGAACATGTCGGCAAAATGAGGCATCTCCTTGCCATGCTTCCATGAGACTTGGCATCAATTTTTTTGCGCAGTATGGGCAATGAATTTTTTCGTAGTAACCTGAAAGACGGAATGTTTGAATAGGGTTAGTCATACTTTACCTCCTTATTTTTCTTAATTTCTTTCAAAGTAGGTATATGAATCCAATGACCTGGAATATAGTTCCTTTGTCTTTTCCTACTTTGAAAAATACGGCCTCCCCAAGAGCCTGATTTCCAATACCAATGATCTACAACACATATATCGCCACTAGGGAATCGCCCGTGATCTCTATAAAAATAAAGAATTAGATTAAGAACATATTCTCGAGTGAGATGAGAATAATATTCAGTACCCCAAGGACCAAACTTTTGAGGTAGGGAAAAGTCAACAATGCTTTTTGCATCATTAATTACTTTTAAATCTTTTATTTCATCAGGAATGTTCGCGTAAAAATAAGTATCTTCACCAAATTTCCATCTAGTTTGATTGCGAGTTAAATCACTTGACCTAATTGACATGCTATTTCTCCTGTTTAGCAGCTTTGACAAATGTCTGGGTGTGCAATTTGAGTTAAATCACCCTTAAAACCTAATAAAAAACCCGCTTCAGTTTATTGCTGCCAAAACGGGTTAGTTCAATACTAATCGCTTTAGCTATAACTTATTAAACGCCATGCAAGCTGACAAATCGGCGTTGATTACCTCTTTAGATCTTTGGAGTCTTAATTAATAATCAAATGTAATTTTATTTAACCCCAGTATCACCAGGTGATCTTCGCACCAATTAATCTAATAAAAAATCATTCTATATATAAAAATTATGAATAAAGTAAGTATTTTTCATTATTTGGCCCACGTAAATTTATTTGAATTGTTTATTTATTTGATACCAGTTTTATCTTTATTTTCCTTGATTAAAGTTAACACACATTTAAAGAAGCATTTTGTGGCCATTGAAAAAAGCAAAAAACAGCGAAAGGGAAAAGAAGGTATTTTCACAATGATTAATATCATTATATTGGCTTCGATGGTTGGTTATATGGTGAAACATGAATGGCCACAAAAAGAACATTTCTATAAAAATAGTATTTCAAAAAAACAAATAAAGATTGATCAAGAAAATTTTCTAATAGGAGGCAGTTAACATGTTACCAGGACCTACTTACATAAGAGAGTGCCCTCATTGTCAGGGTAAATTTACTGAGCCATCAATGGCATCAGGTAATACCTTTGGGGCAAAGTTTTGGCCAGATGGAAAGATGGACGCTCCAATGATGCCAAGTTACCCAGCTTACGTTGGCTGTCCACATTGTCCAGCAAGTTTCTGGTTAGAAGACACTAAAGAAGTAGGATCTATTAGCTGGGGTGAAGAAATAGAAATAACTGATTTAGGTTCTAAGTCTGTTCAACATAAGAATCATGTGAGGTATAAAAGTCCATCGGAAGAGATATATATTCAGGGTTTAAGAGAGGCTAATCTTTCGCCAGAAAAAGAAATTTATTTAAGATCAAAATTAATGCAGCTTTATAACGATATTAATCGAGATCAAAAACTTCAAAGACCACCTACAGAAGCACAAATTGCAAATTGGAATCGCTTACTTGAAATATTAGGATCAATTGAAACAGAAGAAAAACTTTTGAAGGTAGAAATCCATAGAGAGATGGGCAACTTCGACGAAGCAAAAAAAGCTTTTACTGGTGAATTTGATGAAGAGTATATGGATACGATGAATAGACTTGATAAGCTTATAGAAGCTCGCGATGCAAGAGTGATGTGCATTAATCCACATGATGATTAAGCCTACATTAGAACGAATCCATGAGTGGAATCACGCCAATATGTTTGATTCTCTGGATGAAGTTACTGAAGAGCATGCTATATATTTAGTTAAATATATGACTGAGATTGATATCGATGCCATGCATTTTAGTTATAAAGATATTTTGCATAGCATCGCAAAAGAGACATACATTCAAGTTAGCAATCGAAGTGTGATGTTTTGCAATTATGATACCTGGGCTACCCTTCTTATGCTTGCTATAGATAAAATTGCTACTGAAGATGGAAATAAAGAGGTATCAAAAAAAGCAATGAGCGGCGTAAGTAGAATGATTCACAAATACCCAGAAAGATTAGATCAAAATGTTTGCGTGTGGCTTCAAGACATGTTTAAGAATGTGTACCTATTCTAAATATGAAAATTTCATTTCGAGTTGACCAGGATGATTGGTTTACATCAAGAGTAGAGGATGAAAACTATGCGGTTTCAATGACGGCTAATTTTGATGGTTTTACACCATCCAATGGGATGATAAGAGCATATAAATGGGATGAAAAAGAAATTAAAAGGGTAGTTGAATCTTGCAATTCTTTACAAGAAGTCATGATTTTTGATTATTTTAGCCCGGCTCTATTATTAGTCCCTAAAACAAGAGGTGATTCGGATACTAAAGCTTTAATGAAAAGCCTAATCGAAGCTGCTAATTATATTAATGCAGAATATCTTCATTTCAGACACTATTCTTATTTTATTAGGGGTTTAGAAGCTGGGAAAGAAGTAGGAGATATATTTAAATACTTTCTAGATTCAAATTTAGATACTTCATTAAAAGAAGTTCTTATTGATGTTGCCGATAAAAAGATTATCGATATATATAACGAAATAATAAAAACATCAAAATAATTTAAGGCTAATATTTTGGCATCCACTAAAACAAAAAAATTTGGTTTATTTTTAGCCGATAAAAAAAATAAAGATGGCAGTTCATTCTTTTGGTTTGAATCTCAATCAGAAATGCTTAATGAAATATCAAAGAGCTTTTGTAAAGTTTATTTCAATCGCGAAGATGTAAATCGTATTAATGATTTCTTAAAGAATTTTAATAAAATTGAAAGTGAGATTAAAAAATTAGGACTTTCTTCAAGTCAAATTTTAGATAGACTAGATACCCTATTAAAAAAATTTAAAATTGTAACTTTTTATGATTCTGAGAGTAGTTATATAGGACCAGGGTTGTCTTTGTGGATTAGCCAAGATTTATTTCCTATGCAATTACGGGGTGCTTTTAGATCTTCATTGTATGGTTTTTACTTAGAGAATAATATAGACCTTGGAAGGTCTCCAATTGAGTTTAAGGAAACAATACGATTTGAGGAATTTTTAGAAGGCCCTATTAAATTAGCCTGATTTTAGAGGCATTATATTTAAAATACTATCGGATGGTCACATGGCGTCTTATCTTTATAAATTAGCAGACAAGGCTGTAACATGGTTTGAGAGAGTATTGTCTTATGAAAATCCTAAAAGCCAACCCCCATTCTCAAAATTAACTCTAAGAAATTGTAAGTTTAGGTTTAAATGCGCTCAAACTTGGGAGGCGTTAGAAAAGACTGATGTAGCTACCACCAGAAAATGTAATGTTTGTCATGAGTATGTATATTTTGTTGAATCTGATAAACGTTTATTAGAGGCTATTAAACTTAATCAGTGTGTAGCTATAGCTAAAGAACCTCTTGAAATTTTTGTTGGAAGCTTAAGGCCGTTAGATGAATACAATCGCATTAAGGTAAAAAAAGACAAATGATAAATTTTTTATTATGGTTTGTAATATTTCTTATCCTCGTTAGATATAGAGCGAAGTGGTGGGTTTGGGCCATCTTTATTATAGGAACATTAATAGCTTTTACTAAAAATAAAGATTAAAAAAATAAACCTGTAAATATAATAAGAAGCTATTAATGGTAAGCATGCATTAAAAGGAAAAAATAATGGATAAAATTAATTGGAAAAAATGTATAAATATTATTACTGTCATTTATGTATCAATAGCTTATTGGAGTATTCCATTAAAATTTATAGGTTATGCAAATGAGTATCAATATGGCTATCCTCACTATATATTTAATGTCTTGTCCGTAGTTACGCTGGCTATCTCAATTTATGCAACTTCAGTTCTAGACATAAAGGAATAATAAGTCTATAGAATTTATGAATATCGAATTATTTCAACACAAATATTTTCTTAAGTAGGAAGCCTTGTTTACTGATTTAAATAAAATTCTAACTAATACTAAGCTTTCAATTTTGGAAGACTATGCTCGTTATTACAAATCCATCTCTAACCTAAGCTATTCTGAGCGTTCAGAACTCAAAAAATTAATTGATAAAGATATTAAAAATTATCAATCACTCCTTAATAGCGATATTTTAGATTCATCTATAGCTGCATGTTTAAGATTCCAGTATGTATCCTGCTACAAATACAACTTTTGCCATGCTATCAAATTTAGATCGAGAAGTGAAAATGTATCAGTTTTTAAAAAAAGAATTAAGTCTTTAGCTACGGGTACTTCAGAACTTTATGAAGATAAGCTTGCAACTTTAGGTGCCCTTGAAAAAGAGTTAAGTTTTGCGCTTGAAAATGAAGAGAATTTTATTAGTATTTTTGTTAAGTATGCAAAAAAACATCTTGGAGGAAGCAATCCTTATTTGATATATGATTTTTTTAGTGATTACGTTGGTTTTTACAGTCCTTATTCTTCATATCAAGAATGGAAAGTGGATTGTATAAAATCTTTTGAGGGTACTATTGAATCTAATATCCACACTATAAATTACGAAAATAAAAAATGGTTTTCTTCGAAAGATGTTATTGCCGACTGCTTAGAAAAAAATAAATTTTTAAAAGAAGATTTACCTCTTTATCTGGAAGACATTAAAAAAAATCATGACCTTATTAGAGATGGATTAAAATTCCTTCGTGATTTAAGGGAAATGTCTTTAAAAAGATCGGAATGGGAAGGGGCATTAGAGACAATTGAGGCTATAAATAATGGAGTTTCCGAAAAGCACTATCTGTTAGAAAAAGCTCACGATCTAAATATTTGATTTAAAGCAAAAGCCCTTGCATATTTTTTATTTAAAATACCTAGTAATTTTATTTAATCATCCCTAGTTTTTTCGCTAACTTAGTAAATTCTTTAATCCGATGCATAGTTTCTCGATGATTTTTAATACCTTCTAGGCTACGTTCGCCGTGCACAAAGTTAGGGTGTTGCTTACCTCGTTTAATTGATTCAATTTTTCTAGCCCCATGCATCCTGCAAGTTTTACAACCATATGCCGCCGGATTATTACATGAGAGACCAGTTCTTTTGCTCTTTGCTGAGCATTTAAATGCTTTATATTTTGTGACACTTGGTAACGGCATGGTTAATTAACACCAGAATATTGCGAGTCTTGAGCTATTAATAAATATAATTTACGGTTACCTATGCAAAGAAACCAGAGTCGCCAGAAAAAAACAAAAAACTTTTTTATATTTTGATTTAAATTATTTATTTTGTATAAAGTACTGGCAATACTGGCTAAGTTAAGTAATTCATTGATTTTAAATATCTTAAATAAACCAATAGCTTTGTCATTAAATGGAGCCATCGGCAAACTCCCTCATGGCGTCATACATTAAATCTGGATCCATCTCATAATCATTTGATTTTTCTATTTGTCCTTGATTGTTCCAAGCGATAGGACTTTTAATAAAATCTTCAAATTCTATTCTGGCCACGAAAATGGATGGTAGGCGATAACCTCTTTCCTGTTTTCCTGATAAGTTTTTAGTTCGATCACTTAATGCTGAGGGGCATATTTTCATTAGTGAAGACGCTATTTTCTGTGTTTGCAAAGGCACATATCGGTTAGCTTGCTTATCGTAATGAGAGTAGCCATCTAAAATATTTTGTGTAGAAATAAATATTGGATCTTCCCAATCTATATCTAAGCTCGTACCGTATGTTGATTTAGTTCTAAATTTTCCAGTTTCTAATACCTCAAACCAAAATCGTTCAAATCCATTTAATGATTGAATCCTTTGATTAAGATGTTCGTATGTAAGTGGTCTTTGACGTACTTGAAAGTTAGATAGATCTATAGAGAGTAAGTCATTAACAAATGCCGCTATAACATCAGGATTATTTATAGCCTTATGGACTATATCAAAGTATATTAAATCCTGCTGTTTCCTGTCAGATACGCGAATAAATACAAAGCGACGATCATCTATAGGGATATTTGCAAAATGTTCGCTGTTAGAAGCAGCGAAGAATCGATGATAGGAATATATATTTCTTGCTGGCTGATATTTTTGTTCAACATGAATGGTTGGCTCACTAATCATACTTTTTAGCCTTTCCATAGATGCCTTATCTCCTTTAAATAGTGCCTCATCCATCATCACCACATAATTCTTCTCAAGTACCGCATTAAATGTTCCTATGACCTGGTTGATGTCAGATACTTCTAAAGCTGACTTAGACCATATAGTCGAAAGAAGCTGAAAGAATGTACCTTTTCCACATCCACTTCTTGAAAGCATTACAATTGCGATGCTAGATTTTTCTTCAGGCTTTTGTAGCATATGAGCTATATATCTTAGAAGGTAGTGATATAAAGTTAAATCTTCATCACATATAACCTCATATAAGAAATCCCTAAGAACAGACCAGTCACCAGGATTTGGTGTGACCGTAGGACCTCTCCAGTAATTAAGGGTAGTGGATGGAGTTTTTAAAGGACTAAAAGCTATCTGATCATAGACATGTGTACTTGGACTCACAAGAAACTGATCAATAATTTCTTTAGGTTTTGTAGCCATTGGTAAAGTTTCTATAAATTGCCTAATTAATAATTGACCTTCAGTTCTTTTGTACAAGCTAATATCATTTTTTTTCCCGGCCATTACGTCAGACACTTCTTGATTGTCGACAATTCTAATTTCGGCAGAAATATTGATTAGACTAAATCTTTCTTGAACAGACTCTAGAGGCGATTTTGATTTTATTGTGGATTCTAAATTAAGCATTAAATCCTCCTTCTTTAGCGAGTTTAAATAAAGTTCCTAAACTTATGCGCTGTTCTCTCGAAGGATCATAACTATCAACTACAACATCAAATCCATGTTCCCTATATCTTTCAATACAACTCATGCACCAATCTCTAGCTAAATCTATAGCATTGGTCCAGCCCGTACTCATCAGTGCCCAGACTACATTTCGATATGTTTCGTAGTCACAATCTGCAGATATATAAGTTAAAGCTAATTGAACGCGTGCAACTTCTCTCGGACTTTGTAGTGGTTGAACATGAATATTTTGAGGTGGCTTTGAAGAGGAATTTAAAATACTTTGCCAGGTTGTTAAAAGAAGATCAGGAATAGTAGGAATAGCTAAGATTGATCCCTTTCCTCCCCATTGATACTGAGTACCAGATGGATGGATACTAGGTGGAATAACATCTTGTACAGTAAATCCATCGCTAGATGCACATCTAAACTCTAACATTGATTTACCTTCATTATTTCTAATCATTTTTGTTTTAAGAGCGCCTATATTAGAAGGAAGTCTATAAATTAGTTTTGCGCTATTAGATTTGCCAGAAAAAATAGAAACAGCATCAGGGGCATTCAAGAGACTATCAAGATTGATACCTCTAATTTTTAACCATTCTCGCGAATCAAATATATTGTCTATATCGATCGCACATGTAGGAGAAGGTGTGCAATAAGCATGCGCCAATCCAATATTACAATCAGTAAGAAGATTGGATTGTTCATAACGATTAATAACATTT
>Ga0214919_10003440_pt1 | contig 23903 bp, 29 predicted proteins | sample LL1503_MetaG_FD_177994 | JGI IMG/M metagenome (GOLD analysis project Ga0214919, IMG submission 177994) | Freshwater microbial communities from Lake Lanier, Atlanta, Georgia, United States - LL-1503 | ecosystem: Environmental > Aquatic > Freshwater > Lake | place: USA: Georgia | collected... | reverse complement strand
AGAAAACTAAAATTCAAAAACTTTTAGAATTATTTAGAAGAAAATTTGTTTTAAAAAGTGAGTAAGTTTTTAATTTAAGTTTATTTTTACTTTAAAAAGTGAGTAAGTTTTTACTTTAAGTTTATTTTTACTTTAAAAAGTGAGTAGGTTTTTACTTTAAAAATATTTTTAAATCAAAAAGTGAGTAAGTTTTTACTTTAAAAAAGTATATAAAGAGCTATACAACTACTATATAATATTATGACGAGTATCAGTAATGATTTTAAGATCACTATCGAGAACAAAGAGATATGGAATTTCTACAATAATAACAAGAATATCAGTATTGAGTCAGCTAATTTGTTGCTGATCAAGTTTATCGAGAGCATGTTTAATCATCTTACCGAGAACCTGGAAACGAATGTAAATACCCAGATTCTTTCATTTATTCAAGAAAATAAAATAGAGATGAGTCAAATTAAAACAAATTTATCTACAATAAACGAGAACCTAACCAAAATAAACTCTGATGTTCTCCAATCTATGAATCAACAACTTGTTACCCTAAAACGAGAATACATTGAAGATGTAAAACAAACAGTTACAAACAGTATGCTCACTACGTATGAGAAGATCGATAGTCTAATTGATAAGAATACAGGACATCTCCTAGATAAGACCACGCTCCTATTGAACGATGTGATTCCAAAAAATCAAGAACAAGTTAGTAGACAGATCAACGAGAACCTCAGACTATTTCATCAACAAATTGCAGAAGATACGAGCAAATTAGTGGGTTCTATGAGTAAGGAAGGTTCTCTCACCGAGTTTATTGCATCTTTTGATAATAAGTATAATGCAGTGTTACAACCATTATACACATTTTTTTCTGCTAGTGAAGAGCGCATTACAAAAAACATTGATACATTGAAGGAATCGTCCATTCAATCTCTTATGAGTAAAAACAAGGTTCTCGATGATCTCGGCGAATTCTTAAGTAAATACAAAGGTTCTAGTAACAAAGGCAAGTTCGGAGAGCAAAATTTGAGTAGCATTTTGAATAATTTGTATACAAACGCAGAGATTACCAATACGTCAGGGACCAAAGCATCGGGCGATTTTATTATGAAGCGTGTAGACAAACCGACCATCCTTTTCGAGAACAAAGACTATGATTACAATATACCCAAAGACGAGATTGCAAAGTTCATTCGAGATGTAGATACGCAGAACATGCACGGAATCTTCTGTTCTCAATATTCTGGAATCTCTTTCAAACAGAATTTCCAGATCGATATTAACAAAGGCAATGTTCTCGTATATATACAACACTGCGAATATTCATTGGATAAGATTCGTATTGCAGTAGATATTATTGACAGCTTATCTGTGAAGCTCCAAGATTTGAACATGGACGAAGATAACAATACCATTTCAAAGGAGGTCTTGGATGAGATCAATACTGAATACCAAGCATTTATTTTACAGAAGGAAGCCATGGTGACTCTTGTAAAGGATTTCACCAAGAAAATTAGCACTCATATCGATGACATCAAGCTACCTTGTTTGGATAAATATTTGTCACATAAATACGCCTATGTAAAAAGCAATTGTTTTACATGTGATATTTGCAGCATCTTTGTAGCAACTACAAAACAGAGTTTATCTGCGCACAAACGCGGATGCGCAAAGAAAATGAAAGCAATGGAGAACGTGTTGACCGAAAAATAACTTCTTATTGTATAGTAGTGTAATGGAACCCGTAGGAAAAGATCATTTTCGAGAAGCCTTTTCCTCGTGGATAACACGAGCTGTAGCTGGTGAACGATCTGTTTTATTTGCATTAGAAAGTCATCTTACAAACGATCCAAGTGTAATTGAAAGACAAATGACTATTGGCAGACATCATGATTTTTTAGAAAGTATATTATCACAAGTTGACAAGTCACTACTTTCTGTTTTATCTGAATGTGATGAAACGCTTGACAGATATACCGATATTTTTTTATCTCAACCCTTGAACAGTAGACCACATTATATGTATAATAGATTTTTGATGCGAGAACATGAAGTTACACCTATATTTAGTTCTCAAACTACTGATTTAAGACAATCAACTGACAGTGATGACGTAGAGGATGCTAGAAGATATTTAACAGAAATCGACGAAGCACTTATTCATAAACCGGTTGTTGTTTTTTATGTGGGTATTGCACATTATAAATCATTGTTAAATTTATTTTTAAAAAATGAATCAAACCTTGGTGTTAATTTATTTGTTTATAATTTAACAAGTTTATCAAAGGTGATGCAAACATTTCGAGAAAAAGATCAACTTTATTTAAAGAGATTCGCACCCGTAGTTGAAGAGGAAAGCTTTATTCAAGTAGGAAAACAAATTGAAGACAGATATCCACAGGTTGAACCTGACCAAAGTTTGAATAATGAATATAGACGCGCTGTCTTTTATCAACATGGACACCCTAATGGCACTCGAGTTGTTCTTTCTGGTCTTTCAACGGTTTCTATGAATGGAAAAAAAGGAACCATTACTAGTAGAGCAATAACAAAAAATGGGGCCACTCGACAGGGAGTTGTAATAGATGGTTCAAGAGAACCTATTGCAGTAAAACTTGAAAATTTAAAAAGTGCACAATTCGGAGGTAAATATAAAAACAAAACAAATAAAACGTTAACTTCAAAAAAATACAAACGTCGTCGATTAACTAGACAAAAGTGTAAATTGTGGAAACAAACTACATGATGACAAAAAATTGAAAATACTTTTTATCATCATCAACTCTGTAACAATAAGCGCTTTACAGGTATAACTTAAACATGTCAGTCGATCTCAGTTTCATTCAGGATGACCATACTAGGAGCATGATTGCTAATGGGCACGCGGCAGTGTCAGAGCTTGAACTATGGAGTTGGCTCAAGACATTTGATCCAAAGGATGGATTTATGTTTACACCACACGAGAACATAGACAAAATTACAGAAGCTATGGATCGTTTACCTAACCCACCCTCCCATTCAGGGAGTTCGTTTGGAATTACAATGCGGCATCTACAGTTCATAGCTAAGCATGGTATGGAAAAATATAAGCAAGAGGTTATCAAGTCAAGAACAAATTAATGTTTACACGGTAATTTTGATTTCACTCGATATTTTTTTTTATCTCATCAAAATGCAGTGATGGTTTGACGATTTGTTTTTGGTTAATATTGTATAAGAGATCATTGTTACCATATCTATATTTGTTAGATAGGACTTGTGTAATATTTCTTCTATTATAAGCCCACCTATACCAAAATTCATGATCGGATTTTTTGATTCTCTTGATATATGTCAATTGTGTATAATAAATACCCAACTAATACGATTACTTTTTCGTGGGTGTTTTTCTATAGTTTTATATATATATAGACAATGCATGGACGCATGAATATGGTGATGACTTCAGGTAGCAGGTCGTTCTCGAAAACTAGCAAAACAAATATTGAAGGTGGTGTCATGGAAAATGAACCGTGTGCTACCTTTGTTCTGTATCTTGAGCCTTTTTTGAATACCTATTATAAGGCATATCAAAATGTGATTACTGCAAATGTTGTTCCTTGTGGACCTTTTTCTCACCTAGTTTCCAAGATCTCTATTTCGGCATTTCAATCTATGGGACAGTATGCGTCGCCTTTTTACAGGGGTTTTAACTGTATCAATGTGGTGACCCGATATCCCGGGGCTTGTATTAAGGATGCAGGGGCATTCATGGGCCAAGATGACATTCCCGCGATATTAGGTTATTTGATAGAAAATGGTTATACTGTGGATACTGCTTTGATGAATATGCTAAATATAAGTCGGATTGTTATGGGCGGTGTATCGGACATGAGGGTGGTGGAGATCGCAAAATGATTGCTATAATCAGGTATATTGGTGAGTAGGATAATGAGAAAAAGGGGACCAAGGATTAGGGTTACAGTGTAATCACAAAACACGCAATTTGTGATTTTTTTTGTAATTTACAATTGTAATTACAAACGAAGGAATGTATTTTTGTCATTTTTGCAATTTACTACTGTAAACTTATGAACAAACATTGTGCGCACTGATTATGCAGTAAATTATTTAGTAAAATCTATACTCCTACTTTATTAATGGATAATTTACAAGAAGTGACCGATGTATCCGCTACTGATATCTCTGCGTGCTCGATAGGCAGTAACATTACTATTAAGTTAGAAGATCTTTCCTGTAATTATCTAGATGTTTCCAATAACGTTTCTGTTGTTTGTAATAAATATTATATTCAACAACAACTTACTCATGTAAAGAAGAGAACCTGGTTAAATATATATAGCGTAGAAGAACAACAGATTACGCAAGGTTCTCCTATTGTTTTCGAAATGAGTGAAACTATTCATGGACATTGTTGTCATGCAGAGAACACGGGTAATATATGGATTTGTGCTACTGGATATTATCAAGTATATATGAATTTATATCATTTGGAACCGTGTCAGTTTTCATTATGCAAAAATACAACGGATATTATTCCAAATAGCACGGTTGGTTCTCTAATCGGTTCATCGCAAAACTCCAACCTGTTTATTGTGAAAATTAGAAAGAGTGATATGACACAACCCTGCACCATGTCTGCAACTGGATATGCTTGTTTGTTACAAGTCGTTAATAACTCATCATTGACACCTTATGTTACATTAATAGGTTCTCACAGTTCTGCAAATACAATCCCTCAAGTGACAGCAGCATTGACGATTGTCTCTCTTTAACATTGACAAACCGATAGCGTCAATAGATTCAAAGTAATATTTCCTGCAATGGTTCCTACCGAAATGTAGCGGAAGGGAATGGCACCGTATATGTATATATCTCCAGAATTGGTTAAATTGGTTGTGTTATAAGAAGGGATGACAAACTGTTTCGATACATTGGCATCGGAATTACCTGTTGTGTTTGTATAACTGTATAACTGTATTCCGATAGCACCTTGAATATTAGAACCATAAATTGTGACATTTTCTCCCAGTTGAATACTACCAATCTTGATGAGTGGATCGGCGCACATCTTCTTTTTTACTCTTATAAAATCACCCAAATCAATCTGTGCAAAATGAGCAATATCTATTTCATTATTACCTCCTATATCAGTAACAAAACCAATGCCATTTTCGTATGATGGGCTTTCTCCTGTTCTAACATATAGACGGCTTGGAGCTCCTAGTCTATCATATCCGGATACCACAAAATAAGTAATATCATCTACAGGATAAATAATTTTAACATCTTGAGGACCTACAATTCCTGAAACTGGTATAAATGACATGTCATAGGTTACACAAACACAACTGCTGGAGCCTGGTGGTCCGGGTGGTCCTGGTAATCCATTTTCTCCATCTTTACCGTCCTTTCCTGGTGGTCCAGGTAATCCATTTTCTCCTGGTGGTCCAGGTGGTCCTGGTAATCCATCTTTTCCTGGTGGTCCTGGTAATCCATTTTCTCCTGGTGGTCCTGGTAATCCATCTTTTCCTGGTGGTCCAGGTAACCCATCTTTTCCTGGTGGTCCAGGTAACCCATTTTCTCCGTCTTTTCCATCCTTTCCATCACATCCATCTTTTCCAGGTCTACCATCACAACCATCTTCTCCGTCTTTTCCATCTTTCCCATCACATCCATCTTTTCCAGGTCTACCATCTCGCCCATCCTCTCCGTCGCATCCATCTTTCCCAGGTCGACCATCACAACCATCCTCTCCGTCACATCCATCTTTACCGTGACAACCATCTTCTCCGTCTTTCCCGTCTTCTCCATCACAGCCATTTTTACCATCTTTACCTGGTCGACCATCTCGCCCGTCTTCACCATCTTTCCCATTTTCGCCGTCTTTTCCATCCTGTCCATCTTTTCCATCTCGCCCATCCCTTCCATCTTCACCATCTTTTCCATCCTCTCCTTCCTTCCCATCTCGACCATCTTTACCATCGCGACCATTCTTTCCATTCTTCCCGTTCTCACCATCTTTTCCATCTCGACCATCCAGTCCAGGTTTTCCATCCTTACCATCTTTGCATTTATAAGAGTTCTTACATTTTTTGCTGTTATTCTTGCAAGATTGTCTCTTCCTATGAAGGCATTCATCTTCTGAGTGGCAGCTCTCTACGTGGGGCATAATATATCTTGTATATTATATATTATACAAGATAGTAAAATATTTACGAAGAACATAATTCGGCTACATATTTGCAGCGGCTTGCTTCGAATTGTATTTACAATTTACAATTTATGAGTTACATTTTGGGCGTTTTGTTTTTCTACTTTTTTGACGTTTTTTGATAGGTTTTTTCTTTATACTTTTTTTATGCTGTAGTTTTACCTTTCCTCCTAATAATTTTTCTTCTTCTTCTTTTGGTAATATTTTCGACAATACTAGTGATAGAATAAAACAAATACAAAATGAAATAACAACACTATTTCCTTCACCAAAATTTCCCTGATATAATGAATCGCCTATCGCCACACACAGTTTACCGCGAAACATGGTTATGGGAGTTTTATTATATCCTTTTCTATGATATCGATCGTCATATTTGTTTTCGGCATCAGTCCAGTCGTAAGACATTATTGGTTCTAATCGGCCACCAGTAGCGTCAAATACCATAATGGTTTCTTCGCTTATGTATCGAGCTATATTTTCCTGTTTATCTATAAATATTATATAGTTTCCTAGTTGTTGTGTATAGTTTGCAAAACAGTATTCTATTATATTTATTTCTATTGCATTTACATTAGCGCCGAATAAACTAAAACAAGCTTTTATATGATTTGGAAGAAGGGAGAAGAAGTGTCCAGCCCTTCCTCTTGCTCCTTCTCCCTCCGCTTCTGTTTCTTCGTCATCATCTTCTTCTGGTCCTGCATCATTGGCCGGTTCACTTCCAATAAATTCTCCAATTCTGGCTTCACTACTACAATTGAATATTAATCTTTCTAGCGTTAATTTATCTGATTCAAGTAATTTACTAGATGATTTTCTAAGCGATTCGCGAATTAATTGTTCTCGTATTAGCATTTCACTGTGTGTTTTTTCTGTTACAATTATTACATTTAAATTTGGTATAAATAGCTTCAATAATATACTCATATATAAGCCGTTGATTGATCCACCAATGATTACAATATTTTTTTTTGACGAGTCGATATCGTATATATTATTAGGTAAAAATTTCTTTTGTTTAAATGACTCTACATTGTGTTCATCTTCGCTTAATAAATAGGTTATTCTTGACCCGCCGAACATAGCCAAGCTCTCCTCCGCTTCTGTTGCTTCGTCATCATCTTCCAGCTTCTTCTTTTTCCTTCTTTGACCAGCGACAAGAGCCTTACCTTTCTGTAGAGAAGAATGTGCTTCAGCTGTTAAAATTGGCAAATTAGTTATTATTTTGTGTAAAAAACGTATCATATCAAATTTTAATCTTCCTCTGAATTGTAGGTCACCTAAACTATAATCAGCTGCTGTATTCTCTATTATATATTCCATCATATTGTCGCATATTTTATGATAATTATTTATGATTTGTTCGTTCATTTTTTATATAAATAGATATTTTTTACAATTTACGGGTTACATTTATTGATAGTAATTGTTATGTTTTGTCCAAGGCTAATTTGCTCCGTGCAACTCTTCTCTTTCTTTGATCTGCATTTTTTACAGGTCCTCTCCTTCTTGCATTTTCGACATTCATCACGTCGTCTGCATTTTTCGCAATGACATCTTGTGCAACTATACTGGCTCTCCGTATCAGAATCATCGTAACTTTTGGGCATAATATTTGAAAATATTATATATTTATATAATATTTTTATGTTTCATGCTATAGATGCAGCGCTAATACATCATTGTAATTATAAATATACAACTGTAGTGCGGACTTCTATGGGTGAAGGGTTCATATCTCAATTTCCAGATGCGTCAGTAATGATGGTGCTGTCTCCGGTAGTCGTTGTAGCAGTATTCGTATTAGCCGTTACTGTGTTAGTGTTAGTTACGCTGTTATCTGTAGCAACTTTATTTCCACTAGCTATTTGATTTCCACTTGCAATCTGGTTTCCACTATTTACATAGTCCACTGTTCCCTCTTCAATAGTGACATTTCCACTGGGATCAACGGCTCCATTTCCAATATAGAAATTGTTGCTGGTTCCTCCGTAAAATGAGTTTCCATTTCCACTGTTAGTGGGAGGAAAAGGTTCTGTAAAGGGGCGAGGCCTCCCTCTTCCTCTATTACGAGAACCAGAGCTGGAGGAGCTACTGCTACTGCTAGAACTGCTGTCAGAATCAGAATCTGAGCTGGAGCTGGAACTGCTGCTGCTAGAACTATCAGAGTCTGAACTGCTACTGCTGCTAGAACTGGAACTAGAACTTGAGGAGCTAGAGCTGGAAGAACTGGAACTGGAAGAATGAGGATGATGGGAATGGCCAGATAAATCAATGACTTGACCTGATGGATCAAAACATCGTTGATTTAATTGAGATAATCGTGCTTCACTTAGAAATCCTTCCAACCTTCAACGTCTTCCGTGGTGATGATGACCACGGGAACCTCTTCCACGTCCACCATAAAGATCCGTAAATTCAAGGATTTTGAGCAAGTTGTTGTCCTCGCGTTCCACGACCAGGTTGTCACGAAGACGATCACGATCGATAAGATCCATCTTCTCCTTGACCTCGCAGAACTTCTCTTTGACTTCACAGCAGCAATCGCCTACCTTGTCAACAATGAGTTGTTGGCTTCTGAGTGCCTCATACTTGGCTTCGGCCAACTGTGCAGAGATGAGTGCAGTGCTCTTCTGTGCCTCCAATTGAGAGATAGAGAAGTTCTGTGCAGCTTGGCAAGCAAGTCCCTCTTTCACCTTCTGCATCTCCAATTGGTTAATGGCAAATTGCTGTGCGGACTGGCTAGACAATCCCTCCTTCACCTTTTGCATCTCCAACTGGTTCATGGCGAAGTGGCTGTCGCCCTTGCTGGACAAATATTCCTTCATCCTCTGTTGCTCTAATAAAAGAGACGAATAATGATTGGCATCTTCAGCAGCCAATTTCTGGTTATCCAACAACATGTTAGCATACTGACTAGCTGATTGTAAAGACAACTCTGCTTTAGACTTTAAAGCTTCAATCATAGATTGGGTAAATCCACTAGTCATTGCCGAGCGATTTTCCCAAGCTCCATTCTGCACTTGATTTCCAACTGCTTCATGATTTGCGCGAAGATTTGCCAGCAATTCATTGGTTGCACGATTCGTTTCAGCAATAATGGCATGGCGCACATCTGTTAATTTGGCATCGCTCTGACCACCCACGGTAACAGTGGTCATTCGGTTCTCCCCTGCATTGCGCTCAATAGAGCCTAACAAGGCAGAGTGAACAGAATTGGTTGCATTGACACCATTTGCACCGTTTCGCTCAATGGCAATGGCCAAATCACGAGCCTGGTTTGCAGCCGCCTCGCGACTAGCAGCATCAGTGACTGTAGTGGTCAATCGGTTCTCACCTGCAACGCGCTCGATAGCCGTGCTGATGTTTCCACCAATTCGCTCACTGGTAACTTGAGTAGCATTTCCATTACGTTCAATGGCTGATCCAAGAGCAGATCCGGTGTGGTCAACAGCACGCATAATATCGCGAGCGCTATCTGCTGCTGCTTGACGGCTAGCAGCATCCACTACGGTGGTAGTAAGACGCCCTTCACCAGCAACACGTTCAATGGCAGTTTGTGTAACTCCAGCAGTATGTTCAATTGCATGGTTGTTGACCAAATTACCCTTTTCAATAGCATCGCGAAGTCCAAGAGTTGATTGAGTCACATCTTTGGACAAACCATTGATACCCGTATTTAAAAACTGGGTCGAATCATTCAATGTTTTCAACACTTTGTTTGTGCCGTCATAGACCGAAGTATTTAAGGCTTGGTTCTGCATGGCCATAAGAATCTCATCGGGAGAGTAAGATGGGTAGGGGTAGGGAGTCGTCATGGGGGTTGTCTGAGATGACATACTATACTACGGTAAAATATTTTTTGCAGATAAATTAATTTATTTCTAAAGTTTGTGACTGCATTTACAGTAACAAACTTTGTAATTACAAATTAGAATTTGTAACTTGTAAAAATACACTTTGCTACTGTAAACTACAATTGTAAATCAGACCATAAATGGTGAGTAAACATTTTATTTAGGAAATTATTTTAGCTGGATAGTTTATAGAATGAAACACCATCATCTTCAAAATCTTACTACGAAATACAATGTTCTCGTAGAAGAGTTGAATACAATGCGAGAACAGTATAACAAACACTACCAGAATCACGCCAACACATTGCTTTTTCTACAAATGAAAAACCAAGAACTTCACCAAGAACTTGCTGAATATAAAAAGGTGATGCCTGTTATTCCTCCCCACACTCCTTATCCTAAGAAGAAGAATGGATATGAGAATGGCGATTTTTTGGATGAGGATAGAAAAGTTACTCCTATGCCCAATGTCAGCATTATTCCTCATCCTATACCGCCCCCTCATCCTCAGCCACCTGTCGTAGTGCCCAAGTGTTTCAATCCTTATTATTCTTCTTATCCTCATTATTATGATTACTTGTCTCCTTCTTACCCTTATTCTTCCTATCCTTACAACTATCCTTATTCTTCTTACCCTTATTATCGCGAAGGACCCAAACCAAAACCAAGACCACCAATACATATACCGGTTCGTCCACCAGGTTACCATCCTATTCACCCACCAGGTTACCTTCCCGGGGTGCCAACACCTCATCCCTACCCTATCTTACCAAAAGACTTTCTTCATGATTCCGATTCTGACTCAGACGATGAATAGGTTAGCTTTGAAAACTTTTTTACAAAACCTAGGACAATTTCAGCTTAAACAATTCGTAAAACGAATATAAATAACTTCTCACACAATAGTATATTATTATCCGCATACTATTATGTCGTCATCATCATCATCATCCTTGCAAACTTCCAACAAACGCATTTGCCAATTTTATTCTGCCAATCCCTCCATCAATTTCGAAGTGGTAAACCTCCTATTTGTGGATCTCTTTGAAAGACTTCTCACCGATATGGATAAAACCATGACCCAATCCGTGCACAATCAACTCCTTGCGGGCCTTTCCGAATTGACACAATCAGTCAATAACAATCAAAGCAATTTTGTAGCAAACATGCTGACTCGATTTGCCGAGCTGAAAGCCGAATATGTGAAAGAGACCAAATCCATCATCATGTCGAACAATATCGATACCATCACTCCATTTATCGAGCAGAATAATTCAACAATGATGGAGAACACACAGCGACTAATAAAAGAATTAATGCCCGGACTATCCAAAGAGATGAATGGTCTACTTCAATCATTCCGCTCATCTATGGCAGAAGATACATCGAGTCTGTTAAAAGAACTGACTCCTAAGAATATGACCGATTTCTTGAACCATTTTGAACAGAAATCAACCGTTTTCATGCAGAACATGCAGCAACCCATTTTTTCGTTTATCAGTGCAAGTGAAGATCGCATTACTAACAATATTGGGTCTTTGAAAGAATCGTCTCTCATCACACAACAAACTCAAGGTAAAATTGCGGCCGAACTTTCTAGCCTTGTGGATCGTTTTCAGATTACCCATATGTCTCAACAAGTGATTGATCGTCAACTCGTGCAGCTCTTGACCCGACTCTTTCATACGGCTGATATTACGGTCATGCCGCATCATGTGGGACAGGTTCTCTTGAAGCGTCAACGTAAGACGCCAATTTTGATCGAACATCGAGAACATGAAGACAACATTCCGATGGAGGATATTTCCCCTTTTTTGGCCAGCGTAGAAGAACATCATAGTCACGGCATCTTCATGTCGCAAAAGAGCGGCATTGCATCCAAGAAGAATTTTCAAATCGAACTCCATAATCAATTCATCATTGTGTTTATTCACCATGGCGAATATGCTCCTGCAAAGATTGAGGCCGCAGTCGATATTATTGATGGGTTGGCCATGCGTTTGAAACAGATTTACCCTAATGCCAAAGAGGACTGTGCTATTCCCAAAGAGGCACTAGACAGCATCAACAATGAATATCAAATCTTCTTGTCTCAAAAAAGTGCGGTGATCGAGGTGTTCAAAGAAAGCCAGAAGAAGGTTCTCAGTCAGATTGACGAATTTCGATTTCCCTGTTTGGATAAATTCTTGTCTACAAAATACTCGACACCCATTCAGAAGCCAGGTCTAAAATGCGATCTGTGCAAGAGTTTTTGTGGAAACAATTTGAAAGCGCTGGCTGCACACAAACGTGGATGCATCCGCAAACAGTCAGCCAACATTACGAATAGTATGAAACCAAGTAGCAATGTCAATGATGAGAACACGGTCAACGGATCGACGTATCGTGCTCCGGGACCGATTCGAGTCAGTTTTTAAAAATAGTTTATTTGTTTTGTTAGAAGTGTAGTAATTTATTACACTTCTCACCATACACGAGATATGTTTTTAATTCATTGCTAAAAGCGGAGTGATGCTATGAATTAAAAACTGGGTCATTCACTAATATTATTATTATAATTTAATATTTTATTATCCAAAACACACAATAATTATACGGATACGTTTCATCAGTATCAATATTATTCACATTTACATTACTTATATTACCTAAAGACATTCCAGTATAAGATGAATTATTTGTTGCTGTAGCATTACTACAGCTTAAAGTTATTGTATTATAAAATGGCCATGTGCCGTCTATTCCGTGATGAAAAACTCCATTCCATGCAGTAGATCCAAGCCAATTAATCATTGTATTATTAGGTAAAGTCATGCTTGTATTTATTCCATGTGAGTGCGCATTCTGTATATGAGTATGTCCTGAATCTGTTATTTTGTGTATATGTTGTTGGGTTACATGATTTTGAAATGTATTTGGTGATACTGCGCCATTATAGGGGATACTGTTATATGTTTGTGAACCAGTCCCCCTTAAAAAAGCAGCAGATAAATTGGGAGGAGTGTAATTTCCATTTTGACTTCCTGAACCTATACCTAAATTTAGTAACGTATTATATATACCGTCTGTGCCGTTTGTTCGTTGAATTCCGTCACAAATTATCCATCCGGGTGGATCCTTAATGTCTATTGTTGCAGAAAAAGCGGTTACTGACCCTGCTGGGACAGAATCACTTATATTATTTTTGTAAAATCCTGACATTTTACTTATATGTTTTAGATATATTATAATTGTATAATCCAATTTACACTAAAATTAAACGGATACGTTTCATCAGTATCAATATTATTTATAATTACATTACTTATATCTCCTATCGAAATTTGTGTGGTAGACGTTTGATTTGTAGCTGTAGTTGCATTCATACTATAACCAAAATTACTTAAAAAAGAAGAAAATGTATCGGTATAGTTAAATGCATTACAAATAATTCGTCCTCCACCTTGCGCCTGATAGTATTGCTTATTCGTATAACCATCACTAGTTTTTGTGATTGTATGTGAATGTGGTTGTTGCGTGTGTGTGTGTCCAGGATCTGTTAGTGTGTGTGTATGTTGTTGAATTGCGTGACCCTGGAATGTATTTATTGTTGCTGAACCATTATAAGTGACACTGTTATATGTTTGCGAACCAGCCCCCCTTAAAAAAGCAGCAGATAAATTAGGAGGAGTATAATTTCCATTTTGACTTCCTGAACCTATACCTAAATTTAGTAACGTATTATATCTACCGTCTGTTCCGTTTGTTCGTTGTATTCCATTACAAATTATCCAACCAGACGATGGATCTGTAACTCCTAAATATGCCGCAATGGTACCTGTGTTGCTAAAAGGATATAAATTTTTATAAAGATAATTATTAGTTGGAATTGACATTTATAGTGTTAATTTATGTTTATATTTTAATTCGTCGTTAAAATTTCAGAATCCAAATAGTTCCAACATTAAATGGATACATTTCATTAGTATTTGATGCTGTAATATTCATATCACCATTTGTGATTCCTGAAGTGCTTGAATTATTTATAGCTGATGTATTTGCAGCACTATAGGTTGGTGGTTGAATACCAACTGAGTCTGCTGAAGTTTGTCCAGGTTCTACTGCATCCATTACCCCTGCGGTGAGACTTAATGCACCTGTAGAATAACCAATATCACCGCTAGCCCTAGATAAAGTATGATTATGTGAATTTTGTGTGTGTGTATGTCCAGGATCTGTTAGTGTGTGTGTATGTTGTTGGGTTGCATGACCTTGAAATGTATTTATTGTTGCTGAACCATTATAAGTGACACTGTTATATGTTTGCGAACCAGCCCCCCTTAAAAAAGCAGCAGATAAATTGGGAGGAGTATAATTTCCATTTTGACTTCCTGAACCTATACCTAAATTTAGTAACGTATTATATCTACCGTCTGTTCCGTTTGTTCGTTGTATTCCATTACAAATTATCCAACCAGATGGATCTATAGAAGTTAATGCTAAATATGATATGATTGACCCTGAAGGGAAGTTTATATTTTTATTTTTTGATAAAAAAGACATAATATATTATAACAAATATATTAATTTTAAAATACCATATAAAAAATAAATGGGATAAGAATTAATGCTTATTAGTAAATTTGTTCTTGCGGGATGTCTCCTACTAGTCAATGTTACTAGTTTTGTTTATACGCGTCCGCCAAATCATCCCCTCTCCAAGAACTATCATGAACGTTATTTAAAACGACTCAATTCTAAGAATGTTACTATTCAAATTAACAGCATTTACAATGCGCCAACCCGCTATTCATTTCAGGAACCTAATCGAAATCGATCTAGTAATATATTTGAAGAAGATGAAGACGACTATGATTTGGACAATGAAGACTATGAATTAGATGCTGACGAAATAAATATGATTTCTAAGCTTGAGGAATTTTTGAGACATGGTCGACCTGAACAACAAGGCAATTTGACGGCTGTAACCCCTCATCAACAAGATGTAGAAAAGCAAAAGCAAAATCCACCTAGGGTTCGTATTCTTATCAATCCTAATCTATTTCAACCACAAAATCTAACAGAACCTGACATGGAAGATGATGATGACAGTGATATATTTGATCGATTTGGTTACCCATTAAGGCCTACTGCTAGAGGAACAAGGAAAAAAGGAAACAAGAAGTCTGAGAACTTTGAAGTGGTTACAAAATCGCCTTTAAATTTTACTGACATTGGTGGATACGACACTATTAAGGACGAGTTATACCAATGCATTGATCTTCTGTCTAATTTTAGCAAGTATGCAGCCTACAATGTTCGCGTGCCCAAGGGCCTCATCTTTGAAGGCCCACCCGGAAATGGAAAGACCATGTTGGCCAAGGCTCTTGCTGGAGAAGCCAATACTTCGTTTATTGCTGTATCAGGTTCGGAGTTTCAAGAGAAATATGTTGGTGTAGGCGCAAGTCGTATTCGTGAACTCTTTTCGTTGGCAAAAGAAAATATTCCCTGCATCGTCTTTATTGATGAGATTGACGCGTTGGGCCGCAAGCGATCTGGTGAAGGTGAAACATCGGGAAGTGAACGTGACAATACATTAAATGAGCTTTTGGTTGCACTCGATGGCTTCAAAAACATTACCGGTGTCTTTATTATTGGCGCGACAAATCGCGTTGACCTATTGGACGAAGCGCTAATACGACCTGGCAGAATTGACAAGCGCATTTATATTGGTAACCCTGATACCAAGACGCGTCGTGCCATATTGAACATTCATTCTAGAGGAAAGCCGAGTGATCTCTCTGTCAACTTGGAGGATCTGGTCGAATCTACTGCAGGGTTATCAGGCGCACAAATCGAGAACCTGTTGAACGAGGCCATGTTGACTGCATTGAGACAAGACCGCAATCAATTTACCAATGTTGACGTGGACATCGTTTTGAACAAAATGATGGTAGGTTGGCAACCCAATGAACATCAATTTACTTCAGATATTATCGATCATATTGCCATACACGAATTAGGACATGCTGTAGTAGGATTATTGTCCAAGCACCATGCAAAGATGACCAAGATTGTCATCAATCTGTTTTCGCCCAAAAGCCCCGCTTATACCGTGTTTGAGAGTTCCGTGTCCAATATTCTGACTCGCGAAGCGTTGTTTGAACACTTGATGATTTTACTGTCAGGTAGAATTGCGGAAGAACTGATTTATGGTCGATCCGTTACTACTGGCGCGATCAATGATTTTGAGGAAGCCGCGCGTATTGCTGAGAGAATGATCACCTATTATGGTCTCGGAAAGAAGCCAATTTATCCCAAGACATCGGAAAAGTATAAGGAGTTGATTGATACCGAAGTGGCATCGCTTATTAGCGATGCGTATACGCAAGCCGAGTTTCTGTTAAGTCATTCCAAAGAATTGATTTTAGAAGGAGCCGAATTGCTAAAGAGTAAAAAAGTGATGAAGGCCGATGAATTGTTGGAGATTATGAATTCTAAATATTCGACGATTTTTATGTTGGGTGTTCGAAAATAATAACATAACGTAGTAACTATGTGATTATTTATAACTTTTTCCAACTGCATATTCCTTTTTTATTAGCTCTGGATTCATACATATTTCCGTCGTTTCCTTGAAGAACCTTACCACAGTTCTCATTGGCAGGGTAAGGAGGCGAAGGACGATCCTGATACTTCTTCAGGGTTCCCGCTTTCTTGCCATTTCTGGTAACACTTATTACTGGGCTTTGCTTCGCCGTTTTAGTGGCTGATAATACGCGAACAGAAGCAGGAGCAGCAGCAGGATTTCTATCCTTAACGCAGATACCTTTAGCATTTTTGACTTTACCCGGGTTACAGGGTTTTTGGGCTTTTTCTGTCTTGGTTCTCGGCATTATACAATATATAAAGATTATATTCTATGTAGTAACTTCATCATTTTTGCGATATTGTTATCTATTTCTAAAGATAAATCCTGAGCCTCACTAAACGAAAAGGATGTCTTCTTTTTCAAATTTGTGATAATGTTATCTGCTGATTCAAAGAACCCAGATACTTCACTTCTCAATTCGTCGCTTATAACATCTTTTTTAGCAAGTAATAATTTTCCTAAACTCGTGAGTTTCGTATCTAATCTGTTCATCAATAACCCTTTCCCAAACATAGTCAACATCCCAATATCTAAACTGAAGTTTTTCATATACGCACTGCAGAGAGATGTAATATCTTCTTCTCCTGATGTTTCTAACGCTCTCATTTGTTCATCTAAACGATTTATTCGATCTAATGAGCCTTTGGCTAAGCTCATCACTTCATCTGGTAAATCTCCCGAAATAAAATAATTTATAACATCAGCGTTTTTTTCTTTTTCGCGTTGCAACTCCTCCAAAAAATTAGTTATTATTTGCTTATTCTTATTTTCTTTCATTGGTGATGGACTCTTTTTCATACTTTTTCTTTGTTTTGATGATGATGTAGAAGAAGTCTTCTTTTGCACTGGTCTGGTAACAGTAGGAGTTTTTTTCGTCGTTTTCTTCCAATACCATACGCCATTACTTTTTTGGGTGGATTGATACATGGTAACCCCATCACTTCCGGCCATCACTTCCATTGGAAATCTTTGAGCTAATGCTAATGGTAATGTTTTTGCCTTCTTAGTTTTTGACATTATACAATATACGTATACATTATTACAAAATTGAAAATCTTTTTAACGCGTCATAGGTGAGTATTACTAAACAATAATGGAAGAAATGGAAGAACCACAATTACTATATTACCCTAACAGCGAAGAGGTAAGACAGCTTGTTCTTCTCTTCTCTAGTGAAGACAATATCATTTCCCGTGATATTGTTAGAAGGATCTATGCCCGGTTCTTCACAGCATTCGCCACATTCGAACGCGCCTATCGTGCTCTCACTAGGGATATCCTTGTCGACGATGAAAAAAAGACTGTTTATAAAACTCTTCGAGCTGTTTATCCAGTAGGCAGTTAATGTGAATCATACCCCCCGTTACACTCACTGCCATATTCATAAGTCATTTCAGTAATATTGTCGCGCATTTCGTATGCCAAATTGATTGCGGCCCAGTCTTCATCTGTCAACTCCTCCACATAGGTTTTCATATCCTTCTCTTTTTCACCATGATAAAGAACTCCCTGAGAAATATATCCAGGACCTCGAGAACCTTGATAATGATTTAGTTGCGCATTTTCTTTCTCATCATTCAATGTATCACTTCCTGCGCAACGCCAACAATATCCTTGCCAAATGTTCTCTGTTATGGAGAACCCATACTTGACACATAGTGTGCATTCATGGGGTCCTGTTCCGGGTAAATGGTTGATTGACCATTCCTTGGGTATAGCCGCTGCATATTTTACGCCGTTTATCACGTAGTAGTCCATGTTTTGAAGTGTATATTATATTTTTATATAAGTATAATATAATTCAATTTTTCTATTGACATTGTTATTTTACAATGAAAACAATATAAAATAAAAAATGAAAGACCCCAATATATGATTGCACGTCGTCTACTATCAACCGCCACCCATCATAAGAACAATGTTTCTGCATTATCTGTCTTCAAAAGTTCATGTTATAATAAAGTCGAATTCAAAATTAACGAGGAAAACACTGCTAATAATGCAGTAAAGAGATTCGCAGCATTTAATATAGGCTGTCTAGCAGTCACTGATTCGCAACATAATATTGTGGGTGTTTTATCTGAACGAGATTACATTAATAATGTTTCTGCGTTGGGGAAAAACGACATGAATGTGAAGGTGAAAGACATATGCACCTATGCTCCTAGCATCATCATTGCAAAGAAGGACGATACAATTGAGCAGTGTATGAATAAAATGTTATTTAAAGACATTCGTCATTTGCTTGTCATTGATGAAGCAAATAAGGATTTTGTTGGGATGATCTCCATCAAAGATTTGATCAAGGAAATTATGAAAGATAAGAATGAAACCATTACTCGATTAACCGATTTCAACATTGGTAAAGGAGCATTTTATGGAAGCGAGTAACCTTCACTATTTTCTTCGTTTTCTAGAGGGGGGTCTCTTCTTAGATATTTGCTGTTTTTCGGAAGTTTTTCTGGATTTGCATCTTCCACCAACGAAACGCATTCTTCTTCGTTTTGGGACACTTGTTTTTTTCATATTCGATTCGAATCCTTCTATATATAAGTATATTTTACTCCATTTAGAACTTGTTTCACCATTTTTTGCCTTTTTCATGATTTTAATAAAATCATCTTCATAAATCTTCCCTGGTTTATCGGGTTCTACTTCCATAATCATTGCGTTTACTTCTACTTGAGTCAAATCATCGCCTATAACTTGTTCATATAAATTATGCAATCCGGTATTATTTAAATAAGATCCTTCTCTTGCTTCCAAGTCTAGATTTATATTTTCATTGGAAACCCATAGTATTCTAAAAAAGTTACTGTTAACAAGGTCAAAGTCACTTTCCATTATATGTAATCTATAGATATTTATTTATAGATTATCGAAGTCAACTAAAAAGGGAAATACAGATGACCAAATTACTTAAGACACATATTTAGATTAAAACCTTATCAACTACAAGAATACGAAAATAATCCTAAATGAAAAAGGTTTGCATGATAACAAAAACAACAAAAAAGGTGAGAAACGAATTTTTAAAATGATTCAACAATATGTTGAACATAATTATATAGCAAAAAATATATAAATATTATAATAAACAATGTTAAAGTTGCACAATTTGCATATTATTTTATAGATAAATTATAATATAATTATGGAAGACCTTGATACAATTGTCCCTCTTTCTCCGCTTCTAATACACAGCACATGTTTTTACCCATGAAAAGATCACCCATGAAAAGATTTAGACGATTTTGTAACGGAACCCTTCTTTGTGGAAGAGGGTATTTGCCCGAGGGTTGCGGCACTGATCATGCTGAATGCATACCAGCCGCCCAACATTGGTTAGGAGTTTACGTTTGAAGAAAAAGAATAAAAAATTGAAATATAATAATAATATATATCAATAATTATAAATTAAATGAGAACCCGTAGCCAAACGAACACTTATTCGCCTATTGATTTTATTGAAGCATCAAAATGTTGGAATTCAAACAAGCGTCGTATCAAGAATACGACAACCTACGAATATGTATGTGGTGCTGCATGTAGTAGTAAGGTTGGACAATTCTGTCAAAAACGTCCTATCAAGGATTCACGGCATTGTATTATTCACGCAAAAACGATATAAATAAATAAAATATTATATTAATATTACAGGAATATGAGCACCGAGCAAGACAATATTACCCTTACAACCGCAGAAGAGCAACCAATCAACGGACTGTTTGCTCCTCCTTCCAATGAAGAAACGAATCCTACTACAGAAGTAAAGCTTACCGAGATTCCAGTAACCAATGAAAATATGGCTCTAAATTTGATGGTTTCATTTTTGAACGTCGCTCAAAGACGCGGTGCTTTTTCTTTTGATGAATCAGCCAAGATCTGGGAGTGTTTACAAAAGTTTATTAAAACGCCATCAGCAGCAAACACTGTCTAATTATTTCCACGTCACTTTCCAATCTTTATTCATGCAATGGAAGGCAAGCGCCTTTACTTTTGCTCTCTTCGGAACACCATCTAGAACCATTCCGAGTCCAGACTCATAGGTGATTTGTAGCGGACAGCCTTGTTTTTTTAATGGATCTTTATTGACCTCTTGTTGCATTTTTTTCATGAGACCTACCATCTCTTTGTCGTTGTTAAAATAACTTTTAACATCAACAACCTTCTTAAAGGTTCTCCCTTCTTTGACATAAATAGTAGGATATGCAGTAAAATATTCTACTTCTTCCACGCTTTTATTCCGCATGGTTTTGTTATGTTTTCCGGTCCCGGTCGTTTTACGCGTTCCTTGTTGGCGAGGCATATATATATTATATATATCTAAAATAATTATAGTTCGAATACTTTTTAATTTTGTTTCGCATACCCAATGACAGCACAAGCAATACGTTTCCCAGCATGTCCAGTAGTAAGACTATCTTCATGTCCCCCTAATCCACAATCGTCAGGATCAGCATGGATAATTAATCCACGGCCTATAATATTATATTTCGTTCCACGTAAACGGATCTTGTCATCTAGAAAACTATAGCTAGCACATCCATTCGCATCCGTTTCTAAATTCCCTAAATCACCAATATGTCGATGGACCGAATTGGGAGAACCATGAACCTCATTTGTTGGATTAAAATGCGCACACATACTCTCACATTGTTCACTCATATCTCCACATTCATGCACATGAAACCCATGTAATGCATTTTTCTTCAAACCCTGAATAGATACATCAATACGAACATGAGTAGAATTACGCATCTCCGAGAACCTGACTATCCCCCTTTACCTTCTTAGTATCAAAGACAGCAATCGCCTCAATCATATATATAGTCATTACTAGACTCATAATCACTATATAATTTTATTCATTATTCATTATTGATACAATGGAGAACAAATTCTTCGTCGGTTTTCTCTGGCTGTTCTTCGTATTTACCACGCAGTAATGTTACCATGACCGTAGTCAATTCATCATAGGTTGCTGTTAGTCGCAATGTTTCACCCGTTCGAATATTGAACAATTTGACCGACCTCGTATCTTCCGGATTTTGGGTAAACCAAAGCCATGCATAAATGATGGTCTGTAACATATGATCTATAGAGAGCTTACTGGTGCATTTTAATTCCCATAAGGCATCTTCTGTTATCAGATCGACCCGTCCAGTAAATCTAAATTTAGTATATTCGTCGAAATAGGGAGCTAATATGGTATCGATATCAACATGGTCTCTGTCTTCGCCTTGTATAATCACCTCTTCTACAAGCGGAGAAATTGGAGAACCAATGACCGTTGTCAATCGATGCATACACTGATCTACAATGTTCTCACTTATCCATGTATATTCATCACGGTCCATCTGCATCAGTTTCGAATATAATGTTTCTTGAACCGCTATACTGACATTGGCCAAATACAAATATTCAGACACGGTCGAAAGAGTCTCAGGTAATTCCGCCACTATCTTCCGCAAATAGGTATGTTCATTGGGTTTCAACCTTATCATACTAGCCATGATGAAATCATATAAACTAGACGATCTACCATTCTTTTGACGCAGTCGGTCATAATAGATACAAGGAATCGCAATACCATTTAAATCACTCACTTCCTCAAAAAATCCGCGTTTGGTTTCAATAATCGTTGGAATATCAATGACGTCATATTCCATCTCCTTAGTGAATATCTTGTCTAGCAAAGGAGACAATTCTTCAATCACTGATTCGGGAATAAATTTGATTAGATCAGTAGGATTCACTTTATGCACATTCATGAGCGTTTTCGACGCAGCCTCAGGCTCAGCTGAAAAGAGATTTCGCGGAGTTCCCTTGAACGTAATATAATCCATCTGACTCATTTCTTGATGTGTCATTTTAAGAAATTCCAAGGGACGATCTGTGGAAAATTGATGACTTTCTAACAGGTAGAGGCGATCCGTTGCTCTCGTGCAACCTACATATAATGCATTCGGACATCTCGTTTTCGACAAGGTTCTCGCATAAAATCGCAAATAAGATTGATCGAAACCAATGACAAAAATATATTTTCGCTGTCGCCCCTTGAAGCAGTGGAATGTTGAGAACACGATTTTTCCATGGATAACACGTTCATCGATCTTGTCGTTCTCCAACATGGGAACATGACAAGGTATATTTCGTTCAGCCAGCGAGTTCTCTAACTGTCGAATATTACTATTGACACCCTTGACGGACGCTCCCAAAACTCCAATATCACTAGGATTGACACCCTGTTCTAACAATTTGGTTATCTCGCCGAAGACAATACGTTCCAGATTAGACTTGGAATTACATGCATAGAGAACCGTGGGTCCATCTCTACATGCCTCCATCCTGTCCTCACCAAGCATGACTTTATTGACAAAGTTACACATTTGATTCGTAATTCTATAGGACATGCACATTGTGCATTTCTGAAACCGCCTGGATTTTAACATGGAATGGTTCTCCCAAATCTCTTGAGCGAATGTGAGGAAGCGAATATCGGCACCTTTGAACTCATAAAGTCCCTGCATATAATCCCCGAGAATCAAAAGCTGAATAGGTTCTCCCATATCTGCAATCACTTTGCACATGAATTGATAATAGAGAAATGTCATATCTTGCGCTTCGTCGAGAACCATGACATGGAACTTTTCGATCTGCATTAATGGTGGCATTTTTTGACATAATATATGTCTGATCCCCGTATCCGTATACGCTGTAGGATGATAATATTTGACCGCCAAACTATGAAAGGTATGCACATCGATGTTCTTTATTTTATGTTTCTGGACGCGTTCTTTCACTTCATGGCGCAACATGGAATTATAGGTCATTTGTAGAAATTTACGGCGATTTAGCGCTTTGGCAATAGATAGAATCAATGTTGTTTTTCCGGTTCCCGCACACGCATCTACCACTACATTATATCCCTCTTTTACTTTGTTTAATATAGTTTGTTGTTCTTCGGATAATGTTTCCATATTTTTTAAGAAGAATAAATCGTCGATATGATAACAGTAAGGATTTGTTTATATTCCTGTTGTTTTATATTTATTTAGCAGTATATTATAATGGCACAACCAAATCCTGTAATAGCGGCACAACAACCAAATCCTGTAATAGCGGCACAACAACCAAATCCTGTAATAGCGGCACAACAACCAAATCCTGTAATAGCGCAACAACAACAACCAAATCCTGT
>Ga0214919_10003439_pt1 | contig 23904 bp, 29 predicted proteins | sample LL1503_MetaG_FD_177994 | JGI IMG/M metagenome (GOLD analysis project Ga0214919, IMG submission 177994) | Freshwater microbial communities from Lake Lanier, Atlanta, Georgia, United States - LL-1503 | ecosystem: Environmental > Aquatic > Freshwater > Lake | place: USA: Georgia | collected... | reverse complement strand
GTTGTGTGTGGCTATCGCCAACGCCGCCCTGGTGGCGTAGACAAATTACGGCAGCAGATCACAACGTGTAGAGACAAGCCGCGCAGAAGCTCTTCTTGCTGGCCTAGCGGCGGCGGGTGTGATCATTCTTAAGGTAAGAATATGTCAACATGCAATTCACGAAAGGTAAGTCATGAAAGGTTCTGGCAACAAGATGAGTGAGCTTCACAAGCGTGTTTATAAACGCATTGCTGAAGCTGGTCGCAAGATCACTGAGTATGGGGGCCGTGAAACTTACAAGTCAAAAGCTGCCATGAAAATGCATGAAGGTGTTGAGTCGGCTGGTAAAGAGCGACGCGAAAAAGCTGGTTACTAATTAATAAGGTAACCACGAAAGATCGCTACACATTTTGTTTCTGTTGTTAAAGCCTGTTTCTACATTACATGAGGCCCGGCATGCTTGATAAACTTTGTTATCAGTGCAACGATTGATGCAAGATTCGGTTAAAGCATCGTCTTTTCCAAATTGTTCTGCAGCTGTTATGAGTCCTTCTACTGCTAAAAACTTTGTACGTGGCAATAGATAGTTTTGTAATTTATCTAAATCATTACGAAGTTTTTCAACAAAAGCTGTTGTTGATAAATACAAGTTTGAATCGGTTTTTTTAACCTCTGCTAAATCAAATTCAAATAATTTTATTGAGTTTTGATAAAGTTTAACGCAATAAGCTGATCGCAAATCAATTGGTGTTGGCGGTATTTTTTGAGCCTGTGAACTTGCAGTAGCAAGCATTAGCAAAAAGAGAAGTAGAAGTTTTTTCATATTATTTTTGCTTACGGCAAGTATGCGCGGTCAATACTGCGTTCATCTTTTGTGCTGTGCTCAATGAACTTTACTTTGAAGTGATAAAGCTCATCTATCAATTCTTTATGAGCTTTCATTTGTAATTCTTGATTTTGTTTTTGTTCTTTGACTAACTCTACGAGTTTAAGCACTGCGTAATAAATAAGCCCTAGCAGTATTGCGATGACATATTCCATTTTTGACTTTCCATGACCCAAATCACTAATTTACTGGTAAATACTGCAAAACGCAAACCTCCAAGAGCTGGGATGGGTCGTCCTAAAGGCTCTGGTAACAAGACATCCACCAGTGCCAAAGATGCAATTGCGCTGGCAGCTGACAAGTTAGGGGGAAGCCAGCGCCTTGTTGATTGGGCTAAAGAGGACCCTGCCAATGAGCGAGTTTTCTGGGGAACGATTTATCCCAAATTGTTACCTTTGCAGGTCAGTGGTGAGTCTGGTGGCCCAATAGAGATGGTTGTGAAGTGGGCAAACGAGAACTAATTATTCCCTATGCGCCCCGTGCACCTCAGCTTCAAATCCATGATGCTTTGGATGCAAACAGGTTTGCAGTTGTGGTGGCGCACAGGCGGATGGGCAAAACCGTCGCAGCATTGAATCATTTGATTCGCGATGCCGTTCAAAATAAGAAAGAAAACCCAAGGTATGCCTACATTGCGCCTACCTACTCACAAGCCAAGCGTGTGGCGTGGGACTATTTACTCAAATACACCAGCCCATTAGGTGCTGTTGCCAATCATTCTGAGCTTAGAGTGGATTTCTGGGGCCGAAGAATCAGCCTTTATGGGTCTGATTCATTTGACTCATTACGGGGGCAGTTTTGGGATTTTGTTTGTCTAGATGAGTATGGCGATCAAAACCCCAAGATTTGGTCAGAGATTGTGCGACCCGCATTGGCAGACAGGCAGGGTAAGGCTTTATTTATTGGCACACCAAAGGGCAGCAATCACTTTAAGGATCTGCGCGACAGGGCAGAAGTAGAGGATGGTTGGACGCTGCTTGAATTTAGGGCCAGTGATACCAAGATATTGCTGCCTGAAGAGTTGGCAGCAGCCAAGCGCGAAATGGGGCCTGAGAAGTATGAGGTCGAGTTTCAGTGCTCATTTACTGCGGCCGTTGAGGGCAGCTACTATGGCAGCATCTTGAACGAGCTTGAAGAGAAGAAGCGGATGTGCGAGATCACACGTGATGATCTATGCAGAACATTTACGGCTTGGGATTTAGGAATGAGCGATTCAACTTGCATTTGGGTTGCTCAAGTGACAGGTCAAGAAGTCAGGCTCATTGATTTTGTTGAGAACCACGGGGTGGGTCTTGATTGGTACGTTAATTGGATAAAAGAGAACAAGTGGGCAGATTCGGAGCACATCTTGCCGCACGACGTTGCGGTTAGAGAGTTGGGCACTGGCAAGTCTCGAAAAGAAATGCTTGAGGGAGCTGGGCTTCGCATCAGCGTTGCACCTAAGCTGTCTGTTGATGACGGTATACAAGCCACAAGAAGGCTGCTAAATCGATGCTGGTTCAATGTACCAAGGGTAAGAGGCGGCTTAGATGGCCTTAAGAACTATAGACGTGAGTGGGATGAAAAGCGTAATGTGTTCTATGACAAGCCAATTCACGATTGGTCAAGTCACGCTGCTGATGCTTTTAGATATCTCGCACTCGGTATGAATGAAACGCCAATGAGTGATTGGGGTAAGCCGCTTAAGGTAAATACGAAGTGGGTGATTTGATTATTTCTACAAAATATAGTTAGTAATAAATTTTGGAGAGATGTGATAGACGTAGTAAAGCATCAAAATTGTCCATAGAGCAGCTATGCAAATTAGACACCATGCGCCAAGAACTTTGAGAGTGCTGTCTTCTGCAATCAATTGTTGATACCAATCATAAGCAACAAACACAAAAAAGATTCCAGCTAAAACTGTTGCTAAGGCTGTGAGTCCAAAAAACAATGCTTTTATTAAATTAAATAAATTCATTGTGCTGAATGGCTCAACTGCTATTGTTTTGAATGCTATGAAGCTGAAACAACCAAGCGCAAAAAGAACGCTGGCCATTAGAAGGCTGTTACCTAACTCTTCAAGTAATTTTTTATAACTCATGCTATTTAAATAGGAGTTACTTTAAGCCGTAAAAACTTGGTACATAAACCAAATAAGGCCAAGGCTCATTGGCATGACAAAAAACGTAATAAACAACCCGGTTACAAACTGCCATTTTGTGCCGTATGTTTTAAGCTCACTTAAACCGGTTTTCATTTCGGCAGCAAAGAATAAAAGAACTTTCCAGCTGATGTACATCACAACTGGGCTAATGATGATTAAAGCAATTTGACGAATTGATAGTGAGCTTATTGGTAAATCAATCAGCGTCAGAAACGTATCAAGACACCACCAAATTGCCCAACAAGATACAAGGCAAGCTAAAAACGCCGCTGGAGGCGGGTGAAGAGGTGATTCGTGTGACGAACTATCAATATTGCTCATATTTGAAGAATACATAACAAACATGGATTTTGCAATGCATTGGGAGCAGTCATGTGGGTAAACCGCCAAGGAAACATAGAAACAAAGCTAGACCAGCTTGAGAGGCGGGTCTTAGAGCTTGAGTTGCAGATTAGGGAGACTTATGAACGAAGAGAAGCTCAAAACACTGCTGGACGCAGAAATCGAGTCAGCGATAGGGTACGTGACCTCGGAGACAGTGGATCAAAGAGCAATGGCACTGGAGTATTACCTTCGGATGCCTTACGGCAATGAGCAAGAGGGCCGATCACAAATAGTCACAGGGGAAGTCGCGGAAGTTGTTGATGGTGCGCTGCCTCAACTGATACGAATCTTTACAGGTAGCGATGACATTGTCCGTTTTGAGCCACAAGCCCCCGGCGATGATGAGGTAGCCAAACAAATTACAGCTTATTGCAACTGGGTTTTTTATCGTGATAACGATGGCTTTGCTTTGATGCACGATTGGTTTAAGTCGGCATTGCTGCAAAAGGTTGGCGTGATCAAAGCCTATTGGAATGACAAAATTGATGTCACTAAAGAGGTTTATGAAAACCTGACTGAAACTGAGTTGTCATTGCTGTTGTCAGATGGCACTTATGAGATTGTCGAGCAAGAGCATTCAAGTAAATCTGTAATGACTGTGGATGATCAACCTGAACTTGACGATAAGGGTAAGCCGATCACAGAGTTAAGCTTCACGGTCAAAGTGGCAAGGAAGTCTAAGGTCGGTCAAGTCAAGATTGAGATGATTGCACCTGAGGAGTTTTTGATCTCCAAACGTGGTTTAAGCATTAAGAACTCACCCTTTATTGCGCAGCGCACGCTTGTGCCCCGCTCAGATTTGGTCGCAATGGGGTTTGATTCAGAAGTTGTCGCAAACCTTGCCAGTTACGATGACTTGTCGTTCAGCCCGGAGCGCATTGCCAGATACTCACAAGGTGAGCAGCCTGACAATTCGCAAAGCACGGACGAGACCATGCAAGACGTTGAAGTGTATGAGTGCTATGTGCGCACAGACATGGACGGTGATGGTATTGCTGAGTTGGTAAGGGTTCTTTATGCAGCCCAAACAGTGCTCTCGGCTGAAGAGGTGGACTATGTGCCTTTTCACTCAATTTGCCCCATCCCAATACCGAGTAAGTTTTTCGGCTTGAGTTTGGCAGATAAGGCAATGGACTTGCAGTTGCAAAAGTCAACGATTACTCGCCAGATGCTTGACAACTTGTATCTGACAAATAACGTGCGTATTGGCGCAGTTGAGGGTCAAGTCAATTTGGATGATTTGTTATCCGCCACCCCCGGCGGCATTGTGAGGATGAAAAACCCCCAAGCGGTTGTCCCTTTGGCAGTGCAGCCTGTTGCATCTCAAGCGTTTCCAATGCTGGAGTATTTGGACAATGTTCAATCCAAGCGAACGGGGATATCAGATGCAACACAGGGGCTAGACCCCAATGTGCTGCAAAACGTCACAGCTACGGCTGTGGCAGCATTCACAAACGCTTCTTCCGGAAAGTTGGAACTGGTCGCCCGTATCTTTGCTGAAACGGGTGTCAAGAGCCTATTTGAAGGCATCTTGCATTTACTTTGCAAGTATCAGGACAAGGCTCGATTAATCAGAATGCGCGGTGAGTACGTTGAGATGGATCCACGCGAATGGTCAAATCAATACGATGTACAGATTAATGTGGGATTAGGAACGGGTAATCGGCAAGAGCAGATGGCGATGCTTTCAATGATCGCTGCCAAGCAAGAACAAATTATTCAAGGCTATGGGCCAGCCAATCCATTGGTGTCGGTAGCCCAGTATCGTGAGACTTTAAGCCGAATGATTGAAGCTGCGGGTTTCAAAGACTCGGCGGTGTTCTTTAAATCAATCACACCGCAGCAAGACCAGCAGCTATCAAACCCAGCGCCGCAGCAGCCTAAGCAAGACCCTGCTATGCAAGCCATGATGGCTCAAGCGCAAGCTCAAATTGAGATCGATAAGCAAAAAGCCATGGCTGACATCCATGCCAAAAGAGAAAAGGCAGCAGCTGAGATTCAGCTTGCACGAGAAAAAGCGCAAGCTGAACTGCAGCTCAAGAAGGCTGAGTTTGAAGCCGAAGTGCAACTCAAGGCTGCAAAGCTGGGTGCAGGTATCAGCAGCAACATTGAAATTCCGGGGTAATCCAAGTGGCGACAGCACCTAACTTTTTCACTGACACGGCGGTCAAAGATTACATTGGCAATACCTTTGGAAATTTGACGGGTGATGACCTATACAAAGCAGTGTTGAAAGACGCTGTCGAATATGGGGTATCAGCTGAGCAGCTTGGACGGGTGTTGGGCTTTGATGCAACTGCAGTTAACAGCTACGCTGCCAATCAAAACGCTTCACTTCTAAGTGAAAAGCAAGCCATTCAAAACGCCGTAGATTTTGCCTACAACAATCAATATGGTCGAGATGCGTCAGAGACCGAGGTCAAGGCTGCTAATGAGTTTTTCACAGGAGGTGGCTCCTATAACCCAGATTGGCAAGGCTCATTGACTCAAGGTTTGGGTATTTTGAACAATAGCCTAGAAGGCTATAACTACGACTCTCAAAGTGTGGTTGCAGGTTACAGAACAACGCTTGGAAGAAATCCAACCCAAACTGAATACGTCAGTGCGATGGCCTCCATTGGTTATGACCCATTTGATCCAAAGACTTTGGGTAAACCCGGACAGCTGTCAGCTACGGTAGCGGCTCTTGAGTCTGATCCATTTGCAGGTCGATATGCCAATGAAAATCCATATGGTGTGTACGACCCAGTAACTAGAACCTACAAGCTCGATCAGAGCTTGCCCAACGTTTCGACAAATGTATTGGGTAACAGTGTCCAGTTCACAAGCCCGGTGACCCAGCGTCCAATGGTGACTTCCTTTGAAAACGGCAAGCTGATAGTAAAAGACGGTAAAGATACCTTGACGGGGGATCAGGCCAATGCTGCTTTGTCTCTTGCGCTTAACACGGGGGCTTTGACCACGGCTGAATACAGCGACATGCTTGGATCGCTTAAAAATGCCAAATCGATGGATGATATTTATGCAGCCTTTGCTAAACCACAAGCGGTGGCCGCTTTAGATCCAAAGTATGGTTTTGAATTAGGAGTAGGCAAGACGCTGGAGCAAGCCCAGAAAAACTCCGTTGGTGTTCAGGCGTTAGTTGATCAATTGGCAGCAACAAATGGTGGCAGATTGCCAGCTAACTTTTCAGTTGCTAATTTAGCCAAGGAAAAGGGCGTTCCCTTTCAATTTGGACAAAGTGCTTATAACCAAGCCTATCAAACACCTACACAAACGACCAAACAGATGGTGGTGCCAAACCGCAACGATGTTTCAACATTGGTCCCCCAGTTGGTCAAATCAATTTATGGCAAGTTTGGTGATCTTCCAACCCCCTCAAGTGGCAACTACTATTCTGAGCGTGGGGTAGAGGATTCATTCACGCCACTAGGCTCTGGCGTGACTCAAGGTCAAGCACCAAACGCCAATGCATATCAGTCAATTGTGAGTGGTCTGAAATCTCCCAAAACAATGAGTGATGTGATCAATGCCATCAATTCAGGTCAAGAGATGACGCAGCCTCAAACTGGTGGGCCAATGTTTAGAAGTGGAGTGGCTGGCTATACGCCTAATTTACCAAGCGGTTTTGCCTTTGGTACAACCCCAATTGAGGGCTCGTTTACAAGATACGCCCCCGGCAGCTTTGACTCTTATCAGGACGTCATCAACCAGCAGCTTGGCAATGTGAGTAATACGACTGATATGTACAACTACAGTGGCTCAAGTTATGGCAACAGAGGTCCAGTAATTGGATATGACTCTGGGGGTAAGCCAATTTATGGTGTTGTGAATGCAAATCTTGATGCAAGCTCAACAGGAGGGCAGTGATGATTGATCGGTCAGAGAGAGCCAAAAATTTGGTATCTGATGAGTTTTGGACCAGTGAGATGGCGGCATTGCAAGATTCAATGCTCAATCAGATTGCTAACTCTAATGAAGATGATGAGCGCGGGCGAGAGAGGTTTTACCTAAAGCTTAAGGTTTTAAAAGAAATTCAAGCGCACTTTGAATCAGTTGCAGCAACGGATCGGATAGTAAAGAAGCGATGGAAGGTTCTATAAATTTGATGATTATTTTTGTTTCTCTAAATCTAAAATTAAAACCATTGCGGCATCTATAGTGTTTTTGAGTGGATTTTGCTGACAATAGTTATCCACAAAGACGTAAGCTTGTGACGTTGAACTTAACTTGTCAAGAAAATTTGCTTTTACAACTTTAGTGTCAGATAAGTTCATGCCTGTTAAAAATCCCAACAGCCAAGATTTGTAAAGAGATTTCATCCGGTCGTTATCTTTTAACCATAGTCCGCAATCAACAGAGCCAAAATTTGCAAGGCCTTGTTGCGAATTTGAATATGTTGGAATCAAAAGGAACGCAACTAAAAATAAGGGAACTAATTTTTTGTAGTAATTGTTTTTCATGTTTAACGATCAAGATGTGAACGAATCGGATTGCGTAGAGGCGGCATACGTTGTTTTAGTATTTTTGTTGAAAGCAAGTACCAAAGTAATACGCGTTGCTGACTCTTTTTGAAGTGCAGGTTGAATCGGTGCAAAATTCACCAATTACTACTCTTTTGTATTCACCTGTGAGTCTATTTAGCACTGCTATTTCACCACCAATTTTATTGTATGAGTCACCTTGAACTAAGGTGATCCATTCGTCTGTTTTGAATTTAATTTCGTAGGGGTCGACTCCACCCCACTTGGCAGAATTTTTTGAGTAGTCAATGACCAGAGGTCTAGCCATCGATTCTCCAGTGTTAGTTTTGCAATGTAATGTAATTACATTTTGCGAAAAGCATAGGGTTGAGAAAAATAAAAGAATAGAACCCAACAGTAAAGATGGGACTTTTATAAAGTAATTGATTTTCATATTTAGCGGTAAAGATGCGACTTGATTCGCAAATTTATCATTTTCGACCCGCCTTGTGCGGGTTTTTTCATTGGAGAAGGCAAATGAGTGAGAACACAGCCCCAGAGTCTGGGAGTAGTTCAATGACGATGAATGAGGCTGCGGGAGCATTCTTAGGGCTAATGGAGCGAGCAGAGGCACCCCAAGAGGGCGAGCAAGAGGCCGCACCAGAGCCACAAGAGGCGCTATCAGCTGTTGAGACTGAGTCTGATGATCAAGAGACCAGCACCGAAGAAAGTGAGGTTCCTGAGCCACAGCGATTCAAAGTGAAAGCCGCTGGTGAAGATCGGGAGGTTACTTTTGAGGAGCTGGTTGACGGTTATCAAAAAGGGATTGACTACACAAAGAAGTCACAACTTGTAGCCGATCAGCGCAAGCAGGTCGAAAGCGAAAAGGTTGCTTTGGAGCAAGCAAAGCAAGCTCGTGATGTTTACGCACACAAGATTGCATTGATTGACTCCTTTCTTCAACAACAAGACAAGGGCGAAGACCTTGATGCCCTGAAATACGATGATCCTATTGGATACGCTGTAAAGGTTGCCGAACGCTCTGAGAGAGAAAAGCAAGTCTCTCAAGTGCAAGCAGAAAGAGCTCGAATTGTTGAACAACAAAAAGCCGAGCAATTTCAGCAACTTCGGCAATATGCCGAGCAACAAAAGCAGCGGGTGGTTGAAGTGATTCCTGAGTATGGTCATCCTGAAAAAGGTGATCAGGTAAGACAGGACTTACGAGATGTAGCAAAGCATTTAGGGTTCACTGATGAGGAGATAGCGCAAGCCTACGACTCCCGAATGATCCATGCTTTGCACTTGGCTTCGCAATACGTGAAGCTGCAAAAACAATCGCCCAGTACGACCAAAAAGGTTCAAGAGGCACCCAAGATGCTCAGACCGGGTACAGCTGCAGCGCAGCGAGGCTCAACTGATGAGAATCTAAAAAAAGCACAGGCGCAACTTAGGAGATCTGGAAAGGTATCCGATGCTGCATCTGTTTTTGAAAAATTTATATGAGGTAATTTATGACAACATTTCGCACTTATGCGGCGGTTGGTATTCGCGAAGATTTGAGTGACACCATTTACTCAATCTCACCAACTTCCACGCCTTTCATGTCTTCTATTGGCAAATCCAAAGCAACCAATACTTATCATGAGTGGCAAACGGATCAACTTGCTGCCCCGCGAGTTAATGCGGCCATAGAAGGGGCAGATGCATCAACAACAGCAGCGGTGCCAACGGTTCGAGTGGGTAACCGAACACAAATCTCGGAAAAAACCATTGGTGTCACTGGCACTTTAGAGTCTGTTGATAAGGCAGGGCGCAAGTCTCAAAAAGCTTACGAACTGGCTAAGGCAAGTTCTGAAATTAAGCGTGATATGGAGTACGCACTGTTGAACAACACTGTCTCAAGCAATGGATCTGCTGGATCTGCTGCAAGGGTATTGGGTGGTTTACAAACTTGGCTTGCAAGCAATACTTCACTTGGCACAAGCGGCACTGCTGGTGCAAGTGGAACAACTGCTCGTGTGTCAGGTACAAACCGAACCTTTACTGAGGCACTTCTGCAGTCTGTTGTGAAATCAGTATTTACCAATGGCGGTACACCAAAGATTCTGATGGTGACCCCGGCTCACAAGCAGGTAGTTAGCTCTTTTGCTGGTATTGCAGCACAGCGCTATATGGCCCCTGCTGATGCACCGACAACCATCGTAGGTGCTGCCGATGTGTACTTGAGTGATTTTGGCTCTATGAGCGTTGTACCTAATAGGTTCATGCTCAATGGTAACGGCGGCGATGAAACTGCTTTTGTGCTTGACCCTGAGTACGCAGCAATTGCTTATTTGCGCCCATTCCAAACGAATGATTTGGCTAAGGTTGGTGATTCTGAGAAAACCCAACTTTTAGTTGAATACACGCTTGAAGTTCGCAGTGAAGCCGCCCACGGCATCATTTCTGATCTAAGTTAATTGCCATGAGGATTGGGGACAAGGAAACTTGTCCCCTTTTTTACAAATGAAATTTCGTGATCAAAGAGTTCATGCCAATGGAGATAACGGCGTTGTCATTGAAACGGCTCAAGATGTCAGCGGCATTATTGAATCTAACAAAAAGAACTTTAATGCCTACGATGAAAAATCACGTTGGTCGGATGAACTCTTTGGTAACCGAATTGCAAGTATTCCACTCACAGTCATTGATGAGTTAAATAAACAAGGCGTCATGCGCGGCTTTGCTGTGTTAGATGAACCCAGATTCAAGGCTTGGCTTAACCATCCGGACAACCGAGCATTTCGAACGAGGCCGGGGAGGGTCTAAATGGCTTTCAGTACTTATACAGAACTCAAAACTGATGTGGCTGCGTATTTAGGTCGCTCAGATCTGAGCTCAAAAGTTGAAGATTTCATCCGATTGGCAGAAATACGCCTAAGGCGTGTTCTGCGTATTCGCGCAATGTTGTCCCAATCGACACTCACAACGGTCGCAAGTACGGCCTCAGTGGCCCTGCCAAGTGACTTTTTACAGCTGCGTGAGTTGCATATTAGTAGCACTCCCGTAGGTGCTTTGGCCTATAACGCACCCACTGCTTTTTACGGAAGCGGTATCACCAACGTCACGGGTCGCCCAGAAATCTTCACAAGCATCGGCAGCAATTTGGTTTTGGCTCGAATACCCGACAGCGTTTACAACTTGTCTCTTTTGTACTATCAAAAGCCCCTATTTTTATCGTCCAGCAACGCAAGTAATGTTTTTTTAACTGAAGCACCTGATGCATTGCTTTATGCAGCGTTGGGTGAGGCAGAGCCATACCTTATGTCCGATGAGCGCCTTACCGTTTGGGCTGGATTATTTGAAAGAGCGTTAAGTGACTTAAGTTCAAGTGACGATGCCGCAGAGTTTGCTGGTAACCCCTTACGGATGCAGGTGGTCTGATGCCAATGGTCAGTTTTGGTGAGTGGCTTCCAGACCAGCCCGGTATTGCTGGGTCTCTAACCGAAGCCTTAAATGTGGTGCCCCAAGCCATTGGCTATGGACCTTTGCCAGCAGTGGCCGAAATTAGCTCGGCTGCTTCAGAAGCTTTGAACGATTTATTTGCAGGGCAGTTTTCAGGAAATATTACACTTTTTGCATCATCAGATACCAAACTTTTCACATTTAGCAACACAACACTTTCATTGAGCAATGTCAGCAAGGCGGGCGGTTATTCAGGTACTAGGTGGAATTTTGCTCAATTTGGAAAAATTGTTTTAGCAGCCAATGGAAGTCAAAAAATTCAAGCCTACTCGTTAGGCGTTTCAGCATTATTTGCAGACGTTGCTGCTGCGGCTCCCGCTGCTAAGTTTGTAACTGTCATTCGTGACTTTGTTGTAGCCGCCCACACGACCGCAAATCCAAACCGTGTTTACTGGTCAGACATCAATGATGAGACCAATTGGACAAGTAGCACCACAAGTCAGTCTGATATTCAAGACATCGCAGACGGCGGCAACATTCAGGGCATTGTGGGCGGTGAATTTGGAATTGTTTATAACGAGCGAAGTATCTCTCGCATGAGCTATGCGGGATCACCCTTATATTTTCAATTTGACACCATCAGTCGAGGGCTTGGGTGCTTGGAGCGAAACTCTATCGCCCAGTTTGGCTCTGTCTCTTTCTTTTTGAGCGATGACGGCTTTTACATGTGTGATGGGCAGTCAATCAAACCGATAGGCGCTGAAAAAGTAGATCGGTGGTTTTTTAATGACATTACACTTTCGCGAATAGGTGAGATGAGTGCAGCCGTTGACCCTGTTCGAAGATGCGTATTTTGGTGTTACCCAAATTCAGTCAGCGGCGGAAGGTCTCTGCTGATTTATAACTGGCAAGTCGGTCGTTGGTCTCATGGTTACACAGACGCTCAGTACATCGCAGAGGCTGCTACAAATGCAATGACGCTTGAAGCACTTGATAACTATGGAAATTTGGACAATTTGTCAGTTTCACTTGACTCTCGATTTTGGTCAGGTAATAAGTTACTTTTAGGGGGTGTTAATGGCACCAAGGTGGTTACGTTTCAAGGAAACAATTCAATTTCTGAAATCATCACAGGTGACTTAAGTTCTACCCCCTCACTGATAAAACTCGCAAGGCCTCAAATTGACGGTGGTTCTGCTTCCGTTTCAGTTGCATCTCGAAGTCTATTAAGTGACTCATTGATTTACACCAACGCAGTTGCTGCTGACAGTGAGAATAGAGTAGGGTTGCGCTCTCATGGTCGATATCACCGTATCAAAACGATTCCCACTGGCTCTTGGACTACAGCTGTTGGGATTGATTTAGATATCGTGAACCGAGGCAAGCGATGAGTTACAGAGTTTTACCAAGCTTTGGTGGAGACCCACGGTCTGTCGCTGAAGTAGTTAATCAAGCCATGAATGGCAAAACAAACAATATTGGATCAATTACGTTGGCTGCTTTAAGCGCCACGCTTACAACGCTGTCTGATGCTCGAATTGGCGCAGATTCGGTTATTGTTTTAATGCCGAAAACAGCTAATGCAGCAGCTTGGATGAATCTGGTTTATGTCAGTTCACGCACAAACGGTTCTGCAACTCTCTCACATAGTGCCAACTCGGCAGTTGATAGATCGTATTCGTATTTGGTTGTAGGTTGATGGATGCTGTTTTTATCAAACCAGATGAGCTTCGAGCTTGTTGGTCCTTTATCCGTGCAGGTTTACTAACAATTCAAAACAAATCACCAGAACCTTGGATCCCGGAAGACGTATACGCAGACTGTTATTCGGGGCGCTCAATGTTATGGCTTCTTGCAATTGGCAATGAGCCAGTTGGCTTTGGTGTTCTTCAGCCAAAAGGTGAGGCTCTTCATGTCTGGTGTGCCTATCTGGCTGCGCCAGTTCATTTTGATGAAGCTTGGCAACACCTTCAAACAATTGCTAAACAAGAAAAGTCTAAGAGGTTGACTTTTGAGTCTTGGCGACCCGGATGGGTTCGCAGAGCAAAACAATTAGGTTTTAAGCCCCGTAGTTGGGCAATGGAGGTTTTATGAGTGGTGGTGGTGGAACAAATACAGTGACGAGAACAGAACTCGACCCAGCAGTGCGCCCGTATGTGCAATACGGTTTAAGTGAAGCCCAAAATCTTTATGAAGCGCCAACAACCCCTAGTTTTTACCCCGGTCAAACTTACGTCTCGCCTTCTCAGCAGACGCAGTCCGCTATGGTTGCAGCCCAAAACCGGGCATCGATGGGAAATCCCCTAAACCCGGCAGCGCAAGCGCAAGCACTCTCGACTATTCAAGGTAATTACCTAGGTGGTAATCCATTCTTTTCAGGGGCGTTCAATACGGCAGCCAATGCTGCGCAAACCTCATATCAAGATGCCATGAACTCAATTAACTCCAATGCTAGCAAAGCCGGGCGGTACGGAAGCAATGCGATGGGCCAATTACAAGACAGAGCTACTGGTCAATTTGCGCAGTCATTAACCAATACGGCTGGAAACCTTGCATACCAAAATTATGACGCTGAGCGAGCAAGGCAGCAAACTTTGATTGGCGCTGCCCCACAGCTTGCACAAGCAGACTACACGGACATCAACCAGATGCTCAATTTAGGACAGATGTCTGAGGGATATCAGCAAGCGGCGCTGGATGATTCAATCCAAAGATTCAACTTTGATCAGAACTTGCCCCAAGCCAAATTGAACTCGTATCTCAACGCAGCTTATGGTTCACCTCAAGGCGGTATGACAACTCAGCCCACATACAGGAACCCACTGGCGGGCGCTATCGGGGGTGGTATTGTGGGTAATTCTTTGTTTGGTGGCACACCCTTAGGGACAGCGGGCGGCGCAATCCTTGGAGGTATCTTGTCGTGAGCGGGTTCGAGCCACTTCTTGCGGCTGAAGCTGCAGGTGCTGTTGCAGCCCCGGCGGCTGCAACAACTGCGATCGAAAGTGCAGCCCTAGCCGCAGAGGCTGCAAACACTGTTTCCCCCTACATAACGGGAGAGGCTTCAAAGGCAATTGCAGCAAAAGCAGGTGAGGCTGCAGTACCCGGCTTGATCTCGCCAAGTCAGGCAGCTACTGGGCCTTTATCTGCCAACGCCAATCTTTCAAAATCTTTAGGAAGTAGTGGCCTTCAAGCTCTGATGTCACAGCGCCCTCAAGGTGGTGGGGGTGCTCCCGCCATGAGAGCTACGCGGCCCATGCAAGCCGATCAGATATCAAGTTTGTTGGAAATTAAACGGCGTAAGCGTGAACCGCTATCGCTTATGTAAGGAAACTGTATGGACGAATATCTGCAACGACTTTTTGGACAGTCTCCTAGCTACTTACCCGGCTTGTTGGGGGACGAGCAGTCTAGAAAGCTAAACGAGCAAGCAAATCAGTCTGGGCTGATGGGTGTTGGACTTTCTTTGCTCGCCAACTCTGGTCGCTCCCCTGTCAGGCAAGGGCTTGGACCACTGGTTGCGCAGGGTTTACAACAAGGACAACAAGCGTTTAAAGGTACTTATGACACTGCGATCAATGAACAACTGACGGGTGCAAAAATTTCAGAAATGAAACGCATGCAAGATGCCAGAGCTGCATTGAGAACCAAGTTGTCTGAAACATCCAAAGACCCAAGTGGATTAAATATTGCAAAGGTTTACAGGGATGTGGCATCTGATCCTGATCTACCTCCACAGCAAGCCAAGGTGTATATGGAATTGGCAGACAAATACGACCCGCCTGATGAGTTTTCGACCACCCCATCGACCTTTATGTCGGCCAAGGGAATGCCCATCGTTGCTCAAATCAGTAAACAAGGCAAGATGCGTGTGCTAGATGTCATGCCACTACCTAATACTGAGCAGATTGACGCTGGTAACTTTATTTTGGTGAGAGACAAAAACACGGGACAAACGGTTGAGAAAATCAAGAAATCAATGACACCCGGCGAGCTTGCCGCAAATGGCATCAGTGGTGGAAGATTGCAGCTTGAAAGAGATAAATTTAATCGTGAAGGTGTTGAAACCGTAACTGATCCCTCTGGTCAAGTATCGACATTCAATAAATTCAACCCTCAAGCGGGAGTCACCCAAGTACCCGGTGCGATTTCAAAGGATGGTGCAAAACTACCCGAGAGTCAGCAAAGGGCAATCATTGGTGCACAAAACACATCAAACGCTGTTCAATCTTTTGTGGCTGCTTTACAAGACCCCCAAAACAAAGATTTCACGAACATGACGACTCGTGCAAATCTAAGTACTAAATACAAAAATATGCTGCTTCAAGCAAAAGAGGCTTACGGATTAGGTGTTTTAAACGGTCCCGATTTGGCAATACTTGAGGGAATTGTCACTGATCCTAATTCCGCTAAAGGTTTGATAACTGGGCGGGCTAACATAAAAAATCAAGCAAATGAGCTAGACCGGATTGTCAAAAGCATGGGTGCAGTATCTGCACAAAAAGCCCCAGATGTTGCTGCAAACTTAAATAAGGCTCAGCCTAGTAAATCTAAACCCGCATCGGGATTTACACAACAGGAATGGGACGTGATGACGGATCAGGAGCGAGAGCGATGGAAGAACTGAATTCCGATAAAGAGAAGATGCTAATGATTGCTCGTGCAAGACTTCGGTTGCAAGAGCAAGAGGCAGCAAAACAATCAGCTGCAACGACTGATACACCCGTTGTGAACGAGAACTTTCAACGTGGCGCTTCTCTTTCAGCACCCGTCAGAGCTTTGATGAATGCAACACAAGGGCCAACATTCAATTTGATGGATGAAGCCTACGGTGGTTTATGGGGTGCAGTTGACACACTTACGGGCACAGGGGTGGGGCGTAAAGGCCCCGAGACTTTTACTGAAGCGTACCGAAGAAACAGAGATTTCTATCGCGGTGCAGACATATCGCGAAGCAAAGAAGCTCCCTTTACGTCAGGCGCATCACAATTCATTGCAAGCTTGCCGCTAGGAGGTCCTGCGGCTAAAGTAATTAAGCAAGCATTGCCAGTTGTCAAGAACCCATATGGGGCAGCAGCACTAACCGGCGGGGGCTTTGGCCTTATTGGAGGCGTTGGATCATCAGAGGAAGTCGGCGACATACCGAAAACAGCTGGTATTTCAACCTTATTAGGTGCGATTTTAGGCCCAGCAACTGAAGGCGTTAAAAATGCCGTTGTTAATGTTGGACAAAATGTTGGTGCCAGATTTGGGCTTAAAGACACAAAGGACTTGGCAGAAAGACGTATTGCAGAAGCGATGCTTCGCGATCAGAGCGGATCAAATCAGGCAGCGGCAAGGCTCAATAAATTAGGTCCTGAGGCAACGCTTGCAGACTCAGCCGGTACAAATACTCGAAACCTTTTAGACACGATGGCTACGCTGCCGGGTAAAACCCAAAATGCAGCGGAGAACATGATCAACCAGCGCCAAGCTGGGCGGGCCGACAGGCTTCGCTCATCTGCCGAATCGGGTTTGAGCCCCCAAGGCCAAAGGCTGCCACCATTTGTTGAAGATTTAAATGCAAAACGGAAAATTGCTTCAGCCCCTTTGTATGAAAAACTTCACAAGATTGAAGTACCTCTTGATGATGAGACTCGAACTCTTTTAAGAGCAGCGGAACAAATTGGTGCTTTTGAAAAGGGCAGGGAACTTGCGGTATTGGACAGAGTGCCATTCACAATTTCAAGCTTTAAAGATTCCTCTCCTGTAAAAGCTGGGATGAGAGATTTGGACTACGTCAAACAAGGGATGGATGGTTTACTGGCGAGTTCTAAATCGGTTGATAAGGAGGGCAAACTCACTCCCTTTGGACTCAAACTTGCAAATTTAAAAGATTTGATTGTTGGAAAGCTTGATACAGCCACAACTGACCCACGCACGGGGGCGGTCTTGTACAAACAAGCAAGAGATGCATATGCGGGGCCAAGCCAGTTGATTGATGCTGCGGAAGCTGGACGGCGATTGATAAACCTTGATGCCGTATCAATCAATAAGCGGGTTCGCAGCATGGGGCAGTCTGAGTTTGAGGCTTTTCAAGTTGGGGCGTTTGAGGGCCTGAGACAAAAGCTAGGAACGATGGGGGGCCAAACACAGATGATGAATATGTGGAAGGAGCCTTCAACCAGAGAGAAGCTCAAAGAGGTATTTCCATCAGAGCGGGCATTTAGAGAGTTTGCCTCAACAGTGGCTGCTGAAGCCCGACTTAAAAAATTGGAGTCTGTCGGACGCGGCTCGCAGACTGCAGGTCGTGAAGCAAGAATGGATGATCAAAGCGCACAGTTGATGAAAGACCTTGGCGCTGCGGGAACTGCTGCCAAAACTGGCGATCCTTTGGCATTGGCTACAACGGTTAAAAACATTGCAGGTCGCACGATGACTCCAGAAAATGTTAGAGACCAGATTGGCAGCATTTTGCTTAAGCGTGGGGGTGAGGCACAAACACAAGCGCAGTCATTGAAAGACATTCTTGAAAAGATTGACAGGGAGCGAATTTATGGTGGCGCACGATCTGGCATCTTTGGCGCAGAAGCTGCAGCGGGAGTTAGCAATCGATTGAACTCATTGCTCTATTGATAAAAACACGCAATTTAAACCGCCTTAGGGCGGTTTTTGCATTTAAGGGACTTATATGGCACGGACAAAAATATCTGAGTTTTCATCAACTCCAGCACTGAACACGGATATTGATTCAATCAACACGGGCGAGGGCATGGCTCCAAGTCTAGTAAATGACGCGATCAGGGAGTTGATGAGCCAACTCAAAGATTTTCAAACTGGCGCAGCGGGAGATAGTTTTACCGTTGGTGGAAATCTGGCAGTAACTGGTACTTCTTCTTTGACCGGAACTGTGACAGCAACAAATGGATTTTCTGGCCCAATTACCTCTTCGAGTGTGGCTTTCACGGGTGGCACTATCAATGGTGCTGTGATTGGTGGATTAAACCCACTTGCAATCACTGGTACAAGTGTTACATCAACCACAGGCTTTATCGGCAACCTTACAGGCAGCCTTGCTGGCAATAGTTCTGGTACGCACACGGGTGCAGTAATAGGCAACGTTACAGGTAATGTCACAGGTAACGTCACTTCAAGTGGTACATCAACATTTAATAATGTGACGATAACTGGTCTTTTAGATATGGACAGTACAACAGCGTCCACAATCACAGGCCTAGCGAATCCAACAAACAACTCAGATGCAACCACTAAACTTTATGTTGATAACGCTACAGCCTTAAAGTTAAATCTTATAGGTGGATCCCTTTCTGGTTCATTAGCAATGAGCGGAAACAAGATCACTGACCTTGGAACTCCAACATTAAGTACAGATGCAGCTACTAAGGCATATGTAGATACAGCAGATGCTTTTAAGCTTAATCTGGCTGGCGGTACTATGTCCGGTGCTATCGCTATGGGAAGTTATAAGATTTCAGGTCTTGGCACACCAACATTTAGCTCAGATGCAGCAAATAAAAGTTACGTTGACTCAACTATTAGTAATTTAGTTGCTTCTGCCCCCGGCACGCTAGATACATTAAATGAACTTGCATCGGCATTGGGTAATGATGCGAGTTTTTCGACAACTGTAGCAAATTCAATTGCAACCAAATTACCACTTGGTGGGGGCACTATGTCTGGTGCTATTGCAATGGGTACCAGTAAGATTACTGGATTGGGCAATCCCACACTTGCTCAGGATGCTGTAACTAAAACTTATGTTGATACTGCTGACACATTGAAATTAAACGTCTCTGGCGGCACTATGTCTGGCGCTATTGCAATGGGAGCTAATAAAATTACAGGCTTGAGTGATCCCACCTTAGCCCAAGATGCTGTCACTAAAATTTATACAGATTCAGCAACTTCACTAAAACTGAATCTCACAGGTGGCACTATGTCTGGTGCTATTGCAATGGGAACTAACAAAATCACTGGAGTTGGCGATCCCACCTTAGCGCAAGATGCTGTTACCAAAATCTATGCAGACACAGCAAATTCATTAAAGCTAAATATTGCAGGTGGAACCATGACAGGTGCCATTGCAATGGGAGCTAATAAGATAGTGGGCTTAGGTGATCCAACAGCAAATCAAGATGCAGCAACCAAACTTTATGTAGATGGGATTTTAGGTAGTGCAACTGCCTCTGCTGCAAGTGCAACTTTAGCAAACACTTACGCTACCAACGCAAGCACAAGCTCATCACAAGCTTCCACTTATGCGGGTAACGCCAGTACTAGTGCAGTTAATGCAGCACAAAGTGCAACTAATGCTGCCGCTAGTTATGACGCATTTGACGACAGGTATCTAGGCTCTAAGTCATCTGCGCCAACATTAGACAATGATGGCAACGCTTTAATTACAGGTGCTTTGTACTGGAATACAACTTCAAATAATTTATTTGTTTGGAGTGGTTCTACATGGACAAGTGCGGCATTTACTGCAAGTGGTTTTGCGACGCTAACAGGCGCTGAGACTTTAAGCAATAAAACTTTGACTAGTCCATTTCTAACAACGCCTATTCTTGGAACTCCAACATCAGGAAATTTCAGCACTGGCACATTTACTTGGCCGACTTTTAATCAAAACACAACGGGAACAGCTTCAAATGTTTCAGGAACAGTTGCTGTTGCAAACGGCGGTACAGGTGTCACAACTTCAACTGGTTCTGGCTCAAATGTTCTTTCTACATCACCAACTTTGGTGACGCCTATTCTTGGAACTCCAACATCAGGAAATTTCAGCACTGGCACATTTACTTGGCCGACTTTTAATCAAAACACAACGGGAACAGCTTCAAATGTTTCAGGAACCGTAGGAGTTACAAATGGTGGTACAGGTTTAGCAACTACGCCAGCAAACGGTGCGCTAGACATTGGTAATGGAATAGGATTTACCCGCGCAACTCTTACAGCAGGTTCTGGTGTGACGATCACCAATAGCGCGGGGGGTATTACTATCGCCGCCACAGGTTCTGGAGGTACTGTTACCTCAGTCACGGGTACAGCGCCGGTTGTCTCCTCTGGTGGAACGACTCCCGTAATCAGTATGGCGGCTGCATCATCAACAGTCAGCGGGTATCTGACCTCAACAGACTGGAGCACATTTAACGGCAAACAAGCTGCTGGTTCATATGTAACAGTTGGTGGTGCACTAGGAACACCCTCTTCGGGAACACTTTCAAATTGTACTTTCCCAACCCTAAATCAAAATACTACAGGAACTTCTGCAAACGTTACGGGAACGGTTGCAGTTGCTAACGGTGGATCAGGAACTTCAACTGCTCAAGGCGCAATAAATACTTTTGCGGGTGGCGTTACAAGCGGCTCTTATTTGCGAGGCAATGGCACAAACGTAACTTTGTCCACAATCCAAGCAGGTGATGTACCAACACTAAACCAAAACACGACGGGAACTTCATCAAACGTCACTGGAACTGTTGCACTTGCAAACGGTGGTACGGGCTCAACCACAGCCGCAACTGCTAGAACGGCTTTGGGTGCTACCACTTTAGGTGCAAATCTTTTCACACTGATAAATCCAAGTGCGATATCTTTTCCAAGGTTCAACATTGATAACACTGTTTCTGCGCTTGATGCAGCTACATACCGAACTGCAATCGGTGCGGGTACAGGAAATGGATCTGTAACTAGTATTACGGTAACTGCTGGAACAGGAATGTCAGGTGGTGGAACTGTATCGACAAGTGGAACAGTGACTTTAACGAATTCAGGAGTAACAAGTCTAGCTGCTGGGACTGGAATTTCTGTTAGCACGTCAACTGGTGGAGTTACGGTGACAAATAGCGGAGTGACGTCTGTCAATGGATCAACTGGAGCTGTAACGGTAGCCAGTGGTACACAAGCATTCGTTGCTTTTGGTGCAACGGGCGGCTATTAAATTTTTAGGAGAAAGATATGCCACAAACAGTAGCAATGCAACGAGGTTCAGTAAGCGGATCTGCATCAGGAGCTTGGATTACTTTATTTACGCAATCATCGGGAATTGCAACAAGGGTAATTCCAATCAATTTTGAACAATATTTTTCGCAAAGCCCAAACAACAACACCGGATATTTCCAAATGGCAATTGTTTCTAGTTCCGGTGGCGGTCAAATCATTACTTCAACAAATGGTGGTGGTTCAAACAATATAGCGGGTTTTCAAATAACTTGCACAAATACTAACGCGGCAGATATTGCGGCAGTTTCTACTATTGCGGTTGCCAAAAGTATTTTTTGGAGAAGTTCGGCAGGAGCAAGTCCATATAACGCCGCAATATCAACAGCCTCTGCAAATTATGGAACTACTGCAAATGGAAGTCCTAATCCAATCGGACAATTTTATATGGGCAATGGTGATTCGTTACGATACAGAATTACAGGAATTTACAATTCAGGGAAAGGCACAGCCACATGCACTACAAATGCAAGTTTTAGTTTTGTAACCATTACAGAATCTTGAAAGATTATTATGCTGACAAAAATTCACACTATTATTTATCGTAAAAATGACAAGCATCTAGTTGAATCAAGAGTTGCAATGTCTGATAACGCAAACCAACCAACATTAGAATTTTTGCTTAATGATTTTTGCGAGGCTAATGAATTGAATGTTGCAGATTACGAAGCGGTAGAGCTGTCTAGTCCTTTGCCTAAAAACATTTATTTTGGAAAGCACATCTATGATGCGGCAACTAATTCTGTGATTGTTGACCCAACATGGATTGAACCTCCTATGGTTGAAACCGCAAGCATTCCAGTTAGCGGAACATAATCAATGAACGACCATCCTGAAATTGCCGTTAGTTGCGTGTCATCTGTTTATGTTCGACAAATGCACTTCAAAAAAGCGGGTGACCTTGAGCAAGGTCATTCACATCAATTTGACCATCAAACACTCTTATCGCGCGGCTCAATAAAAATCACTCTAGAAGGTTTGGAAAATATATATCATGCACCGCATATCATTTTCATTCGAAAAGATCATAGGCACGAATTGGTTGCGTTAGAAGATGACACGCTGTGCTATTGCATTCATGCTTTGCGTGACGGTAATGATGTATGCGACATTATCCCTTCTGATGCAATTCCAATGGGCGCGGGTAGCGCGGAAGCTTTCACTGTTGCTAAAAGTTTGTTGAGCAATTGTGATATTTAATTATTTAATTTTTATGGAACCAGTTGAAACTAAGCTTGCAGTCCATGAGGCAATTTGCGCAGAGAGATACAGCAAGATCCAAGACACACTTAAAGCGGGTGATAAGCGCATGTCTAAAATTGAATATTTACTCTACGGTGTAATTACTGCTGTTTTATTCGGACCCGGTGTCGCAGCTGAATTTGTAAAAAAACTGCTCGGAATTTAGTTAGTTGAATTTCAAATTACTTGGAGTAATTTAATGTTTGATCTATTGGGCGGTGGAATTTTAGGTGGCATCTTTGGTGGTTTATTTCGAATGGCCCCAGAAGTACTAAAGTTCTTTGATAAGAAAAACGAGCGCGCCCATGAACTGATGATGTTTTCAAGGCAATGTGAGCTTGAGCAACAACGCGGTCAGATGCGATTGGCTGAAATAGGTGCTCAGAGAGAAGCCGCAGTAGACGTTGGTGTCATGGATGCTTTCAATGCGGCAATCCATCAGCAAGCCGATATGGTCAAAGCAGCTGGTGGATGGGCCGCAAGTTTGTCAGCTTCAGTCAGGCCGGTGGTTACTTATTGGATGCTATTGATCTGGTCGTTTGTTCATATTTGGTTTGCTTGGAACGCATGGCTCGCAGGTGCACAAGCCACCGAGGTGTTTAAAACAATGATGTCACCAGATTTCTCAGCTCTTTTGGCTGGGACAATAAATTTCTGGTTTTTAGACCGTACTTTGAAGCAACGCGGACTATGAACCTAGAGTTAGCCGCAGCCCTGTGCCGTCAGTTTGAAGGCTACCGCGCCAAGCCGTATTTATGTCCGGCAGGCGTGGCTACCATTGGCTATGGTTCTACCTACTACGCAGATAAACGCAAGGTAACTTTAGAAGATGCACCGATGGATGAACCCACGGCACGGGCGCTTTTGATGATTGAGCTTGAGCATACGTACCTGCCCGGTGTTTTGCGTAACTGCCCGATCTTGGCTACAGATGAGCGGAAGTGCAACGCAGTCGTTGACTTTTGCTACAACCTTGGCACTGGTCGGCTTCAGACTTCAACTTTGAAGCGAAAAATCAATGCTAAGGATTGGGAAGGTGCAGCTGAGCAACTGATGCTTTGGACCAAGGGCGGTGGGAGAGTTTTGCGCGGATTAGAAGAGCGCCGAAAGGCAGAAAGCTTGCTTATTTTTTGATCAAAATTTGAGTTTTGGGGAACAACTCATTTTTTGGGGAACAAACCATACAAACAAAAAAGGCCTCACATCTCTGTAAGGCCCTGATTTCATTCACTAATCTTGGCTCCTCGACCTGGGCTCGAACCAGGGACCTACGGATTAACAGTCCGGCGCTCTACCGACTGAGCTATCGAGGAATATATTCGGTTTGTTAGCTTAAAAGTACACAGAAATTCAGAGTCTTTAGG